>Ga0209460_1000641_pt1 | contig 29262 bp, 23 predicted proteins | sample EBPBio132013_DNA_FD_185868 | JGI IMG/M metagenome (GOLD analysis project Ga0209460, IMG submission 185868) | Wastewater treatment Type I Accumulibacter community from EBPR Bioreactor in Madison, WI, USA - Reactor 2_5/13/2013_ DNA (SPAdes)... | ecosystem: Engineered > Bioreactor > EBPR >... | reverse complement strand
CTCGGCGGTCGGGGTGCTGGTGGCGGCGGGGGTGTTCATCCCCGGCAGCACCACAAAAATCAGCAGCGCCGCGATGATGAGAACGGCGGCGATCACCCCTGCGATCAACGGCAGGCGTGACGAACTGCCTTTGACGCGCTTCTCAATCGCCGTAATCAGGTTGTTGATGTCGGGGTTAAAGTCAGGATCGTTTCGCACCACCACACTGTTACGGAAGGCAAGGTCTTTCAGCCCTGCTGGCAGCGAGTCGGCAGGCGGCATGGTGGCGTTGTTGACCAGCACCGGAATCACCAGCACATCGGTGCGTTTGAGCGCGGTTTCGACCTCGATGCGGACGAAATCGGTGGGGTCGTTGAGGCGGCGCTTGCCCTCGTCGTCGGTTATCATCAGCCACTGCGGGCCGATCACGATCAGCACCACATCCGCGACTGTCAGCGCTTTATCCAGCACACTGCGGAAATCTTCACCGGGGGGAATATCTTCCACGTCTTTGAAAACGTGACGAGCGCCGAACGCATTCACGAGGCGGTCATAGATGCGTCCGGTATAGGCCATACTGTCGGCGCGGCGGTAGGAGATAAAAATACTGGTCATGCGAAAACCTTTTCGTACCCGCAACAACGTTTTTTAGGAGTTTATGTAACAATAGTGTAACGCGAATTGGTTTTTTATACACGCCAAGTATGAGGAGGCGTTAAGGGGCAATAAAAAAGGACGAAGCGTGAGCCTCGTCCTTGAGCAGTCGGCACGAACCGATTACACGTGGCGGATGACCGACAGCACCTTGCCTTCGATGCGGCAGTTGTTCGGCTCAACGTAAATCGATTCCATTTCGGGGTGCGCGGGTTCTAAGCGGATACGCGACCCTTCATTGTGGAAATACTTGAGTGTGGTTTCGTTCTTATCGGTCAACCACACAGCCACCATGTCACCGTTGTTGGCGGTTTCCTGACGGCGGAAGATCACGATGTCGCCTTCGCGGATCATCGCGTCGATCATCGAGTTCCCCTTCACGCGCAGGGCGTAAGCGTTGGCCGGATCGGTACCATTCAGCAAGTCCTTGGTGACTTCGATCATGCTGTCTTCGTCGTAGCTGTAGTCTTCCGGTACCGGAACGGGCTTGCTGGCGAAAATGTTAGCGATTATTGGCACACGGAGGCTGACCGCAGCCGCTTGAACGGCAGACGCAGCCCGCTTCTTTTCGCCACCGGGAACCGGAACCGTCAAGCGCAGCCCGCGCGAAACGTGCTGCGAACGGGTGAGATAACCAGCCTGCACCAACTTGTTCAGGTTGTAGTTCACAACCGAGGTCGAGTTGATACCCGTGTTTTCACCAATCTGACGAATGGTGGGAGGGAAGCCGTTGTCCGCAGTGTACTTCTCGATGTAGCGCAGCATATTCCGCTGCCGTTCAGAGAGTTTATTAAATTCCTTCATGTTATTACCTTACTATCAACCTTGCTTTGATTCTATCGCGAATGATTGTTCTATAGTATAGACGAACATGGGTTCGGTTGTCAAATATTTGTTCGCATTCCCTTTATCTAGGTAGAATATAAGCGGGCAAAGAGCGTTTTTCGATGGCATCTTTAACCAAAGTTGACTAGACTGGAAATTATGAAAACACTGAATTTAACCCTCCAAGACGATACCGATGCTGGACTGCTGCCTGTGCTGGCGAAAGTCTGGAAAGTGAATGTCACCGGTCTTGAGCGCACCGCCGCACTCGGCATCCTGCATGACGCGATGCTCGACCCGTCCCGCGCTCAGGCGGTGTGGAGCGCACTTGGCGACGACCAACGCGGCGCACTCCAAATGCTGATGGGGTCGGGTGGTAAAATGCCCGCCGCCAAGTTTGGGCGTTTATTTGGCGAAATCCGCCAGATGGGGATGGCCCAAATTGAGCGCGAGAAGCCGATGGAGAAACCCGCCAGCGTTGCCGAAGCGCTTTTCTATCGCGGTTTAGTCGCCCAAACCTTCGAGATGGCGGATTCCGGCCCGCGCGTCATCGTCTATGTGCCGGAAGATTTGGGGCGGCTGCTCGCGGGTCAGAAGAACTCCTACTCCGACCTTAAAGAGTTGCCAGACGAGCCGGCAGCCACCCGAACGGCGGTTGCAGACGATCTGCCGGACGAAGCGCTGGTCGAACCACTGACCGAGGTTACGCATATCAAACAGGCGGATACGTCCATCGTGGATGATGTGGCGACGCTGCTCGCCTACTTGCAGATTTACAGCCCTGCGATGGATGGCGCGTCCATCAATGGCGAGGATGCCGCCGCCCTAAAGCAGCATTTCTTGAAGGCCGACGACGAACGGGTCGAATTTGCCTTCGGCCTCGCCATCAGCGCCGACCTTGCCGAAGTGCAATCCGCCAAAGCCTTCCCCAAACGCGCCGAAGCCCGCCGCTGGCTTTCGGCGACCCGCGCCGAGCAGGTGCAAGCGCTCGCGGAAGGATGGAAGACCAGCACCTTCTACCGTGATTTGTGGCACGTTCCCGGCCTGTACCCCGAACCCGGAGGCGAACTCGATGAATATGATGCGGCGGTTGCCCGTAACAGCGCCTTAGAAATCGTCAACGATCTGGTTCCCAAGCAGGAATGGTGGTCGATGGAAGGGCTGATTAACGCCGTCAAGGAAACCGAGCCGGACTTCCAACGTCCCGGCGGGGACTACGAAAGCTGGTATATTCGCGGCGAGGGCAGCGACGAATACCTGACCGGCTTCGACAATTGGGAGGCGATTGAAGGCGCACTCCTCGAATTTTATATCACCGGCCCGATGCACTGGCTGGGCTTGGTTGACCGTGCTGACGAAGCCGCCCGCCTCACCGCTTATGGTCGTGCGTTCTTCGGGCAAACGCCGTGGCCGACCCCTGCCGAACCGGAAGACAAAATCACGGTCAAGGATGATGGCACGCTGCTCATCAGCCGCAAGGTTTCCCGCGTGGATCGTTTCCAAGCGGCGCGTTTTGCCTCGTGGGTGTCAGCGGGTGATCCCTACACGTATAAAGTCGATGGCGTGGGCATTCAGCGTGCCGCCGAACAGGGCATCAACACCGGACATATCGCCAGCTTCATCAGCCGTTCGCTGGGGGATGCGCCTGTGCCTGCCAACATCACCCGCTTGCTCGAAAATTGGCGGGGTGGCGCGTCGGCAGCCGTGTCGCTGGAGAAGTTACAGGTGTTACGAACTACCGCGCCAGAGACCCTTGACCGCATCGCCGATACCCCCGCGCTGCGCCGCTACTTGGGTGCGCGTTTGGGGCCAATGGCGGTGATCGTCCGCGCAGGCCAGCTTGAAGGCTTACGGGCGGCTCTTGGTGAACAGGGCATTCTGTCAGAAGTGATTGATGGGTAGAATTGAGATTTTGTAATATTCATTAATGCTTGGGTAACTCGTGGGTTACAATCAAAACATCGGCTTAGTAACCCCGGTGTGTTAATGACAAGAGCTTTAAACCTCTACAAATGGATACTGGATGCGGTTGATACGCTTCCCGCAGATGACAAAGAAACGGTGTACCAACTGCTTGATCAAGAAAGTATTTCGCCCGCCCATCTTGAAGAAGCTCTAACGATCCACAAACAACATCGCACCTCCATGCGTGACATTCTGGGTGCGATGGGTTACGTTAATCCGAAAGACTACGCGGCTGAATTGGCACAGGCCAACAAAATTGGTTACATCAGTGACCTGATTGACTCGGAATTTTTCGATTACGATGCTGATTTTGTCCGCCAGTTCAACCCCGCTGACCTTATCCATCACCTTTTCTGCCCGCTGCGGCAGGTCGGCGATACAGTCGTCGTCTTGGCGGTGAATCCCAATGCGGTTATGCTGACGGACTTGGTGCAAAAGATTGTGCCGGGTGCGGAAGTATTAGCGATGGTCGGCACCGAAATCAACGTCACCCGCATGGTTAATAACCTGTTCCAAAAGCCGCTGCTGCACCATGCCGTCAACCACCTCAAAGAGTCACGACCGAATGAGTCGGCTTCGCGCGTGTTCACCTATCCGCAAATTGCCGTCGCCATAACGCTCACGGGTGTGTTCGTGTTGGGGATGCTCGTGAACACCAGCGGTACACTTGCAGCGCTGGTGGTGATTATCAGCGCGATTTATCTCGTCTCCATTTTCTACAAACTTGCCCTCAGCCTCGCCAGCGAATCCAAACGTGACGACAGCATCTTTATGGATCAGGTGCGGGCGCTGGACGATGCCGAACTGCCGATCTACAGCATTTTGGTGCCGGTTTATAAAGAGCCGGAAGTCGTGCCGCGTTTGCTGAAGGCGCTGTCGCGCATCGACTACCCGCGCGAAAAGCTCGACGTGCTGCTGCTGATGGAGGAGGACGACTTCGAAACGATTGCTAAAGCGAAAGAGGCCGCTCCGCCGAGCTTCTTCCGTTTCATCCTTGTGCCGGAAAGTCTGCCGCGTACCAAGCCGAAAGCCTGTAACTATGGCCTCAACTTCTGCCGTGGCACCTATGTGACCATCTATGATGCCGAGGATATTCCCGAAGCTGACCAGCTTAAGAAAGCCGTGGCAGCCTTCGAATCCGGCGGCGATAACTTGATCTGCGTACAGGCCGCGCTCAACTACTTCAACGCCGGTGAAAATTACCTGACGCGCATGTTCACCCTCGAATACACCTATTGGTTCGACGCGCTGCTGCCGGGTCTTGACCGCCTCAAGCTGCCCATTCCGCTCGGCGGCACCAGCAACCACTTCCGCCTCGATAAGCTGCAACAGCTTGGCGCGTGGGACCCCTTCAACGTGACCGAAGATGCCGATTTGGGTATCCGCGCTTCCTGCAACGGCTATACCGTCGGCGTGATCCGTTCGACCACCTACGAAGAAGCCAACAAAGCCTACAAGAACTGGCTCCGCCAGCGCAGCCGTTGGATCAAGGGCTACATGCAAACGTGGCTGGTACACAACCGCAATCCGCTGATCCTACTGCGGAAGGTCGGCCTCAAGGATTGGTTGAGCTATAACCTGTTTATCGGCGGTACGGTGGCGATCTTCCTCATCAACCCGTTAATGTGGGTGTTCTTCGCCCTGTGGATGGTATTCCAACCGGTGTGGATGAATGAAGTATTCGCGGGCTGGGTATGGTACGTGGCATTCTTTAGCCTGATCGTCGGCAACGGTACGGCTATCCTGCTCAACATGATCGGTATCTTTAAACGCCGCAATGACAAGCTGATCGGCTACGCGCTGACGAACCCGTTCTATTGGTCGATGCACTCCATAGCCTCGTACATTGCGCTCTGGCAGCTTATCACCAAGCCGTTTTACTGGGAAAAGACCGACCACGGCTTGACCAGCGTCAATACCGATAACCTGTTTGATGAGGCAGCAACCGCGCCTTGAGCGGCAGTGATATACTCATCTCATTATTTTGAGTCACTGGCTGTAATTCATCATATGAAAAAATCGTGTTTTGCGTTCCTGCTTATCGCCAATTTTCTGTTGAGCCTCCCGGTTCATGCCCAACCCGCAGCGCCCGCCGACCCCGACTATCCGACAGTCGCAGCGCTTCAATCAGCGACGGTACCCTATGCCGATCTGGTTGACCTCGCGCGGCGTTTTCGCGGTGTGACGGCTATACCAGCACCGCCCACATCCGCACCAACCCGAACAGTCGGCGAAACCCAAGCCTTCTGGGTGCTGAACACCGACGAAAACCGCGAGTTCCTCGTGGATGCGACCCTGCGCGTCGTCGGTGAGCATATTTACTTATGGGTGCAGTCGGATGTCAACCTCAGCCAAGCTGAACTGCAAGCCTTAGCCAGCGCCTTCGATACCGAGATTTATCCCAACGTGCGCGAATTATGGGGGCAAGAAAACAGCCCCGGCATCGACGGCGACACCCGTTTGTACGGCCTATTCGCCAAAGGCTTAGGTGGCAGCGTCGCCGCGTACTTTTCCAGCCGCAACGCCTTGCCCCAAGAAGCATGGCCGAACAGCAACCAGCATGAAATGTTCCTCTTTAACTTGGATGCCATCGGCCTCCGCAATCTCGCGCGACCGGATGTGGAAAGTGTCATCGCGCACGAGTTCCAGCATATGATCCGCGACCATGTTGACCCCAATGAGGACACATGGTTGAACGAGGGATTTTCGGCTTTCACCCAACTCCTGTTGTTCGGTGATGCGGGCAGCCCACCTTACTTTCTCAGTTCGCCGGATACGCAGCTCAATGACTGGCCGCCAAACAGCGATACCCCCCCGCAGTATGGCGCGGCAGCCTTGTTCGTCACCTACTTTTACGAACGCTACGGCGCGGCAGCACTGGAACAACTCAGCCGTGAACCCCGTCGCGGATTGGCTGGTTTCGACCATGTGTTGAAGTCAATGGGCGAGGCGGGCGTGGATGAATTCTTCGCCGATTGGGTTCTGGCGAACGCCTTGCTCGACTCCAGCCTTGCCGATGGTAGCTACGGCTACACGCTCTACTCGCCAGCGTTTGGCGGTGTGCGCTTGCTGACCACAGGCGAGGTGTACCCGTATCAGTACGAACGCGAGCTGAACCAATACGCCACTGACTATTACGAGCTGGCGGGTTTGAAAGCGGGCGATACCCTCACGATTGATCTCAACCTGCCGGATACGGCTGTCCTCATTCCCGACCCGACACCCGACGGCCAATGGATGTGGTACAGCAATCGCGGCGACATGAGCGATATGACCTTAACCCGCGCCTTTGATCTGACGGCTGTTGACCACGCCACGCTCCAATATCGCGTGTGGTACGAAACCGAATCCTTTTACGACTACGGGTATCTGACGGTCAGCACCGATGGCGGCGCGACGTGGACGATTCTGCCCACACCCCACAGCGATACGACCAATCCGGTTAACGGTGCCTACGGGGCAGGATATACCGGTAGGAGTGACGGTTGGCTGGAGGAGCAGGTCTCGCTGGATGCTTACGCGGGGCAGCAAATCCTCGTGCGCTTCGAGTTTATTGCCGATGACAGCAGTACCAGCCGCGGTATGGCGGTCGATCAAGTCCGCATTCCTGAAATTGGTTATGCCAGCGACTTTGAAACCGATGACGGTGGTTGGGAAGCCGCCGGATGGGTACGCACCGATAACCGCCTCCCGCAGCAATTATGGGTGCAGGTCGTCCAGCAGCGCGGCAGTGAGGTGATCCTCCATCGCTGGCTGGCTCCCGCCGAATCGCATGGGCAGATCCCTATTGAAACGGCAGTTGACCGTGTACTGCTGGTGGTATCACCCTTCGCGCCCGTAACCAATGTGCCGGCCACCTATGCGCTCACGATCAACCGGTCATCCGGTGAATAATTAAGATTGTTGTTTGCGTTTCTGTAAAATTTACATTGTATTCATGATAAACCGCCCATATGTCCCATCCGTTTGAAGCGTAATCATGTTAGCGTGTAAATATGGATTTGAGTGGGGATGCGTCCTCGCTGCTTTCATACCCGTCATCTTTATCAGGCGGTTAGACACCTATCATGAAACGCTTATTCTCCATTATGCTCACACTCGCGGCTTTCTCCGCTGTTCCGGCGATGGCCGCCGACTGTCCGGCGTTGGTGCAGCAAGCACTCGCCGCTACCGGTACGATGTGCGGCAGCACGGCGAAAAACGAAGCCTGCTATGGCAATATTAACCTGACCGCTACGCCGACCTTCGGTGTCCAAAACTTCCGTTTTAGCCAACCCGGTGATCGTGTCGCCGTATCGGACATCAAGTCGTTGCAGCTTTCCCCCATGACGGTCGATACCGGCGAGTGGGGTGTCGCGCTCATGAATATCGAGGCCAACTTACCCGCCGCCAAACCTGCGACGGTGACGCTGCTGGCCTTTGGCGATGTCATGCTCGAAAATGCCGCCGCTGTCCCGACCTTGCTTGATGTTCAGGTCACGTCATCCAACCCCATCAACGTCCGCCAGATGCCGAACATGAATGCCGGAGTGATCGGCAGCTTGCAGCCCGATCAAACCGTAACGGCGCTGGAGCGGATTGTCGATGGCTCATGGCTGCGCGTCCAACTGCCGGATAGCGAGCAGATGGGTTGGGTGAGCAGCGAATTCATCACCGCCTCTGGTGATCTACGTACCTTAAACATTGTTGAAGGAACGCAGCCGCATTATCGCCCGATGCAAGCCTTCACCTTTCGCAGCGGTAAGGAAGGAACCCAAGGCTGTACCGAAATCCCTGAAGACGGCCTGATTATTCAAACACCGGAAGGCGCGGGCGAAGTCCAACTGTGGATTAATGAGGTCGTCGTCAAGCTCGGCTCGACCGTTTACTTCCAAGCGCAGCCGAACAGTGACATGCGCGTGACCACCTTAGAAGGACATGCGACGGTTGAATCACAGGGTATAACCTATACTGCTGCGGCCGGTAGCAGCCTCAGCGTCCCGTTGGATGCCGATATGCGGGCTGCTGCGCCACCCACCATGCCAGTCGCCTATGAAATGGCCGCCGTCGCCGGCCTGCCGGTTGACCAACTGCCGCGCGAAATCAGCATTCATGAACCGCTCACCGCCGCTGAAATTGCCGGGGTTCAAAAAGCGCATCTGGGTAACGCCGCCAACGCGGCACCGACCGAAAGCGCACCACCCGCCAGCAACGGGCAGAATAATTCGGGCAATAATAGTGGAAATAACAACCCGCCGCCGTCCAATCCGCCTGCTAATCCGCAGCCGCCTGCCGCCCCAGCGCCTCCTAACCCACCGGGAAACAACGGCCATAATGGGAATGGCAGCAACGGTAATGGGGGGAATGGTCACAATAACGACGATGACGGACATGGGAATGGCAATTGGAATGGTCACGATGACGATCACGGACACGGGCGTGGTCATGGTCACGATCACCACGATGACGATGATGACTAAATGGGATCAAACCGTTTGAATGCATTCCGTCTTGAGTAGGGATCAGGATCGCCAGTCGTGAACACCGCCGCCATGTCGCAGCCGGTACGGTCGATACGGTTAGGTAATACCGTCAGCGGCGTGGTGACTGCCGTTACAGGTAGTGACGATCAATCAACAACCGATACCAGCAGTGACACAGATGATGACTCCGGCGGCTTGATCGGCGGTATCATCGACACCGTTCTCGATTTGCCCTGCGTCCTGCTCGTCTGCAAACCCAAGCCATAAGACACGGTTAAAACTGGTCTTTAGCGATAAGGCTCATCACCCAATGAGCCTTTTTGTGCGTGGCGACGGCATACCGCACTTGCCCTAGACAGGTTACAATTTGCCGCAGGAATACAACCTGCTTTTGATAAAACGAAGGATATTTTATGACCAATTTATTTGACCTCACCGGACGCATCGCCCTTGTGACCGGCGCGGGGCGGGGCATCGGTCGCGAAATCGCCCGTACCCTCGCGGCGGCGGGCGCGGACATCGCCATCGCCGAACTCGATCCCGCTACCGCCGAAGATGCCGCCAGCGAGATACGCGGTTTAGGACGCAAAGCCTTCGCCGTCGCCTGTAACGTCAAAGACTCGGCCAGTGTCAATAACGCTGTCGAAGCGGTGCTGCGTGAGATGGGCAAGATCGACATCCTCGTCAACAACGCCGGTGTCGCCCTGTGGAAAAGCGCCGAGGAAAATACCGACGAGGAATGGCTGAACGTCATCGACATCAACCTGAACGGTACTTATTGGTTCTGCCGCGCCGTCGCCAAGCACATGCTCGAACGCGGGTCGGGCAGCATCGTCAACATCGCCTCAATGTCCGGCAGCATCGTCAATAAGCCCCAACCGCAAGCCGCCTATAACGTGTCTAAAGCCGGTGTCATCATGCTCACCAAGTCACTGGCTGCCGAGTGGGCAAATCGCGGTGTGCGCGTGAACTCGGTATCTCCCGGTTACATCGCCACGGAGATGACGCGCAAAGCCGTGACCACCTACACCGAATGGGCCGCCGTCTGGACATCAATGACCCCCAGCGGCAAGATGGGCGACCCCGGCGACGTGGCCCACGCCGTCTGGTATCTCGCCTCTGATGCCGCCAAATATGCGATGGGAACCGACTTAATCGTGGATGGTGGTTACACGTCGTGGTAAGCGGTTCGCGTCAAGACTAGGACAACTTGCTGAAATGAAAGGGCGACCATACAGGTCGCCCTCAATTAACTGCGTGAAATGATCCGGTCGAGTTCGCGCATGAAGCCCGTATCATCCAGCGGTTTCGAAAAGTATGCGTCAAAACCTGCGGCCAGTGCTTCTTGCTTCAATTGTGACGTGTGGAACGCCGTGATAGCAATACATGGAATATCGGAGATATTGGGGTGGTTGCGAATCGTGGTCAATAGTTGAATACCGTCCATAACGGGTAGACCGAGGTCGATAATCGCTGCCGTATAATGCTGCTTATTCAAGAGCAGAATCGCTTCTTCGGCTGTCCCAACGGCATTCGCATTGATGTTGAAGTAGCCCAAAATCGCTTGTACCACTTCTTGACCGTCAACCTCATCTTCGACGATCAAAACGTTCCATTCATTCATTGGTGGCATTTCCTACTATCCTTTCATGGTTGAGAGCAGATCGGCAATGACAGGTGTATCCATCACCAATTGCAGGAGGTCGCGGATAAAAGTCTCTGGCTGGAGCGGTTTGCTGAGGTAATTGTGGAATCCTGCCGCCAATGCACGCTGCCGGTCACCTGTCATGGCGTGCGCGGTCAGAGCAATCACCGGAATATCCATGGTGGTGCGGTCATTCTTAAGAATGTGGATCATTTGCCAGCCGCTCATAACCGGCATCGAAAGATCAGAAATAATGAACTTGGGCTGGTGCTTGCGTGTCATTTCCACGCCTTCTTGCCCGTTAGTTGCCTTAATCACCTCTGCGTCATACATTTCGAGCAGCATACTAACGACTTCTAGATTATCGGGTTCGTCATCAACCACCAGAATCTTTTGACCTTGAAGGATGCTCGCTTGGAGTGTACTGTTCATTTATACAGCCACCTTTTCGCTAACGGTCTCTAAAGGAAGCACGACTGTAAACGCGCTGCCTTCGCCGACGACGCTCTGTACATTAATCGTTCCGTTGAGTGCCAACACCAACTTTTGGACAATCGCCAAACCCAGCCCGCTGCCGCCATGCGTCCGGTTGGATGACCCATCAACTTGACGAAAACGTTCAAAAATCGCGTTATGCATGTGCGTCGGAATACCTATTCCGGTGTCTTGGACCGTGATGACGACGCTGCTATCACGCTGGGTGAGCTTCAAGTCCACGCCGCCTTTCTCGGTAAACTTGAAGGCATTCCCCATCAAATTGGTGATAATCTTGGTAAGTGCATCCTCATCGATCAAGATTGTGGCGGGTAAGCGAGGATCAATATCCACCGTGAACTGGAGCTTCTTTTCATCCGCCAGCACACTCATTTGCGATTCCAAACGGTCGACCAGATCATGCAGCCCAACCTCGGATTTCACAAATTGCATACGGCCTGATTCGATACGGCTAACATCCAATATGTCATTAATCAGCGTCAACAGACGGTGCGCGTTAGCTTGTGCGCGGCGTACCATGTGCTGCGCCTTCTCATCCAGTTTGGCCGTCATCAGCAAAATACCTTGAAAGCCGATCATGGCGTTGAGCGGTGTTCGTAGTTCATGGCTCATAATCGCTAGGAACTCGTCTTTCAATCGGCTGGCTTCCTGCGCTTCGCGTGTGGCAATCCGCAGTTCCTTCGTGCGTTCGTCGATGCGTTGTTCTAATATGGTGTTGGAAGCAGAAAGGGCAAGATTACGCTCTTGAATGGCGCTCGCCATCGTATTAAAGGCGGTCGAGAGCTGACCAAGCTCATCTTTACGCTCAAACTGCGAACGCTGTGAATAATCGCCATTAGTCATCCGCAATGAAACCTCATGTAAATGAATGATTGGTTTCACGATACGTTGGGCAATTAACCAACCGAGCAAACTTGCCATACCCATAACGACGATCATTGAAACCACATTCGTCATAATCGCCGCGCGAGCTGCATCATCGGTTGCAATGATATTCTGCTGGAATTCTGCGTTTTCTTCGGCAATGGCTGCTGACATCACAGTGTTGAATTCGATTTCAGTCTCTTCAATGGCCTCAGTTACTTCATGAAGCTCTTCCACATTAGCTTCGGACTTCGCGGTGTCAATCAGATTTTGGATACCCGCGAGATAAGCTGTTGTGATCGCTTCAACCTCTTGGTATGTCTCAGGTTCGTTTGTAATCGCCTTCAGTTGATCAAGCCAGTTGAACAGTTCTGCTTTGTCCTGCGCGAATTGTTCTTCCTCAACTGCCTGATGTTCAACCTCATCATCATCCGCGATCAATCCGAATAAAGCGAATTGATTGGCCGATTGAGCCAGTTTAGAACCCTGACTTTCAATCTGCGCCAAAGCATTCAGGGTTGGTGTCGTACTGCTGATGATGATTTTATCTGCTTCGATGATTTGGTTCGCTGTGATAATACCGATTATGCCCACAATCGATACAAATGCTGCGACCACAATATAGCTAATCATCAGTCTTAGCCGTAAACTCATAAACGAATCCTTCCGTAAAAGCAGTGCTAGATGATCTGGTGTGGAATTTTCATCAAAATGGTTATGTTCGTAATGTATCATAAAGATTACGACTATAAAGTTAAGATTAAGATTGTTACACAATCTTCATATGTGTAGTGGCAGTTATAACCGAACCTGAGCCGAGGAAACGGATGTACATATCAACATCAGAGGAAAATAGCGTTCCCTAAGTGAAGGGAACGCCTGAGTGCAATATCTTAAATCGCGCAGATGCACACCAACCAAGCACCTAAACACCCGACCGAATATCCGCCAACTTCTCCGGCACGTAAGCAATATCGCGGAACGTCGCCGTGCAGCCCTCGCCGGTTGGCGACTGCGCGAGGAAACCGATTTCCAGCGTGTCACTCGCGCCCAGCGTGAAGTACCGCACGAGGTTCCACACCGCGCCATCCGTCGAGTAGTGAAACGCGAACGCCTTCTCCAACACGCTCACACGCAGATGCACCGCCCCGCCGTCAATCGGTATCGAATTGCAGTCATCGGATGTGCCTTTGGTGACCACTGAAACGATCATAATCTGTTTCTGCGGTGACAGTTCGAGGCACAGCTTCGCCCACTGATTATCGCTTTGGTACACCACCAGCACACCCGCGTCAAACATCGCCTTGCTCGCCGAGTGAACGAACGCTTTCAACATGCACGGGTGCTGTACCGGCGCGAGCAGGGCAGGCGCGTTCAACACATTCACCGCGCCAGCCGGATCGAGAAACCAGTCGGTGCGTTCGCCAGCCGTAATACTCAACGTGCCGCTGCCATCGAGTGACCAATCTTGAGGGGTGCCGCGCCAATGCAAAGGCGCAGGCACTGAGGGAAGGGATAGGGTAGGTGCTTCAGACATGATTAAACCTTTCAGGTAACATTTAAAAAAGCCCCTCAGCCATGAAATGGGGAGGGGTTTTGGGTGGGGAGTATAACATTTATACCCCTGATGTATCACTATTTTGTAGGGATGAGGCGTGTCTCATCCGCGTGACTATTGCCCTTGCAGCGCCCCCGCCATTGCCCCGCGAATAAGGTACTTGCGGGCGAAGAAGAAGAACATCAGCGACGGCAGCGCGTAAATCATCGAGATCGCGTTCATCATGCCGTAGTCGATCACCGTGTAATTCAGCAGCGACCGGAACAGCGCTTGTGGCAGCAGCATCTTTTCAGGGTCGGAGAGCATAATCAGCGGTAGGAAGAAGTGACCCCACGCGCCGTTAAACGCCAGCACCGTCGCCGCGCCTAACCCCGGCAGCGCCATCGGCAGCACGATATAAAAGAGCGCCTGTAAACGGCTCGCGCCGTCCAACCATGCTGATTCTTCCAGTTCCAGCGGCACTGAGTCGAAGAAGCCTTTTAGCATCCACAGGATGAACGGGATTTGGAAGGTAGCGAGGCCAATCGCCACCCCTTGCAGCGTGTTCAGCAGCTTCAAATCCCGCATGACGAGGTACAGCGGTAGGATTGTCGCCGTCGCGGGGATCACTTGCAGCAGCAGCACGCCGTACATCAGCACACTGCGCCCACGGAAGTTCATCCGCGACAGAGTATAGGCCGCCAGTGTGCAAACCAGCACCGCGAACAGCACCGCGCCGCCCACCGTAATTAGGCTGTTGGACATCGCCTTAATGACGTTCCCTTTAGTCGGGTCGAATGCTTTGTTGAAGTTTTCGAGCGTCCACTCCGTCGGAATGTAAAAGAACAAACCGGATGTATTTTCAGGTTTGACACCGAATGAACTGGTAATCAGCCATGCGAACGGCAGCAGATCGAACAGCACAATAATCAGGATGAACGCATATACCCCGACGAGTTCCAATCTGCTCCACGAGAACAAGGGCTGTGAAGTATCTTTTTGGGGTCGCGTTTCGCGGTAGGGGGTTGTGGTCGTCGCCATGTTACACCTCAACTCGCATCAAGCGAACGTAAATCAGCGCGATCACCAAACTCACCACGAGTAAGATCAGACCGGCTGCGCTGCCCAAACCGAGTTCGAAATAGCGGAAGCCTTGATTGTAAATGTAGATACCCATTGTCGTCGTCAGGTCACCGGGGCCGCCGCCGGTTAAGGCGTAAATCAGCTCGAACGTGTTGAAGCAGCCGAGCGTGTTCAACAACAGCCACAGCAGAATGACGTAACGGATCAGCGGTAGTTTGATGAACCGGAGCTGCTGCCAGCCGCTCGCGCCGTCAATTTGCGCCGCTTCAAGCAGTTCCTTCGGGATATTCTCCAACCCCGCGAGGAACAAGATCATCGCGAAACCGGAGTTGTTCCAGAAGTTGACAAGGATGACCGAAAACATCGGCAGTTCGCGCACCCACTGAACCGGCGCGATGCCAAAGATACCAATGACGCGGTTCAGCGTACCGAACTCGCCGTTTGCTAACATCGACTGCCACAACAGCGCTTGAATCAGCGAGGGGATGACCATCGGCAGCACCACCGCCGCCAGCAGGACACCTTGCCCGAACAACCGCCGCCGGTTGAGCAGCAGCGCACAGATCATACCGATCACGAACTGTCCAGCAATCGTGCCGAATGCGTAAATCGCCGTGCGACCGAGCGCGTTAAAAAAGTCAGGGTCACTGAATAAGCGTTGGTACTGTCGCAGCCCGATGAACTTGGGGTTGAGTGCGCTCGCGCCCGTGAGTGCCAGATCGGTGAAACTGGTGCGGATCGCCCAAATCGCCGGGAAGATATAAAACGCGACCAGCAGGATGAACGCGGGGAGTAAGAAACCGTATAAAAGCCATTTTTCATAGCGATTTGCAACCATAATTTCCTCGTATCAAATGCTGGTACTATTTCTATAAAGGATACCCACAAGTTGCAGGGGTTATCACGATTATTGATGCAACCGTTTGCGGGTTAATTTTAGAAAGGGCGCACGTTTAGATATGCGCCCTTCAACGATGTTATCTACAGGGACTGGATAATGCGCTTTCTTAACTAAACGCGGAGCAAAGTTCCCGTTTCTCGTAGGGAAGGGTCTCAGACCCTCCCGTATATCTCCCCTCGCCCTGAGGGAGAGGGGTCGGGGGTGAGGGTTCTTTCTCCGCCCTAATTTGTAAACTGCATCATCCTCTCCGCTTCAAAGATTGACTAGAACTTAAAGTTCCTTGACCGCTTCTTCGCCCAGTTGTTCCTTCATGTTGGCGGCGAAGTCGTCCATCGCCTGTTGGGCTGGCTTGGCGAGGGTAATCACTTCTTCGGTCGCCAGCGCGATACCGTCAGCAATCTTACCCTGACCAACACCCGCCTTCAACGAACGGCCAGATTCGATCAATGCGCCCGCTTCGGCGATCTTGCCGTTGATGGCGGTGGTGTAGAATTCGCAGTTGTCAGCGAAGTCTTTACGTGCGGACGGCCCACCGAGGTAGGTTTCCATCGCCTTGCACGCGCCAGTCGGGCTGCCTGCGTACAGGATGAATTCCAACGCGCCGTCAATGTTCTTCGACTGGCTGTAGACCGACATCGGGCCACCGATACCGACGAACACGAACGGGTCGCCAATCGCCGACGGGAACTGCCAGCGGTCAACGTTCTCGAACAAGCCTTCAATCGGGGTTGCGCCGTTTGGACCCCAGTCGAACTCCCACTGCCAGTCACCACCGGTCACGACTGCCACCGTCTTGCCGGGGAAGCCCTGATACTTGATCGGTTCCCACGGGTTCGGGCTGAGGAGGGCATCAACCGTCAGCCATTTGTTGGTCGCGAGTGTTTCATAAACTTGCAGCGCCTTGAGCAAGCCTTCGCTCTTCACGACCCACTTGTTGTCTGCTGTATCGAAAATTTCGTTGGATTCAGCGAAGCCCAGCCACACATGGCGGAAGCCTTCTTCCCACGTTCCACCGCCCCACGCGCGGGCAGCAGGGATACCGATGGGGGTCGCGCCGGTCTTGGTGAGGATTTCTTCAGCCACACCGTAGAAGTCGTCCCATGTCTTCGGTTGGTCGATGGAAATGCCCGCTTCATTCAGCAGGTCTTTGCGGTAGTAGAGCGTGAAGGTTCCCGCGTCTGCCACACCGTAAATCTTGCCGTCGATTGCCAATTGATCCTTCACGACCTGCGAATACTGTTCCCAGTCGGCGTTGCCTTCCAGCAAGCCGGTGAGGTCAGCCAGATAACCAGCAGCAGCCATGTCTTCGTAACGGGCGGAGTTGACCGAAACCACGTCGCTCAACGTGCCAGAAGCCGCGTCGAGGGTGATCTTGGTCACATAGTCGTTGTCGGTCGCCGGGCCGGGGGTCTGCTTCATGCGGAAGGGCTTGCCTTCTTCCTGCATCTTGGCGTTAAAGCCCTCGATAATCACGTCCCAATACTTGATGCCGAGTTCACGACCGGGGTGAACCAGCGTCAGTTCGGTAGCATCCTGCCCCATAGCGATGTAAGGCATCCCCAGCATACCGGCGGTAGCAGCACCACCCGCAGCCAACATAGACATCTTCAGGAAATCACGACGCGACAAAGATTTTTGGAATCCCATAACCGTATCTCTCCTATAACATATATATGGACATTAATTTTCTGCGAGATTGACTATAATGGGCGGCGATTGATCTGACCTCCTCACAAACACTTTAAAATAATGTGAGTTTCAGGTATCGTGTTGGGAAAACGTTTTCCTGAATTGCCTAGACTTTAGCACACACAACTGAGAGTTGTCAACAAAGACAGGAATTTCACAAATGACCTCGATTAAGGCCGTTGCCAAAAAAGCTGGCGTATCAATTGCAACCGTATCCCGCGTCCTGAATGGCACGAAATTCGTCAGCCCGGATATTCGCGCGAACGTGCTAAAAGTGGTCGAGGAACTGAACTACAAACCCAGTTTGCCCGCCCGCAACCTGCGCCGCCAGCAAACCCAAACCATCGGCGTACTCGTCCCGCACCTTAACGACTTCTACTTTGGCAACCTCGCCTTCGCCCTCGAAAAGATTCTGTCCTCGCGCGGCTACAGCCCCATGTTCGCCAGCACCGAAAGCGACACGTCGAAGGAAACCATCTGTGTTGATAATCTCATTCAGCACCGTGTTCAAGGCACGATCCTCGTTCCCGCGCTGCCCGTGCATGGCTCAATCGAAAACGTTCAGCGCTTAATGGACTCCAACATCGCCGTTGTACTGGTTGATCGTGGCATTCGTTCGCTCAAGGTCAACCAGATCATCTCCAACAACTTTCAGGGCGGCTATGATGGCGCACGTCACCTCATCGAACTGGGTCATAAGCACATCGGGATGCTCGACTCGGGAACCGACGCGCTCCTGCCGAAGTTCGGCCCCGGCAGCGAACGTATATCCGGTGTGCGGCAGGCGATGGCCGACGCTGGCCTCGAATTTGACATCCGCAACTGTATCTTTAGCGATGAGCAGAACCAATCGAAGGCTGGCTATCAAGGGACGTTCACGCTCTTGCGCCAGTCGCCCGAAATCACCGCCATCTTCGCCTTGACGGATGCCAGCGCCGTCGGTGCGCTTCGTGCCGCCTACGAGTTGGGCTTAAGCGTCCCGCGTGATCTGTCCGTTATGGGCTTCGATGACATTCCGCTCGCCTCGCATGTCGTTCCGCGCCTCACGACCCTCGCCCAGCCGCCTGACCAGATCGCCCAAGCAGCGGTCGATTTACTGCTCCGCCAGTTCGATGAACCGAGCGCCCCATTTCAAACCATCACTGTCGGTACGCAGCTCATCCCCCGCGAATCCACCGCGCCACCCCGCACCCAATAACCACCGCACACGGCTGTGTGTCCTCTTACTCCCTTCTCCCCTGTTACTACGGGGGAGAAGGGTCGGGGATGAGGGGGTACTTTACTTCGCCTTCAACGTCTCAATCGGCACCTTGCGGTGGCGTTCCACGCTGATGCTCGCTCCGGGGTTCGGCGCGGCCCACTTGATGCCGTTCGCAATCACCTTGATGACCTGCGGGTTGTGGTAGGTCGGGTAGGTTTCGTGGCCGGGGCGGAAGTAGAAAATCTTCCCGCGCCCGCGTGTCCATGTCGCACCGCTGCGGAACACCTCGCCGCCTTCGAACCAGCTAATGAAAATCTGGTGATCGGGGGTCGGAATATAGAACGGTTCGCCGTACATTTCTTCCTGCGGCAGCTCGATGAAATCACCGATCCCGTCCGCAATCGGGTGACCGGGGTCAGATACCCAGATGCGCTCGGTATCGGTCGCCTCGCGCCACTTCAAGTCACAGGTCGTCCCCATCAGCCGCTTAAATATCTTCGACTCGTGTCCCGAATGCAGCACCAGCAAACCCATGCCGTTCAGCACGTACTTCTGCACACGGTCAACCACCGCGTCCTGTACATCGTTATGCAGCATGTGTCCCCACCACGTCAGCACATCGGTCTGGCTCAGAACTTCGTCCGTCAGCCCGTGTTCGGGGTCGTCAAACGTAAAAACCTGCGTCTTATAGCCGTATGTCTGCAACCCTTTGGCAATCGTGTTGCCCATCCCATCGGGATATACCTTTTGAACCGCCTCATGAATCTGTTCATGGCGGCCTTCATTCCAAATCGTAACGCGCAGTCCGTCTGTCATGTTGATTTTCCTTTGTTAAAATCAAAATATTTTTGCATTTATTCCCCTCCCTGTTACTACGGCTTTCGGCGGAGTGAGCCTGCGAACGTGCCGATGCGGGCTAGGGGTGGGGTCTCTCTACTTCAACCGCACCGGCGCACCGTTTTGTGCCGCCGACGCGCGAATCGCATCCCACAACTTCGCCATCCGCAAACCAATTTCCGGCGGCGACGGATTCTTCATCTTGCCCGAACGCACCGCATGGAACTGCTCATACGCGCCCAATGAGGGCGGTACGCTCACCGGTTGCAGCGTCTTTTCGCCCTCGCGCTGAATATCAAGGAACTCGCCCCAGATGCCCGTGCGGATAATCGCGCCGGTCGTAAACACACGGATTTCCGAGGCGCACGACCGGATAGCGTTGCCGCACGAGTTCATCGTGACCAGCGCACCGCCTTCCAACCGCCCCATCACGCAGCCCAGAATATCAACCGGCTTCCCCCGATTATCCAGCCATGCCGCCACTTCCACGAAGTCTTGTCCCGCCAGATGCGCGACTGTGTTCAGCATGTGTGCGCCCGTGTCGAACATGAAACCGCCGCCAGAGATTTCCGGCTGCTGCTTCCAGTGACCGTTATAATGTTCCGACCAATCTTCCCACACATAAGCCACAATATTCTGGAGCGTACCCACTTCGCCGGAAGCAATCAGTTCCGCCGCCGTGCGAACTTGGTGTGACAGGCTGCCGTTGAAGGCGATCACCAGCAGCTTGCCCGTCCGGTCGCGGGTTTCAATCAGGCTCTCGGCCTCGGCTGCCGTCACCACCATCGGCTTCTCCAGCAGCACATCCAGCCCCGCCTCCAAACACGCTTTCGCCTGTTCGTAATGGAAAGCGTGCGGTGTGACGATGAACGCCACGTCAATTTTTCCGGCATAGTCAGTGAGTAACGTCGCGAGGTTCTTTTCATTCGGGGGAGGGGTGAGCTTTGCATCGGTGAATACCTTACACATCTCGGCATACATCTCGTCCGAAGGGTCATTGACCACGACCACCTCGGTTGTATCCTGCTGCTTGAGCATATTGCGGACATGCCCACGCGCCATGCCGCCAGCACCGATCATGGCGACACGTGTTTTTCCAGTTATACTCATGAATGACTCCAGTTTAGGAAATAAAAAGGCGATTTTCAGGAAAACGTTTTCCTGTTATTCTGTCACGCATTATAGTGCCTGTCAAGTGACTTGGAAGCCTACGGTCTATTTGCCAAACATGCGGAAGATTCTTCAAATTCTTCAGATTCGGAATCTCATTTTCCGTAGTTTCTGAAGTTTCGCCTCATATGATGCTGTTGATGTTGTTGTTGCTGTTGTGAATCAACCCATTTTATGTCGGCGATGTCGGCGACGACTTCGCCGCCATAAGCCGTATTTGTGTCGTCCCACGGGAGTCTTCGCACCAAATGTCGTCAGTGTCGTCAGTGTCAGTTTTGTCAGTTGGCAAATTTGGCACTATAGATTTCGGCAATGGCAATAGAAAGTTGTCAGTCAACAGTCGACAGTTATCAGTTCAAGGCGAAGACAAATGCCCAAGATGCGGAACAAGCAACACAAGGCGGTGGTGCAAATTGTGCGCGTTGGTGGATGTGATTGTTAAGATGCGCTTGGGTACAAAGCCCAAACGGAATGGTCTGAGGCCATTCCCTACAGAAAGCATAGCATGTGTGTGGGACAAAAGGGTGAACATTTGTCAGAACATTTGGTCACTTTTAACGGGTGTTGGCGCTAACTTTGCGAGGGAGAAATAAACTAGTGGAGTTAGTGGAGGGTTGGTAAATGGTTTGTGGCACAAACCGGATTCAAACGTAAGCGATAATAGTTTTAAGTTTCAAAGCTCTTTAGGGCAATCTTTTGAACAATACCCACTTTTATGTCGGAAATTGTCCTGATATTTCCGCCGCCGCCGCCAATTCCGCCACAAAACAAAACGAGCGCTTCCGCACTCGTCTTGTTTACAATCCGGGTTTATAGCTGGCTAACTGCCTTAAGCTGATGACTGGCGACTGATAGCTGTGACTGCCGATTACGCCTTCACCGCGTACTTCTCGATCACCGGCTTCATCCGGCGCAGCGCTTCCTCAAGTTCGTCCATCGACTGAAGGAGGGTAATCCGCAGATAACCATCCCATTTCTCACCGAAACCGGTACCGGGGAATATCAACACACGCCCTTCCTTGAGCATCAAGTAGGAAAGCTCGGTCGCGTTAATACCCGTCGAGGAACTAATCGTCCACAGGAAGAAGCCGCCGCGGGGGTCGCTGAAATCCAGTCCCATATCGCGCAAACCCTTCATCATCAAGGCGCGGCGTTCCGTATAAATACGCAGGAATTCTTGGATCGGCTCTTGCGGGCCAGTCAACGCCGCTAACCCCGCATGTTGGCTTACAGTCGCTGCTGGGCCGGTCGTAAACGCCTTCACCCGCGTCATCGCTTCGATAAAGTCCACCGGAGCCGCCACAAAGCCGCAGCGGAAACCGGTCATGGCGTAAGTCTTCGAGAAACCGTTGAGTGTAATCGTCCGGTCTTCCATACCCGCTATCGAACCGATGCTGAAATGCTTCCAGCCGTCGTACATAAACTTCTCGTAAATCTCGTCGGAGATCACAATCAGGTTATGTTTAATCGCCACTTCCGCAATCGCCCGCGCCCGTTCTTCGGTAATGATGCCGCCCGTCGGGTTGCTGGGTGTCACGATCAGCAGCGCCTTCGTCTTGGGCGTAATCGCCTGCACAATCGACTCGACCGGCAGGTTGAAAGCGTCCTCGTGGTCGGTCGGGATCATCACGATCTTCCCGCCCGCCGTTTCAATCGCCTCATCATACGAGGTATAACGCGGATCAGGCACCAGCACCTCGTCGCCGGGGTCGAGCAGCGCTTGCATAATCAGGAACAAGCCTTCTTGACCGCCTGTGGTGACGATCACATTGTTCGCCCCAACTTGCAGACCGTTCTCGCGCCGCAGTTTCTCCGCAATCGCCTCGCGCAGTTCCGGCATCCCCGCTACAGGCGTAGCGCCGGTCAAATTCTTGCGGATAGCGTCCTGCGCCGCTGTAATAATATGGGCTGGTGTGTCCAAGTCCGGGTCGCCGCGTCCCAGCGCAATCGTATCTTTCTGTTGGGCGGCCATTTCCATCAACGCATAACGAAGCTGCGTACCGTTAGAGGCCACCGCGCGTACGGTTTCAGGGATGTTCGGGTTCAAATTAATCATGCTTCGTCCACCAATCCCAACGCCGCCCACTGCGAAACGTTGGTCGTGCAAATCGTCACACTTTGTTTAAAGGCTCTCAGCTTGCCCGCTTTTTCCGAACCTGCCATCCAGCCCACCCGCCAACCGGGCATCTTATCCGAAAGGCTGCCCAGCGTCACCACCTGTCCTACCAATCGTGGATCTTGTGCCGGATGGAACTTATTCTCGCCGATGCCGCTGCTGATGTCCCAGATAATCCACCATTTATGTTCGGCGGCCTGTTGCAGCAGCTTGTCCACCACCGCCCAATCATCTTGGGGAGTCAGGTAAACCATGCTCACCGCTACCGGATCAGTCACGTCGCTGACGACCGTCGCCTGTGCGAGGTGTGCCGCGCCGGAAATAACCGACGTATCGCCGGGGCAAACAATCTGTGAACCGGGTTTGGTCAGTTGCTTGGCGACCACAAAACGCCCCTCGGTCACGCCGCAGGTGATCGTGATCTCGCCCGGTTGCAGTTCCACACCGAAGTTCTTGCCGATGTGGTCTGTCACCCATGTTCGCAGTCCAACGATGCCGGGGCGGTCGGTGTAGTGCGTTTCGCCTTTGTCCAATGCTTTGACTGCCGCCTCAATCACCCGCTCCGAAACCGCAGCGCCGTCCTTGCGTTCGGTGAATGCGGGTAAGCCAGCGATCCGGCTCGCCAATGGACGAGACAGTGTAGTGGGTACGGTCATGTTGCTATTCTTTTCTCCCATCACTAAGGTTCGGTGTCATGTCTCATCCAATCTCTGTGCGAAAAATCGTCTTAAAAGGGGTGCAGTATCGCAACCTTAAAAACCTTTGTATAATTTCAAAGCCTTAAGCGAATTGCGGCCCGTGCGTTGACATCTATCCGTGAGTGTCGTATAATTCGGTAATAGTCGATTGTCGACAATCGACCGAATAAAGCGATTATAAATTTGACAGTAAGCGTTGTCAAGAAATCGACCAACCGTACATGGTACTCCTAAACCCCATTGCCAATAAATCCCTTCGTGAGCACGTATTAGACACACTCAGAGATGCCATTCTAAATGGTGAACTCAAGCCGGGGCGAACGCTCGTGGAGAGTGAACTCGCTACCCAGCTCGGTGTCAGCCGCGCCCCACTTCGGGAAGCTCTTCAAATCCTCAGCACCGAAGGGCTGATCGAAACCATTCCCTATCGCGGGACAACCGTTAAACGGCTGGCTAAGAAGGACATCGAAGAACTTTACAGCCTCCGCAGCGTTCTGGAATCCTTTGCCATCCAGCTTATCATCGACCAGAATAACCCTGAACATATCCAAAAACTTCGCCAGCACTTCGAGTCGATGCTGAACGCGGCAAAAGCCAATGACCTCAAAGTGCTGAACCAGATTGACCGTGATTTCCACGACTCGCTGATCGAGTTAAGCAACCACAGCCTGTTAATTTCCCTGTGGGTCGTGGTCGCCATGCGCGTCCGGCAGGTGATGGCGCTGCGGAACAAACGCTTTACCGACATTACCGAAATCGCCTATAACCACCTCGCCATCATCGAAGCCATCGCCGCGAAAGATCAGGCGAAGGCCGTGGCCTTAATTACCGACCACGTAGCCTCCGTTGGTGATCTCATCGCCGAAGATTGGGATGACTCTCAAAACTTGGCGGCTGATTAACCCTACGCCAAATTGACCCAGCGCCGTTCTTCCCATGACTGCTTCACAGCATCCATCGCTTGCTGTGTCTTCAAACCATCCTCGAAGGTCGCCGCATGGGTAACTGGGCGGCCTTCGCGAATGGCATCGGTCAACTCGCGCATCAGGGCGACAAACGACACGTTCCAGATGCCTTTACCAATACCCGCTATCGAGGCATTCGGATCAGTTTCACTCAGGTCTTGGTAATCTTCGCCCACCCGTGCCACCCACAGTTTCTCATCGTCGTTGGATAGCCGAATTGTGCCTTCGCTGCCGAAGATCTGAACCGTATTGCCGGGGGTGTGGCGTGCCGCGCTGCTCAGGAATACCGAGGCCAACGCGCCATTCTTCATCGTCGCCGTGAAGTTCACTTGGTCGTCAGCCGTTGCCGTCCACGGTTCGCCCGTATTTTTGTCCTTGCGGTTTGGAACCATCGTCGTGATATGCCCGCTAATCGAGTTAATATCGCCTAACCAGAAGCGGAGCAGGTCAAATTGGTGCGAACCGTTCGCGCCGAGGATGCCGCCGCCCATGTCCTTCATCATCCACCAGTTGTTAGTCGGTCGGGAAGCCGGGTCGCCGGAACCGGCGGTAATATTCACGACATTAATGTGCCGTACTTGACCAATAAAACCCGACTCGATCAACTCTTTAATCTTGCGCCGGTTCGGGTTGAAGCGCAGTTCATGACCCATAACGTGTACACGGTTGAGCGCCCCGGCCTTTTCGAGCATCTGCCGCGATTCGTCAGCGTTCATCGCCATCGGCTTCTCGCAAATGACATGCGCGCCTTTTTCCAAACCCGCCAGCGTCATCTCGGCATGGTACACCGGTGGCGCAACCACGCACACCAGATCGGCGGGGTGCTGGTCTAGCATCACACGCCAATCGTCGTAAGCGTGCGGAATGTTAAAGAGTTCGGCGGTCGCCTTTGCACTTTCCAACCGTGCGCTGGCGATACCGACGACCTCCGCATCAGGGATCGTCGAAAGGGCTGGTAGATATGCCGCCTTAGCGAAACTGGCTCCAATCACGAGAACTTTTATGGACATCTGGTTGCTCCCAATCCGTGTAAACAAACACTCATCTTGGTTTCTGGTCGATTTCTTGACAGTCTGCTACTTGCAAAATATAATCCCCGAAAGTCGACTGTCGACATTCGACCACAACAGCAGGGATTATAGAGTTCAGCAGTTTGACTGTCAAACAAATTCGTACCTAGAGGGACATACGTTATGGCGCTCACCCTAATCAGGGTTCCGGTTGATGAATTAGAAAACTTTGTTTACCGCGCGTTCAAAGCGATGGGCATGTCGGATGGCGATGCCAAGATGTGTACCAACGGCTTGATGCAAAGTGAATTGCACTGTCATCCGGGGCAAGGACAGGGTGTGGGCGGGTTAATCGGCTATCATCGCCGCATCAGTAACGGCTGGTACACGCTCAACGCGCCGTTCGAGATCGTCAAAGAAAGTCCAGCGCTTGCTCTCGTTGATGCACATAACGCACCCGGTTCGGTCACCAGCCAGCGGGCTATGCAGTTAGCAGTCGATAAAGCGAAAGTCAGCGGTATCGGCACAGTGATTGTTCGGAACAGTACCCATTTCGGTTCATCAGCGGTTCATGGCCGAATTGCTGCCGAACAGGATTGCATCGGCATCGCCATGACCAACGCCGGGCCGGAAATGGCTCCTTGGGGAGCAGCCAGCGGTGTCGTGGGAACCAATCCGTGGGGTTTAGCCGCTCCGACTGGTGGCGATTTCCCCGTGGTTTTAGATGTGGCACTTACAACGGCTGGCAAAGGGATGATGCGCTGGTTCGACCGCGAAGGCAAGAAGATGCCGCTGGATTGGGCATTAACGCCAGAAGGTCATGAAACCGATGACCCCGCTGCTGCCATGACCGGGGCGCTGCTGGGAATCGGACAGTATAAAGGCTTTGGCCTTGCCATGCTGACCGACGTGTTGACAGGTGTCATCAGCGGTGGCGGCTTCGGGCTTGTGCCGTACGCTGATCCTGCAAAACTCGATGTTTCCCACACATTTATCGCCCTTGATATTGAGTGGTTTATGCCAGTGGCGACCTTTAAGCAGCGGATGGATGACTTTATCCGCCAGATTAAATCGGCCAAACTGCGCCCCGGCTTTAGCGAAATCCTCGTTCCCGGTGAGGTCGATTACCGCCGCGAGCAAGAACGTCGCCAAAACGGAACGCAGCTCGACTCAGAAGTTTTTGACAAACTCCAAGCGCTCGCCGCCGAACTCAAGATTGATTTTCCCTTTGAACGGGCTGTTATCAACACGAATTAGCTGTCACATGCGTTAGCAGCATGAGACTTTTATCCAAAACAACCGCAATGTAACTGAAAAATTTGGTGATAGTTGCCATTATGATAATGGTGTAGACATATTATAAGTAATATACAGTATGTCTGCTTGATGCGAACGGTTACGAGCGAATTTGACGAGCAAACCATTGTGCTTCAATCCAATCTTCGAAGTGAAGATGGCGGGCATTACATCCTAATCACCGGGGCGAGTTAAAGGAGGTAGCTTCTCACGAACAACAAAAACCTGACAACCCACGTTCACCTAATTTTGATGGAGAGAAGAGAGATGAACAAATTGTTTACGAAGTCGTTGTTTCTAGTGCTGCTGTTGGTGGTGATGGTTGTACCCGTCAGCGCTCAAGCACCTGTTTCGGATGAAAACACGCTTGTGGTTGGTATTTTCGCCGAACCCGTTTCGCTTGATCCTGCCCGTGTTTCGAACTTCAATATCACCTCCCATATGTTTGCTCAGTTGTACGAACTGGGTCAGGCAACCGGCGCAATCGATCCTTACTTAGCTACGGGCTACACCATCTCCGAAGATGGTAAGGAATGGACATTCACGCTCAATGAAGGTCTGACCTGTCATGACGGCGAAGCCCTGACCGCTGAAGACGTTGCTTACACCTTCGAACGTGTCGCGAACCCCGACAATGGCTTCACCGGCAACTCGGCTGGCTTCGTGCTGCCGTCGCTCGGCTACGTTGGTGCGCGTGTCGATGGTGACTTGGATGTGACCCTACTGTTCGAAGGTCCTCAGAATATCAACCTTCGTTTGGGTCTGATCTCGGAAATCTTCATTCACTGCAAGGACTCCTACGAAGCGATGTCGTTGGAAGATGCCGTTCGTACCCCCGTTGGCAGCGGTCCCTACCAGTTTGAATCGTGGACGACCGGTGAATCGGTCACTATGACCCGCGTTGCGGACTTCCCCCTGCGCGAGACCTTCTTCGAACGTATTGCTTGGCGTGTCTTCCCGGAACGCTCGACCGCGACCGCTGAAATGATCACCGGTAACGTGGACATCATCAAGGGCATCGGTGCCGATCAAATCGAGCCGGTGAATGCCTCCGGTGTCGCCACCATTCAAAGCTACGCCAGCACCATTCGCGCTTACGTGGGCTTCAACATGAACCCCGGTCGTGAATTTAGTGAAACCGTTGGCGGCAAGGCGATTACCGAGACCCCCGTTCGTATCGCCCTGCAATATGCCGTTGATGTTTCGGCGATCTGTACACAGCTTTTGGGTGCGGAATGCACACGCGCCACTGGCCCTGTAAACCCGCCGAATGACAACCCCAACCTCACACCGTATCCGTTTGACCCCGCGATGGCCGAACAACTGCTGGACGAAGCCGGTTATCCGCGTGGTGAAAATGGTGTCCGCTTCGAGTTGGTGCTGAAGGCGCGTAACATCCCCGGCGCGGTCGGTGGCGAAGTTGCCCAAGCTGTTGCCCAGTTCTTCAGCGATGTCGGTGTTCAGACCGAAGTGGAATTCCTCGACTCGGCAGTGTTCGTTGAGCAGTTGATCGCCCACGACCTTGGGCCGCTGTTCATCGTCAGCACGGGTGGCAGCGCGTGGAGCGCCCAGTACGACCTCGCCGACTTCCCATCGCCGGATGGTGAAACCAACTACACCGGTTGGGCGAATGAAGAATTCTTCAACCTCGAAGCCTCACTGCCCACGTTGGTCAATGACCCCGAAGCGGAAAAGGCCGCCGAACAGCAAATGTTGGAAGCCTTCTACAATGACCCGCCGTGGCTGCTGATGTACGCTGCGCCGCAGCTTGAAGCGGTCAGCAACCGGTTGGAGTACACACCTCGCGTAGATAACTTCATCACCGTTTATAATGCAAAACTGAAGTAAGACCGAGTTCATAGAGAGGGGGGGGGTAAATACCTCCCTCTTTATGTAGGAGATGTTGGATGGCGCAGTATATTACACGGCGGGTATTGCTGGCAGTTCTGGTGGTCATCGGTGTGACGCTGCTGACCTTTATCTCGATACACCTTTCCGGTGATCCGGCTGTGCTTTATGTGAGTGAACGCGCGGGTCAAGAGGAATTGGCCGAAGCCCGCCGCCGTTTGGGTTTGGATAAACCGCTGCCAGAGCAGTACCTTAACTTCCTAAGCGGTTTAGCCCGTGGCGATCTCGGTTTGTCGCTGGCGAACCGCACACCGGCGCTTGCACTCGTCATTGAACGGCTGCCAGCCACCTTAGAGCTGACCTTAGGTGCGCTGCTGTTATCAAACATCATCGCCATTCCAATCGGCCTCATTAGCGCCGTGAAGCGCGGTACACGGCTCGATGGTACGATAATGCTGGTGGCGATGTTTGGTCAGTCGATGCCGGGTTTTTGGCTGGGCATCATGTCGATTTTATTCTTTGGGGTCACGCTTCGGGCGTTTCCCGTGTCGGGTCAAGTCCCCGTTCTTGCTCCTTTATTAGCGGGTGACATCAACACCGCGTTGCAGAATTTACCCGCAGGCATTCATCATGCCATTCTCCCTGTCGTAACCATTTCGGTTTTCTCGATTGCCCGTAACGCGCGGTTGGTGCGTTCGGCGCTTTTGGAAGTGCTGGGGCAGGAATATGTGACCACCGCCCGCGCGAAAGGCTTATCCGAACGGCAGGTTATTCTGCGCCACGCCTTGCGGAATGCCATGATCCCGATTGTGACCATCGTCGCGTTGGAATTCGGCTTTCTATTAAGCGGCGTGATTGTAACCGAGTCGGTGTTCGCATGGCCGGGTGTCGGGCGCTTGGTATTTAACGCCATTGGTCAGCGCGACATTCCTGTTGTACAAGCAGCGGTGGTATTCTTTGCTTTTGTGTTCGTAGGGCTAAACCTTGTTGTGGACATTCTCTACGCTTATCTCGATCCGCGT
>Ga0209460_1000639_pt1 | contig 29324 bp, 25 predicted proteins | sample EBPBio132013_DNA_FD_185868 | JGI IMG/M metagenome (GOLD analysis project Ga0209460, IMG submission 185868) | Wastewater treatment Type I Accumulibacter community from EBPR Bioreactor in Madison, WI, USA - Reactor 2_5/13/2013_ DNA (SPAdes)... | ecosystem: Engineered > Bioreactor > EBPR >... | reverse complement strand
GAAGTCGCCCATCCGGTAGAAGAGGAGGAGGTCTGGGTGCTGCGCCTTGATACGCAGGTACTGCTGCATCATTGGCGTGTGGGCTGCTTCTGGCCCTCTTGCTACGTCTTGATTTGTGTGCATATTCGTGTCGCGTCGCTGAGTTGCTTCGGGTCAGTGGTCGTTTCTTCACGGCTTCAAGGTGCAGCCACAGTTTGCTGCGCTCAGCTACGCGCGCGGCCTGTCGGTCCAGCTTGCGGGCGCAGTCGCCGTAAGCTGAACGGGCGCGATCGACGGTCCCGACAGGGCGACCGAGAGGTCGCCCCGGCGTTGGCTGCGCGCGAGATTACTTTGCTGCTGCGTTGGCAGTATCTTAACAGCGCGGACGCACCCGGCATCGGTCGCGCAGCGTACGGGAAGCGCAGGACGGGACCTTGCCTCGCCGAGACGATGCTGCGCGAGATGCGACGCTGCGGGTCGAGCCACACGCAGCCGGCAGGCTGCGGGGGTCCAGCGTGGACGACGCGAAAGCTGCGCAAGCTGTCGTTTTGACGGGGGACTACCGTCGGGTACAATTCACCAGGTGTTATCCTCTTGCCGTCGCAGGTCGGTGGTTCCCGTGGCTGCAGCTTTCGTTCTCGGTGCGGGAGACAGCGGCCATGGGACAGGTTTCAGGCGACTTGTCGGTGCTCTTCCATTGCCGCGATGCAAGCTTTGGATCACGAGTGAATCATGATGCAGACGTCTGCCGGGCGATGGGGGCAAGCGGCGGCATCCCGCCCGGCCGTTTCTGCAGACCGCAAGGCGACTGGCCTGCCCGCACGTGGCGCCGCATGCCCTGCACCGTAGTAGCCATACCCACTTTATCATCGCCATGCAAAGGAGATTGTCATGCCGAAGAAGGCCGCTTTGCTCACGGTCCACGGAATGGGTCGCACCGAGGAGGACTACAACGCGCAGATCGTCAGTGACCTGCGTCATCGACTGGGCCAGTTGTTCGGCAGCCTGCATGTTGGCAAGGTCTACTATCAAGACGTCCTCCAGCCGAATGAGGACCGCGTCTGGAAGTCGGTGGCGAGCCGCGTCAAGTGGGACGATCTGCGAAAGTTCGTGTTGTTTGGTTTTGGTGACGCCGCGGGACTCGAGAGCGGCAAGGAGCCGATAGGCAGCGATTACGCAAAGGCGCAAATCAAGATTGCGCGCGAGCTATTGCTTGCCCGCGAGGCGATGTCCATGAGCGGTCCCGTCTTGATCCTTGCCCAGTCTCTGGGATGTCAGGTGACGTCCAACTATTTCTGGGACGCACACCAGGCAGCGATGGGGAATCCTCCACGGGTCGGCATCTGGCAAGACATCGGGCGCGTTCAAGCGCAGATCACCGGTGGCAGACCGCTGACGGGCGAGGAGATTTCCTTCCTGCAGGGAAAGTCGTTCCGGCTCTTCATCACCACCGGCTGCAACATCCCGATTTTTGTCGCCGCTCATGCCAAGGAGGATATCGTACCGATCCGGCCCAACGAGCACTTCGAGTGGCACAATTATTATGATCAGGACGACGTCCTCGGCTGGCCGTTGGCCGACATGTCCGATGAATATGCCAGGGTGGTCACCGATCATGCGGTCAATGCTGGCAGCGGGATCATGGGTTGGCTCCTGAAGAGCTGGAATCCGATGTCGCACACGCAGTACTGGGGTGACACCGAGGTTCTTGATCCGCTTGAGGCCAGACTCCGTTCACTGCTTGCGTAGCTGGCATGCTTGCCCGCTGCTCGACGACGTTCGTGACCAATGCCCCGACTGGCAGGTATCCCCGCGAAGTCCGCGCCAGGTGTGCTCGCTCCCCCCACGCGTGACGCCTCGCTGTGCGCACTTGTTCCGATACGCGAGGTGTACGGCAGGCGCGATGCAGTTAGGAGCCCATCATGCCGCTGTTGATATGATAGCGAGGATCGTCGCCAGCCGGCCGGCGACGCGCGCTCGGTCTCCGGCGGTCGCCCATCACCCATGACAAGAGAAACGACGCATCCTGACTTGCCGGGGAGGCGGCTCCCTCGCTTCCGTGACGCGCTGCGCTGTCCGTCCTGTCGTCATGAGCTGCAGGAGGAGCCGCCCGGATTGCGCTGTGTCGATTGCGGTGTGCACTATTCCGTGGTCGACGGTCGGCCGATTCTGATGACGAAGGAATGCCTCGCGGAGCTCAATCTGCGTCTCGAAAGTGATGACGGTCAGCGCATGGTCAAGGAGTACGCGGACTCCGTCGAGGTGTCGAGCCCCAAGCCGCTACCCGCCTGGGTAAGGGCGCTACGCCCGCCACCCATCATGTACCGATATCACGACGATTTGCGCCAGGCGCCAACCGCGATCCTGTTCGCCGAGGACGGGCAGGAGCGGGCGCTGGTGCTCAACGTCGGGGGTGGTCCGCATCGCGTTTCCGAACACGAAGTGACGCTCAACATCGGCCCCTTTCCCGGGGTCGACCTCGTCGCCGACGCGCACAACATACCGCTGGCCGACGAGACGGTGGATGCCGTATTCAGCTTGGCGGTACTTGAGCATGTGGGCGATCCGCAGCAGGTGGTCAGGGAGATGATGCGCGTGCTGAAGCCGGGCGGCGTCCTGTATTCCGAGGTGCCGTTCATTTTCTTCTTTCACGGTTATCCCAGCGACTACACGCGGTTCACACGCGAAGGAATGCGTCGGCTGTTCTCCGGACTGGAAGGCGCCGACATCGGCATGACCCACGGCCCGGTTTCTGCCGTGCTCCAGTCGGCCAACATGGTCATGCTCCTGCTCTTGCCCGAGAGGTTTCGCCTCCTGCACAAGCTGATCAACGGTGCGTTTCGTTGGCTGCTCTTTCCTCTCAAGTACCTCGATCTGCTCCTGCGGCGGCACCCGGATGCCCACATCCTTGCCGGGGGCTTCTACGTCCTCGGCCGCAAGCCGGCAAGATCTTGAAGTCCGACGCGGTGCTCGAGGGCTGCACGCTGCGGGTTCTGTGTCTGTCGGTCTATCCGGAGTGCGGCCCGTCATTGCGGCATCGTGTTTGTGCGTATCGTACGTACTGGCGGCAGGCTGGTGTCGAGCTCGCTCTGAAACCCCTGCTGACAGAAGCGCTCTACCTTCGTCGCCGTCGGTTTGGTGGTGCGGCAACAGCCTACAAGGTGGCGATGTTTGCCTGGTGTACCTTGCGTCTTGTCCTGCGTCTGACGACGGTCCGCCACTACGATGTGGTCATCATTCATCGCGAGGTGTTCCCGCTTGGCGGCGCGTTTTTCGAACGACTGGTGGCGCGCCTGAACCCCAACACCGTGTTCGATGTGGACGATGCGATCTGGGCACCAATGCCCTTGGCAGTCGATCAGCGCAGGGGTCTTCGGGACCCGCATCGGGTCGCCGACAGCATGTCTGTCTGCCGCGCCGTCGTCGCCGGCAATGACTACCTCGCCGAGTACGCACGGCAGTTCTGTAAGGACGTCGTGATCGTCCCGACGCCATGTCCGGATCTTGGTGGCGACGCGTCGCGACGGCGCCCGGAGAGTGCTCGGCCGATCATCGTGTGGATTGGCAATGTCGGCAACGAGGAGTACCTGGGCATGCTGGCGCGGCCTTTGGCGCGCCTCGCCCGTCGCTTCGACTTCACGCTTCGCGTCATCGGTAGCCCGGAAGCCAGGTACCTGCGGATGGAAGGGGTGCAGATTGAAGTCCGGGAGTGGAACGAGCAACAGGAACGGCAATGGCTCGTCGAGTGCGCCATCGGCGTGATGCCTCTGCCGGACCGGGAGTACGAGCGCGGCAAGTGTGCCTTCAAGCTCGTGCAATACTTCTCGGCGGGACTGCCGGTGGTCGCATCGCCTGTCGGCATGAACGCGGAAGTGGTTCGCGATGGCGAAAACGGCTACCTGGCGTACGATGAGGAGGGCTGGTACCAAGCGCTGGCAACCCTCCTCGGCGATTCGGCGCTGCGTCGGCGCATCGGCGCGCAGGGGTATGCTCTCTATTGCGAAAGGTTCACGCGAGAGCGAAACGCGGGAGACTGGTTGCGCCTGCTGCGGCGGATAAGCTCCGACTCTACTAAGCCAGCGGACCGGTAGTGGGTCTGTGCGCAGAATGCTTGGCGAACAGGTTGCAGCGGTCACAGACAGTGGGAACCTCGACGTGCCCCTTGGGTGCGTGCTGAGCCCGGCCCGAGCGGTAGCTTGCGTTGTTCCACAAGGCGTCGAAGTTTTCGGCCCGGATGTCGCCAAAGTCGTTTTTGTCTCCGTACACCACGCAACAGGGCGAGGTCTTGCCATCAGGGTTGACTACCAGGTAGCGGTAGAGGAAATAGCAGGGCGTTTTCGCCTGCGCGTTACTGGCTACACTCTCGCCCCCCTTGGTCTTCCCGTTGTGAATGGTGACGGGAAACCAGTCCTGCTCGAGGCGCCTGGGGTCTGCACTGTCGAACGGCAGGCCGACCGGGATGCAGCGGAAACGATCGACGCCGATTTCCTGGGCGAGACGGCGCGCTTCGTCCTCCTCGTGCTCGTTGTGCTTCATGGGGATGAACTGCCACTCGATCACCGGCGTACGACTGCCCAGTTCGCGCCGTCGTTTAACCAGCCGGCGCGCATTCGCGAGCACGAGCTGCAGCTTGCCCTTGCGACGATAGTGAGCGTAGCTCTCCTGCGTGACGCCATCGATGGACAGACAGAGGAATTCCAGCCCGCTGGTGATCAGCGAGTCGATACTCGCGTCGTCCAGCTCGAGCGACAGGTTGGTGCTCATCGTCGTCCCGAGGCGTTTGTCGCGCGCGTAGCGAATCATGTCAAACACGTGCGGATGCAGCAGGGGTTCGCCCCAGTTGAACAGATTCACCTTGTAGGCCCATGGTGCGGCGAGGTCGACGGTTTGGGTAAAGGTCTCCCATGGCATCATCTCGCCACGGCGTCCCTGTTCCAACAGCCCGGTAGGGCACAATGGGCAACGCAGGTTGCACACGTTGGCCGGGTCAATCACCAGCACGTAGGGGCGACCGTGGACGCGCGTGCGGCGCAAACGGTATTCGGCCTCGACGAGGAAGAGGTTGAACAGGCGCCGCGGCGTACTGTGTGCGATGATGGTGTGAAGCGCTTCCGATTGCCGCGCATAGGTCGGAACGCGGAACATGCGGCGCGCGATTTTTTCGATGGATGTCATGAGGTTGATAGCCTTGTCATGATTGGCGGGTGGCGATCGGGAGCGCCGGGGCGACCGGGTACGGGCAATTGGACAGACCGAGAGCGGCATATATCCCGAGACGCAAGGTACGAGGGAGGTGCGGCATGATTCGTGTGGCCTTCGATGTGCACACGCTCGGTCAGCGTGCGACGGGCAACGAAACCTACGCCCAGGGGCTCATGCAGGCTTTTCTGGAGCAACCGCCGGCCGACATTGATTTCGTCTTCTATCATGCGCGGTCAATGGCCGAGCCGCACCCGCCTGTCGGGTTCCGGCGCCTGCGCCCGCAGTGGCCAGGTTTGCGGATTCCGCTCTCGACGCCATGGGCACTGTACAGAGATCGCATCGACCTTGCCCATTTTCAGTACTTTGCCCCTCCTGTGCGCATCTGTCCGACGATCCTCACCATTCACGACCTGAGTTTCGAGAGGTATCCGGAGTTCTTCCCGGTCGCCATGGCCCTGCGAATGCGGCTGCTGATGCCCTTCCAGGCTCGCCGCGCGTCGCATATCATAGCGGTGTCGGAGGCAACGCGTCGTGACATCATCGAGCTTTATGGGGTGGCACCGGAGCGGGTCAGCGTCGTCCACAATGGCGTGGCGCAGGGCTTTGCAGCGCCCGTGGATCCAGAGCTTGCCCATCGCGTGCTGGCGCGATTCGGTATCGAACGCCCTTTCATCGTCTGCGTCGGCAATCTGTGCACGCGCAAGAACCAGCGAGCGGTCGTGCGCGTTTTCGGACGTCTGCTTGATCGGTATGCGATCGAGCATGATCTGGTTCTCATCGGCCAGACCACAGAGTCTGCGCGGGACATCATGGTTGAAATCGAAGGCTTGAAGCGGAAGGGCCGGGTTCATGTGACTGGCTTCGTTGGCCGCGACGAATTGCGCGCCCTGTACGCTGGCGCGACGGCGTCGGTCTATGTCTCGCTTTACGAGGGCTTCGGACTGCCGATTGTCGAGAGCATGGCTTGCGGCACACCGGTACTGACTTCCAGCGTCTCCTGCATGGCGGAGATTGCTGGTGATGCCGCCTTGCTGGTGGACCCGCGGGACGATGAAGCGCTTGCAGCCGGACTGTTGCGTCTGGTCGAGGACAGCGAACTACGATGCCGACTTGGCGGGGCGGGACGGATCCGCGCACGCCAGTTCAGCTGGTCGGAGGCGGCGCGACGCACGCTGCAGATCTATCGCCAGGCGGTGTCGGTGGCGAAGGAAGGACCATGAGAGCACTCGCGGCACGCATTTCGGACAGGCTTTTCCGATTGACGATTCGCGTCAGCGAAGCGCTCATCCGGCGTGGTTCGGCGCAGGGCCGGCAGGCCTGGTTCGACCCGCGGGAATTTGCCTGGACCGCCGGCCTGGAACAGCGCTGGTCGGAAGTCAGGCGCGAACTCGACCACGTCTTGCTCGACCGGGATGCCATTCCGAGTTTCCAGGACGTTTCCATTGAGCAGCGGGCGATTACCGACGACAATCGCTGGAAGACCTACTTCATGTTCGTTTTCGGTACGCCGATCGAGGTCAACTGCCAACGCTGCCCGCTGACCGTTGAACTGCTGCAGGCCATCCCGGGACTGCAGAACGCGATGTTCTCGATCCTCGCGCCGGGTAAGGACATTCCGGAGCACCGGGGACCCTACAACGGCGTGCTGCGCTACCATCTGGCGCTCAAGGTGCCACGCGATGGTGATTCTTGCGCGATCTGGGTCGACGGCGAGCGGCGCATCTGGTCTGAAGGGGAGACGATGATCTTCGATGACTCCTTCCCGCATCGCGTGCGCAACGACACCAGGGAAGAGCGGGTCGTGCTGTTCGCCGACTTTGAACGGCCGTTGGCCTGGCCTCTGGCAGTCATCAATCGCGCCGTGCTGGCATGGCTGGCGGCGACGCCCTTTGTGAAGCGCGGGCTTGACAGGTTGCTGACGGGACGCTTCGGAGACGGCGTGCCCGGCGATTGAGCCGCCAGGCAAACTGTTCCGTCGCCGTCCCGTGACAACTGCATGACCGACAGAGTTAACCGGAAACCGTGCCCAATGAAGCCACGAAACCCGCAGGATGCTGCGACTCGCCCGACCGAAGCGGCGGCCCTTGCGGGCGACGCTCGTGTCCACAGGGGCGCCGAAGCGAGCTACGTGCACGTACTATGCCCCCGTTGTGGTGCCGACGACGCGCGCTTCCGCTACCGGCTCGACGTCTCGTCGATCGTCAGTTGCCGCGCTTGCGGCTTGTGCTACGTGGAGCCGCGGGTGTCGAGCGTCGATCTGCAACGCAAGTTGCAACAATGGGCCGAACAGGACGTGGTCGATGACGAGCGTTTGCGCAGCGCCTTCGAGCCGGGTGCACTGGAGTATTACGCGCGCTTTCTGGCATGGATGACGCGTTACGCCAGGGGACCGGGGCGCAGGCTGCTGGACATCGGCTGCAGTTCCGGCGCCTTTCTCTCGGTCGCCCGCAAGGCGGGATGGCAGGCGCAGGGCGTCGAGATCGGCAGAGCCTCCGCCACCTATGCTCGTGACGTCCTCGGCCTCGACGTTCAGCACGGGACGCTTTACGAAGTCGACGCGCCACCGGCCAGCTTCGATGGCGTGGCGATGATCGAAGTGATTGAACATCTTGAGCACCCTCGCCTGGCGCTTGATCGCGTCCGCCGACTGTTGAAACCCGACGGGGTCCTGTTGGTAACTACGCCGAACTTCGACAGCCTGTACCGACGCCTGTTCGGCAGCCGCTGGTGGGTAATAAACTGTGAGGACGAGCACATCGTGCTCTTCAATCTGGCCACGCTGGTCGGTATGTTGGACGACGCCGGCTTCGAAGTGGTCTTCCGCCACATCCGTGGAGTCGATGTCATGGGCCTGCTGCGCGAGGCGAGGCGTGGCCGGTTGCGTGACATTCCGGCGCTCGCGCCGTCGGGGGCAGCTGTCCGCGGCTACTACGAAGCGCGCTCGGCGAAGGCCCGGGTCAAGGCCCTGCTGGGCAGCTTCGGGATTCTGAGGCTGACCCGCAGCCTATTCCGCGCACTGGACCATAGCTACGCTTGGCGGGCCTCGCCGACCCATGCCTGGGGGGAACAACTGGTTGTCGTGGCCCGCCGCCGGCCCGACATCACCTAGCCGTGGTCGGATTGACCGTGGGAGTGACCGTGAGGTCTGACAGCGAGCGCTTCAGCGAGTCGTTGATGAGCCCCACCGTTTCGGCCTTCTGCCGGTCGACGGTTGACTGCCACATGGCCGACCACCAGTAGAAGATTGGCGCCGTGCGCGTGAAGAACAGTTCGACGTAATCCCCCACCTTGGCGATTGCGGTCCTCGGCACGATGACGATGTCGTCATTCTGCAGGTAGATGTTCTGGTCCGGCGCGCGCCCCTCGAAAAAGTCGGCCAGCCTGATCATGCGGTACTGCGGTGTGCCGCTGGCTGGATTCCGGATCACCACGACGCTATTGAGGGCAGCGGTCATCTGACGCAACTGTGCTTGGGCAAGTGCGTCCACGATGCGCAGCGAACCCTTGATTTCGGCCAGCCCCTGAACGCTCACTTCGCCGATCAGCGCCACCCGCCGCGGTTCCAGTCGGGCCGGCAGAACCGACACGTGAAAGTCGTGGAGCACGCGCCGGTTGACGAAGCTTGGCAAGACGGTCACGCGGACTTCCCGCAGGTGCTGCAGGAGCCGTTGCTCCACTTCCTTGCGAACGCTGTCGACAGTGCGTCCGACCACCTGAACGCTTCCCGCCAGCGGAAAGGTCACCGTGCCACCCGGTTCGATAATCGCGGTATGGCGCAGCTCAGGGTGCTGCCAAACCTCCATGGTCAGCGTGTCCCCGGGCCGCAATTCGGTCGTCCTTACGGTTGTAAAGGGGAGTAGACGTTCGGTGATTCGCTCGCGCAATTCACCTACGGTGACGCCTGCCGCATCGACCTCGCCTATCAGCGGCAAGGTGACTCGACCGTTGGGCTGGACGATTGCCGTATGATCGAGTTCCGGATAACCCCAGACCGAAACCTTGATCGAGTCGCCGCTCTGGAAGCGCAACTCTCCGGCGGTGACGGCCTGCGCCAGATCAAACTCGCGGAACTGTCGGGGTTGAGGCGGCGGCGTCGCTGGTTCGGGCAGCGGCGTCACGTCTCCCGGGGGAAGGCCGACGGTGGTGTCGCTGTCCATTCCCGTTTCGCTGAGATGCGGAATCTGCGAACCGCCCAGGGTCGTGCACGCGTTCAGCGTCAGCAGGGCGGCCATCGCCAAGAGGGCGCGGCCAATGCAAGAAACCTGTTTCATCGAGGTAAGCGCGAACGTCGAAGGTTCGTCAGAAGATACACAAGTCGGCTCGCAGGACCGAACGCTTCGCAGTGTACAATGTTCGTCCGACCACCATTTGTGTCGGCCATCTCGATCCGTACCATAATGAAAATCCTCCACGTGGCTGACTACTTGCCAGGCCTGCACAAAGTTGCAGGTGGAGCCGAATTCGCGGCGCGGCGCGTCATTGACGAGCAATCCGCTGCCGGCATCGACGTGGAAGTGGCGACCCTGCGGGCGGATCTTCCTAGCCAAGTGCTGCCCTGGCGCCACTATGAGATGCGCAACCTCGACCGCTACGCGCCAGGGTTCGCCTATGCCGTCAAGCAGATGTACTTCCCGGCTGACCCGCTGGCGTCAACCGATCTGGCCACCGCTATCGCCCAGAGTCGGCCCGACGTCGTACATTACCACAACCTGCATTTCTCCGGGCTGTCGGTCACCGAGTGCGCGCGCGCGGCCGGCATTCCTTCGGTCTGGTCGATCTACGACTACTGGATCTTTTGCCCGTCTTTCATGCTGCTGACCAAGGATAACGAGCTTTGTCTCCGCGGTCACGGCGAGCATTGCGTGGAGTGTGTCGGGGCGCGACGTTTGCGTGTGCTCAAGCCGCTCAAGCGGGCTCTGTTTGGTTTGCGCACCGCGACCTTTGCCCGGCCGGTCGCCGCGGTGGACCGCTTTGTGGTGCTCTCGGAAGCCTCGCGTGACTTGCTGGAGCACCACGGTCTCGCGCCAGAGCGGATCTGCGTGCTACCCCAGTACATCTGGACCGAGGCCGCGGCTGCCGAGGAACCGGTCGAGGTCGTGCCCGGGCGCATCATCTACGTCGGTTGGATCGAGCAGCGCAAGGGCCTGCACGTGGTGATCGAGGCGCTGGCCCGGCTTGCCAGCGAGTTCCCGTGCCTGCACCTTGACGTGCTGGGACTGCCGGCGCATGCCTTGTATCAGGCTCAGGTCGAGCAGTTGGCGGTGGAGCGCGGGATAGCCGAGCGCGTGCGATTTCGCGGCAGGATCGGCCGCGACGAACTCGTTGGAGAACTGCGCCGCGCGTTCCTGGTAGCGATTCCGGAACAGTGGGAGAATATGTCTCCCGTCATCCTCACCGAGGCGATGGCGGCGGGGGCGTGCGTGCTGGCATCGCGCGTGGGTGGTATTCGCCAGTTTGTCGAGGAATTCAGCAGCGGTCTTCTGGCAAAGCGCGACGATCCGGCCGAGTTCGCCGAGAGGATGCGCTGGGCGATGAACCACTCTGGCGAGATCGCGGCGATGGCGGCGCGTGCGCGGCGGCGTGCGAAGGAACTCTTCGATCCGAATTCAATCAACACCCGCACGCTGGCGCTGTACCGGTCGCTGGTCGGCGTACGCAAGCAAGGAGCACCGCGTGGCTAGAGAACTCTGTTTTGGCAACGATGAGCGGCAGCCGCGCTGCGTGGTCATGGCGGGAGGCAAGAGCAGCCGCTTCGCCTCGGTGGGCGTGCACAAGAGCATGGCTATGGTGCGCGGCATGCCGGTCATCAGCCACGTAATCGACTACTGGCGAGCCTTCACCGACGATTTCATCTTCGTGGTCAAGAACGGCAAGGAGTCGCTGATGGATTTCGTGACGACTTTGCCGATTCGCGCCGAGTTCATCGAGCCGCAGGAGTTGCACGGCATCGCCGACGGACTCAGCTATGTGGAAAGTCGCATCGATGCGCCCTTCATCGTCGTTCTCGGCGACTGCTTCTGCCGGGGCGAATTCGACTTCCCGCCACGCTTCGGCCATGGCATCGGTGTTCAGACCCGTGCCGACCCGGAGAGCGTTCGGCGCAACTACTCGGTACTCGTTGAGGACGACAGGGTGGTAGGCGTTGAAGAAAAGCCAAGCGATATTCCGAACGACCTGTGCGGCACAGGCTTCTATTTCTTTCAGCCCGACGTCTTCGACTTCATTCGCCAGACGGGGCCGTCGCCGCGCACGCACGAGCGGGAGATCACCGATGTTCTGCAGACGATGGTCCAGCATGGTGTTGATCTGCGGGCGATTCGTTTCGAGGGCATCTACGTGAACGTCAATACGCCGGCCGACCTCGACGGCATAGCCGCGGCAATCGGGGCCGACGGCAACACGAACTGAGCTACTGCGACTGAGGGTCGAACAGTAGTCGGCGGCCAATCTCGACGCCGATGAGCCCATGGGTGAACTCGGAGATGTGCTGGTAACCATGGGTCACATGGGTCTCGACGGCTTCACTGTAGGGTTGCAGGAGGACGTTGCTGTCGATGATCTCGATCTTCGCCACGTGCAGGCGATCCCGCAGTGCGGCCGGTAACGAGCTGGTGAAACGGTAGGGGCCCTCGCGAAACGGCAGGTCGGCGACGATCAGGCGAATCGCGTGGCGATCGCAGAACGTTTTCATCCGTTCGATCAGGGTCGCGGCAAGCGCAATTTCACGGGCCGATGGTACCAACTGGGTGGGCACGGCGTACTCAGCCACCGGGCGACCCGCTGGCGCAGCGGCCTGATCGGCCAGCTTGAACTTGAAGTGGAGCCAGACGCTATTGAAAACCAGGGAATAGAGATGAGAGTTCTCGCCAAGCCATTTCATGCCGGGAATGGCATAGATGATTTTCTGGATTGTCACCCCGGGGACGTGCTCGAACTTCGTTGCGACCAACTGGCCCTGATCGTCCAGTTCAAACAGGGCAGCCTTGTAATTGTCCTCGAAATCGTTGCCAAAGAAGCCGAGGACAATCGCGTCCGGGTGGTAGCGGTAGCCTTCGTTCTCGATGAAGGCCAGTTCCTCCGCTGTGCTGAAGCCGGAGACGCCGACATTGAGCACCTCGGCCTTGCGTCCGCGGGCATTGAGATAACGTTCCAGTACGGCAGAAAACGTCGCCTCCTGACGCACCTCGTGACCCTGTGTCTGCGAATCTCCGACACTCAGGACGCGGTAGGTGTCAGCCGGCTTCTCATAGCCGAAGTCGCGGGAATCGCGGAAGCCCTTGTTGTTGGTCACGAATTTCCAGCGCCCGTCGATGCTCGAATGCCAGAATGTTTCGCCTGGGCGTGTCCCTCGCAAGTGGTATGGACCGTACCGGTAATCGGTGTGATAGCGGGGAAAGAGCACGGTCGTCTCGGATTTCAACAGGCGAACGGCGATTTCGGCAAGTCCGAAGGCGACGAGCAGTGCCGTGAGCAGCAATGCTACATTGACGAGGACCTTTTTCATGACAGAGCAGAATTCCGGGGGATGTGGCGAAGCGCCCAGGCGCGCTGGACCAGCGCATGAATGGTTTGCATGTAAAATGATACCGCAGCGGCGAGAAAGATGCGCCTCCGCGCGTGCTGCCACCCGCGTCCCTTGCCTTGGAATCCCTGAACCAACCCCGTGCCGATGACTGGACTGATTGCCCGCTGGAGTGCGCTACTGCTGTTGCCGTGCTGGGCGACGCTTGGCCCGAGTCGACCGGTAGCAGCGGCGGATGGGCCTCCCGTTTCCGCTTACACGGCGCGGTTGTCGGTGGACGCGGGCATCGCTGACAGGCCGAGGCTGCAACCGGAGTTGTTTGGGATCGCCTGGAACTGGACGGATTCGGGCGGCGGGTTGATGGAATACGGGGAGTTGCTGCGCGACCGTTCGTTCCGCAACCAGGACGCGGTGATGGCCCGGGCGTGGGTGGAGTCGCCGAATGCGCAGACCCGCGGCCGTGTCCGCCACGTCAGTTCCGGCGGTCATGACAAGCCGTGGGGCGGTCGCGCGTATCCGGGGTTCATGCGCCTGTCGCAGGAAGCACTCGGTTATACCTGTATAAGCCAGCAACTCGGCGAACCTATTGACGCGGGAGCACAGTACGAGCTTCACCTGTCGGCCCGAGCCGAGGGCTCCGGTGGCGCCGGGCTGTCTGTGTTCCTTGCCGACGAGCACTTCACGCCGATCGAAAAACTCGACAAACTGGCTGCCGTCACGGCGAACGCCTGGGCCGACCACCGCTTCGTGCTGAAGCCCGAGAAGAGTCAGAACGGAGCCTTCTTGCGTATCTGCCTCGCGTCGCCGGGAGAACTCGGGGTGGACGAAGTCCGCCTGCGGCGTTTGGGCGGTGACCTACGTGTCCGGGATCGAGCCGGCGCACGCATCCAGGAACTTGGAGCGCGCTCCCTGCGCTGGCCTACCGGCAGCGATGCGGACACCTTCGAGTGGCGCGAGTCGATAGGTTCCTGGCGCGAGCGGGGTGAAGTCCCGACGCAGTTCGGTGTCTATCAGATGCCCAATCTGGGGCTGCACGAGTTCCTGGATTTCTGTGAGGCGAAGGGGATCGTCCCGCTGATCACGGTCAACATCCGCGAAGCCCCCGAGAGTGCTGCCGACCTGCTCGAGTACGTGCTTGGACAGCAAAGCTCACCGATGGGCGCGCTGCGCGCAAGGAATGGCCGGGCGAGGCCATGGGACGTACGCCATTTCGAGCTCGGCAATGAGCCGACGGAACTTTACCGCGCCGGCTTTGACCGTTCTGACACGGTCAAAGGCTACGTGCAACTGGCGACCGCCACGGCGGCGGCCATGCGCGGCAAGGCGCGGCAACTCGACAAGCGGATCGAACTCAAGGGCGTGGTTGAGGCGGGGTTCACGGTCGCCGACTGGATCTGGCTGGTTCCCATGCTGTCGAAGTGGAACGGCGTCGTCCTCGATCGGGGCATCGGCGTGCGTGCGAGTGTTGATCAGATCAAGGGAAATTTCTACAGCGCCTTCACCTGGAAGAGTTCGGAACGTGAACTGTTCGAAGAGGTCATGGGCGGAGGAGCGACCCTAGCGGCAACGGTGCGCAAGCTCAACACGGACTACGGTGCTCCGCTCCCCTTCTGGCTGACCGAGTACGGGGTGATGATCCAGAAGAAGAAATTTCTCGGCGCGCCCGAGATCCAGCTCGATCGGGCCAAGGATTTCCAGGCGGCGCTGTCTGCAGCAGACATGCTGATCGTGGCGATCCAGGAGCGGTTCGCTGGCGCCTACCTGTTCAATCTGGCTCAGTGGGGCACTTGGGGAGTCATCGCCAATCCGGTTGATCTGCGCCTGCGGCCGACCGGCTTGGCGTTCTCGCAGATCGCCAAGCTGGCTGGCGAAATCTCGCTGCCGCTTGTCGTCGAGGGGGGCAAGATGGTCCGCTTGACCAGTGGCGAGGGCAACAATCCGGCCAAGATGCAGTATCCGACAATTGCGGCGATTGCCTCACGCTCCGCGAACGCCGTGCAGGTCGTGGCCCTGAATCGGAGCTACAGCAGCGACGAGAAGCTGTGGATAAGTCTGCGCGGGTTTGCTGCGACACAGGCCGAGGTTAACCGCCTCGGACCGGAATCACTCGTGGCCAGCAATGACGAGAAGGCCGATACCGTACGCGTTCGCCGGTCGGTCGAGGTAGTATCCGGCTTCCATGTCGTCGATCTGCCGGCACGTTCGCTGGTGCGAGTAAGTTATTCGAAATGAGTTCTGCTGCGGCCGTCGATCGACCGCGGCAGCAGAATCCACCGGCGAGCGGCCGGGCAGGCCAATTCTGAGGTGCGTACCAACATGGATGACGATCTGTTCATATCGCGGCGGGAGATCCTGGCTGTCCTGTTTCGCAGGCGCAAGGGGATCCTGGCAATCCTGGTGAGCGCGCTTGCCACCGCCGCTTTCGCGGTGTACTACCTGATCTCGCCCAGCTACGAGGCGGAAGCGGTGATCATGATCAACAGCAGCTATCTGACCGAGCCCCTGCGTGATGGACCGCCGGAGAGCGATTTCGAGAAGCTGGCCCTCTTTCACACCCAGCGTGATGTCCTGAAGAGCGAGCGGATGGCAGCGGAGGCTGTGCGGCGCACGAATCTCGCCGAGACACGGGTAATCGGACGTATCGAGCGGCTCCAGATGTTCATGGGCGAAATCAAGCGGCAAGCAGGATTTCTTCTCGGCATCGAGCGCTGGCAGAAGCCGTGGAGTCCGGAGGGAGCGGCAATTGCGGCAGTGTACGACTCGGTCCGCACCTTTGCCCTGCCCGACAGCAAGGCGCTCAAGGTGACGCTCCGCGCCAAGGATCCGAAGGAGGCCGCCGAGGTGCTCAGCGCACTTCTCGATGCGCATCGAGACTACTACTTCACCGTCGTGCGCGGCAAGGCGAGCGGTGCGGTCGCTTTCCTCGAGCAGGAGTTCCTGCGCAGCCAGGGGGTGCTCAGCGAGGCTGAGCAGGCTCTCTTTCAGTTCAAGAATCGTGACCGTCTGCCGCTGGATTCCGCCAAGGAGCAAAACCGCACGGCCCGAGAGGGGCCAAGTATCGCGGGCCTCACCGACAGCGCCAAGGTTCAGGACGAGATCAAGCTTTATGTTCTCAAGCTCGAGGAGGAAATGCGCGTCGCCAGCCTCAATCCCGACAACGAGCGCCGGGGGCGGGTGGTGGGCGACCTCAAGGCACGCATCCAGCGCTACCTGGATTCCCTGAATTCCATTCCCGCGCGTGAGCTGGAGTACGTCCGGCTGAAGCGACAATTCGACATTGCCCAGGACAATTATCAGCTGATCCAGCGCAACCTCGCCAAGGCAAGCCTGGTCGCCAGCGGCGAGACCGACAAGATAACGCTTGTCGAGTTGTTCCAGCCGCCAACCCAGAATGACGCGGCCGTTTTTCCGCAGAAACAACTGATTCTGCTCCTGGCGGGGCTGTTGGGCATCGTCGTTGCCCTGACCTGGGCCTTTGTCATGGACTACCTGGATCACACGATACGCAGCGCTCGCGACGTCGAGCGTTCGCTCAACACGCGCCTTATCGCATCCTTGGGCAAGATCAACTAGCGGCGTGCGGCGCTGCTGCGAACTGGATAACCGGGAACGATGAAATTCGACGAGATCGAGGCGCGTGTTCAGCCCCTATTGAAGGCCGCCTCGGCAAGCGACAGCGGCTGGCTCGCCAGACTGTTGTGCGCACCGGCAGCGCATGCCGCGTTCACAGCGCTTGACAACGAACTGTTCATCCGTGACCAGCACGTCAGCGGGCCCTTGCTGATCGCCAGCGCCTCGCGCGGGGAGGGCAGGACGACGTTGGCCCTGTTGTTGGCTGTGATGACCTGCGCGCTCGATCCGACTCGCCGGGTCCTGCTGGTTGACGCGGATGTCGATAGCGGCCGGCTGGCCAACATGCTCGGCCTTTCCGATGCCAGCCGTGGTCTCGGAGAATGGTTCGACGGCGGCGCGTCGCTGGACGAGTGCATCCATGCCACGGCACTACCCAACCTTTGGCTCACCCCTTTGTCTGGCCACCCGGGGAGGCCGATTCGCCTGTCTCCAAAATCCTTCCACGACTTCATCGACGGTGTTCGCAACCGTTTCGACCTGACCGTCGTGGATTCACCTGCGGGTAACCAGAACCGGGCGATACTGTCCATGGCCGCCGTCATCCAGACGACTTTGTTGGTGGTGAAGTACGGCGGTCCGACGTCGGAGCAGATCGTCAAGCTGTTGGGCGACCTGGGCCGTGCTGGCGCTCAGGTACTGGGCTGCGTGCTCAATCAGCGCGAGTACGAGGTGCCCAAAGTCTTCTATGGGCAGCGCTAGTCGCCCTGGCACATCGCAGTCGACGCCCAGCCTGGAAGTTCTGGCTGGCGTAGGGCTGGGCATCGTCGCTGCGACGTTGACGGTCGGTGCGATGGCGACCAAAGGGCCGCTGCCTGTCCTGGTGGTTGCGGCGGCGATTCCGATGGCTGCTGCAGTCATCCTGCGGCCGCGCTACGGCATGATCCTGCTGATCTTCTGCATGTCCTTCGTCGAGGAGTTTCGCGGCGGGATTGGTGATCAGGCAGCCGGCGGTGACGAGTATCTACGCTCCGAACGAACGCCTTTCTACGCCGCCACCATGGGTGTTCCGGCCCTCTACCTGCCCGACATCCTCATCGGCGGGATCCTGTTGCTCTATGTGATCCGGACGATCTTGTGGCGCGTGCCCATGCGACTTCCCCTCGACAAGATCGGCATGGGGCTGCTGGTCCTGGGCTTTTCGGTCCTGCTCTCCTTGCTGGTTCCCCTCGGGGGCCATGAGCCCTTCGGGCCGGCGGTCCTCGATCTCACGATGATCGGCAGCATCAAGCTGCCCGAAAAGAACGTTACCGACGTCGCACGCTACCTGCCGGTTCTCCAGTTCAAGCTGTTTGTCGTCCTGTTTCCTTCCTACCTGATCGGCCTGTTTTTCTTTCGCGAGGATCGAGACATCGAGCAGACGATCAAGGTTGTCGGGCTGGCCATGGTCTTCACGATCCTTCTGGCGGTCGGTCGGCTGGCGCGCGATCCGGCGATGGTGCGTTCTCTGGTGCCGGTAGTGTTCGACACCGGCAGTGTGGCGCTCATGGCCATGACTGTCTTCTATGCCATCGGCCGTTGGGCAAGCGGCCACTACCGGGCACACCAGGGTTCGCTGCAAGGGGTGTTTTGTGCCCTCCTGATGCTGGTCATCCTCTTGTCCTTTCGGCGAACCATGTGGGGCGCCATTGCGCTGGCCATAGTGTTCTTTCCCTTCATCCTGCCTCGACATGCGCTGCCGCGGTTGTTCGTCATCATCTCGATCGGTGTCTGCCTTGCCCTGCTGGCGGTGGTGGGGACACCCGCCGGTCAGGTCTTGTTGCAGTCGATCGTCTCGCGGGCTGGGGAAACGCATTTGAACCAGTCCTCGACACTCTACCGTTTTGCGATCTTTGCCTGGGTGGTCGAGAACATCGGCAATGTACCCTTGCTCGGCTATGGCTTGGCACCGCTGTGGAACGAAAAGATCTACATTCGCTTTTTCGTTACCAGTATGGAGAACGTCCACAGCCTGTACATCTGGATTCTCACGCGCATGGGGCCGGTGGGCATGGTGGCCTCGCTGGTCGCCCTGATACTGATCCTCGTCCGAATTCGCGAGGTCTATCGCATGACGAGAGATGAGCATTACCAGATCCTTGTCGGAGTCATTCTCCTATCGGTGGTGATGTACCTCTTCAATGGCTTCTTCAATCCGGTGTACGCCAACGTTAGGCATCTCGTGCCCCTGGGCTTGTCGCTGGCGCTGGTGACGCAGCTGCCGCAGATCATGGCTCGCCGCCAGTCCCCCCCGGCTGCCGGCCCGTGAAGCAGCATCTGCTGCAGGTCGCGCGCCGACTGCACTTGCTCGCGTTGGCAGATCGATTGCACTATCTGGGCCACCGGATGCGATCCAGCGTCGCGAATCGTCGCTTTGTGGCGGAGTATCCGGAGTATGCGCTTCCGCCCGCAGCGCTTGCCTTCGAAGCCTATGGCCATACCTCTTGGCAGGACTATCGGGCCACCGGCCAGGCGCACGCGGCGGCAATGGTCGCTCTGATCCGTAGACAGGCGGCGCCCGGCCGGCTGCGGATCGCCGAGTGGGGTTGTGGCTGCGGCCGTATTTTGCGGCACATCGCACCGGCGGGTCTGCGCGACGCGGAACTGTCCGGTTTCGATGTCGATCAGCAGGCGATCGACTGGTGTCGTACGCATCTGGCCGGTATTGCCTTCTGGCGTTGCGAGGCGCTGCCGCCATTGCCCGCCGCCGACGGCCGCTTCGATGTCGTCTATCATTACTCCGTCTGGACGCATCTCTCCGAGTCGTCCGTTCGGGCGTGGTCGACCGATCTCGCACGCGTGCTCGCGCCGGGGGGCATCCTGATCGCGACGACCCACGGCGACCGTTACCGGCACATGCTCCTCCCCGACGAGCGTAGCCGCTATGATGCCGGACAACCGGTGTCACGAGCCGGCTATCGGGAAGGGCGCAAGTACTACCTGAGCTTCCATCCGCCATCGCATGTGGAAGCTACGTTGCGGCAGGATTTCCGACGCGTGCTCAGGGTGCCGGCGCAGCCGGCGCTGCCCCAGGACGTATGGATAGCGTTCAAGTAGCGTGCCGACCATATCGACGCTGAGTTGCCGCGAAAGCCTGCGCCGCCTTGGCGTCGATCGTCGTCGCCTGCTGGCCTGCTATCTGGCGCGCGGCATCGTCGTGCGCAGCGTCGCTTTCTCGCCTTCGTTTCTCTGCGTTGCCTTGTACCGTCTCTCGCGTCACCTCTATGCTCGCGGCTGGGGCCTCGCGGCACGCGCCGTGTGGCAGATCAACATGTTGCTGACGGGTGCCGACATCAGCCCCATCTCTGATCTCGGCGAGGGTCTGGTCGTGGTTCATCCCGTGGCGGTGACGGTGGTAGGCAGTGCGGGCCGCAACCTGCTCGTGGAGGGCCACGGCGGCATGGGTGGCGGGCTCGACCTGCGCGACATCGGTGCCGGCCCAGGCCTGCCGCTGCTCGGCCATGACGTGCAACTGGCGCGAGGAGCGTTGGTGCTCGGGCCGGTGCGGGTCGGCCACGGCGTGCGCATCGCGTCCGGATGCACTGTTGTGCGGGACCTGCCGGACGGTTGCGAAGTCCTGCCGCACCCAATTCGCGTTCGTCTCGGTGATGCTGGGCAACCGGCAGAAGGGGATGGCAGCGATGCGCAGTGAGTGCTACGGTTTCTCGCAATTGCGCGCCGATCTTGCTCGCGATATCGACGTCTACCTGCGCTTTGCGGCCGAGTACCACGTCGCCCGCAGAAGCTGGCGGCGGTCGCTCAGTGCGCTATGCATGCCGTCGTTGCTGGCCTGCGTGCTCTACCGCGTTTCGCATTGGCTGCACTCGCGTGGTTGGTGCCGATTGGCCGTAATCGCCGCCAGATTCAACCTGCTTGTCCTGCGCGTCAGCATCACTCCGGCGAGCCGTATCGGTGGCGGCCTGTACATTCCCCATCCGGGCACGGGGATTGTCTTCCAGGGTAACGCCGGACGTGACCTGAAGCTGTTTGCCGGCTGCGCGGCATCATCGGCCCCATTTACTCCCTTGCATGGCGGTGTCATGCCGGATGCGCCGCAGTTCGGGGACAACGTTTCGCTGGGGGCCATGTCCTTCGTGGTCGGACCGGTGCGGGTGGGATCGAACGTGCGGATCGGCTTCAACGCCAGCGTGGCGCGCGACCTGCCCGACAACGCGATCGTCGTTTCGATCCAAGTGCGCAGCCGCCTGGCGTCGGGGGGCGCGGCAGCGGTCAGTGCCTTGGCGGATCGATGAGTTGCAGCAAGGTATCGAGAACCTCGTGCGGGCTCAACAACTGCATGCATTCGTTGCCGATCGGGCAGTCTGCCTTGAAACAGGGCCCACAGGCGACGGGGTGATTGAGGACGACGGCGCGCGTCGACACAGGTTGCCAGATAGCCGGATAGTTCTTGCTGCTGAACAGCGCGACGATGGGAATTCCTACCGCGTCGGCAATGTGCGTGGCGCCGCTATCGGTGCCCAAGAAAGCATGGCAACGTTCCAGAACTGCGGCTGTCTGGCCGAAACTGGTCTTGCCTATGAGGTTGTGGAATCTGGCGGTTGCCGGCGCGGCGAGTGCCGTTTCGAGGCGACGCGCAAGCCCGGTTTCGTGCTCTCCGCCGATCAGGACAATTTCCGCGTTCGGCAGGTGCCGCGCCAGAAGGCTGACAAACTCGAGGATATGTGTCTCGGGCCAGAGGTCGGCGGCCTGCCGCGAACCGAAGAACAGGGCTAGGCGACGTGCTGAGGGCGCCGGTAGAAGGTGCGCCGCCCAGGCGCGGTCAGCGTCGCTGGTCGGTACGAATTTGTGGTAACGGCCGCGCGCCGCAGGATCGATGAGCGCGACGGTGGTGTCGACGATGTTTTCGGTTTTCAGCGTGGCCTCGTTCGGGACCGGCACCGCATGGGTGAGATGTCGGGCCAGCGGGGGCAGGCCATAGGCGAGGCGATAGCGCGCACCGCTGGCCCACATCAGCAGAGCGTTGCGCAGGAAGTCGCGTTGGTTCGACGAGACGGTGTTGAAAGTCGGCGCATGCAGGTCCACCCATAAGTCGAAGCCCTCCCGTCGCAGCCTGAACAGATAAGCGAGACGTTTCCACGCCGCTCCCACTTCGTAGCTCAGCACCCGGCTGACATAGGGATTGTCGGTCAGAAGGGCGCGCAGGTGCGGCCGTACGATGACCGAGATTTCGGCGTCCGGATAGCGGGCCCTGAGCGCCTGCAGTGCGGGCGTGACGCAGATGATGTCGCCGATGCCGTTGATCATCAGGCAGGCGACCTTGTGGATCTCCGCGCCTGACGGCAGCGCTGACCGGGTGGGCTGGGCCGTCATTTCTGCTCGGGAGGCGGTGGGCAGGCGTCGGGTTGCTGCACGCAGGGCGAAACGCTTCCCCTGCCAAGCCAGTGCCCGATTCGCCCCGCCACCGCGGCAAGTCGGTGTTTTCCATTGAGCCGCAGGAACTCCGCGAGGTGCACGCTGAGGAGTGCCGTCAGGCGACGGTAGGGCAGGGGTCGCCGCGAATCCTGGCTGCAGTGGGCGCGGGCCGCGCGGCGCAGATCCGTCACAACACGATCGACCAGGCCTTCGAGGCGCGCCGGATCTGTCGTTCCTCGCGGATGCCAGTAGAAGCGCAGTAGCCGCAACGGTTGAAAAAGCCCGGTGCCGACGAACGATGCCGGCAGTAGTAGCAATCCAACAAGAACCATGGCCACCAGCTTCAGCACTACAGCAGCGTCCACCAGCAGCAGCGCCAGCAGGGCGACCAGGGCCACGATGGCGGTGAGTCGAAGCGCATCGCGCGCGCCGAGGATCGCAACCGGCCCCTCGCTGATCCAAAGGAACTTCAACATGCTCTGCAGCAGGGTGGACACGACTTTGGCGATGAACGCCCCATAGATGCCGAGCACGGGAACCAGCACGAACAGCAGCGTGCCGTTGACGCCGCCGCCGAGTGCCGACGCGCGGGTATCCCAGGTTTGGCGGTCCGAGGCGTGCAGGATGCCACTGGCGACGAAATCCATGCCGCAGATGAAAAGGGCCGCCAGGAAGAACTGCGTGAGCAGCACCGGCTGTGGGTACTGCCGGGCGAAAAATAGCTGGACATAGTACTCGCCGAGGAGGACGCCGGCGAAGGCGACATAGATGAGTCCGGCCGAAAAGCCGAGGACGATGGCCCGCGCAGCGATACGGAAGTGCAGGTGGGCGCCGGCGAACTTGCGCGCCACCCACGGGAAGATCGCCATGATCAATGCCGTCAGGACCACCAGACCGATGTCGAACAGGCGGTAACCGATCGCGTAATAACCGATCATTTCGACCTTCTCGAAGAACGAGAGGACGACGAAGTCCAGGCGGCTGAAGATGACAAAGAGCACAGTGCCGATAAGGAAGCCGGGCAGCACTCGCCAGGTTTCGCGCAGCAGTGCGCGGTCTGGTGCCCCGATGCCGGCCAGTATGCCGTCACGTTTCATCAATCGCAGGTACGCGGCCAATGCTCCCAGGCGAGTGGCGAGAAACACGCCGATGAGAGACGTCAGTTCGCCACCGAGCGACAGCGCGGCGACGCTGAGCAGGACGCGTATGGCGTTCTCCACCAACGCTACCATCGCCGCGGGCCGTGTTCGGTGCAAGCTCATGAAGATGATCTCGGCGATGAAGAGAAGTATGCCGGGGAAAATCAGGATGCCGGTGACGCCCAGGGCCTGTTTGACGGTGGCCGGATAATCAGCGAAGTGCAGGAACGCGTAGCAGATCAGATCGACGACAACGCAGCCGATCAGGCTCATGAAGCCGATCGTCGCGAAATACCGGCCAGCCTGCTCGGGCCGACGCGCCACCTCGCGCATCACGTAGGAGGTCAGGCCGAGTAGCGGCAGCATCTGCATGATGTAGTAAAAAGTCATCACCAGGGCATACTCGCCCAGCAACTGATCGGAATGGCGACCGATGATGATGAGGATGATGAAGGCGCCCAACGGCGTCGCCAACCGGTTGATGAGCACGTACTGCGCGTGCGACAGGGCGTGCATACCCGACATCGCTGCAGGCCGGGTCACGCGTAGGGCCGCAGGCCGAGGACGTAGCGGCGATAGGCATGCCTGGCGGTACCACGCGCCAGGAAGCGCAGCGATCCTTGCTGGAACAGTTCAGCCAGACCCTCGACGCGGCATCCTGGTCGGCGCAACAACTCCATCGCGGCGAGCGTGTGATACACGGCTTGTCTGGCCCGCAACTCCTCCGGCGCCAGCGCCCAGGCCCACTCTTCGAGGACTTGCAGCGCTTCGCGGTGCGACGTCAACTTGTCGCGATAGGTGGCACTCTCCTCATGGATACGGTATTGGCAACACACGTCCTGAACGCACAGCGCCCGAAAGCGGGCGGCGATGGCCACGAACAGCCAGTAGTCTTCCGCGAACGTGAAGCGGATCGGGATTCCCCCCGTCGCCTCATAGGCCTGGCGGGAGATCATGGCCGACACGATAGGGACGAGATTGCCCTCGAGCAGCAGCGAACGGAGGATGTTCCCTTCCGGGAGTGGGCGTCCCGCGTAAAGGTAGGTGGTATCGCCTTCATCGCCACGCGCGGAGAACGAGCGCGTGCGGCAGTAGATCAGGCCAACGTCTTCGCCATCGTCACCCGCGAGGCGCTCAAACTGCTTCGTCAGCTTGTCGGGTGTCCACAGATCGTCGCAATCGAGAAAGGCGATCCAGTCGCCGTGCGCCTGGGCGATGGCGGCGTTCCTTCCCTCGGCCAGGCTCATTCGTCGGGGCGCGCAGTGGAAGCGGATGCGAGGGTCACCACAGGCGCGCACGATGGCTGCCGACTTGTCCTCGGAGCGGTTGTCCCAGAAAACCAGTTCCCATCTCTCATACGTCTGCGCCCGCAGGCTGGCGATGGCCTCGGACAGGTATCGGGCGCTGTTGAAGCCGTTCATGACGACGCTGACCAAAGGCTCCGTGAGCCTGCCATGGCCTGCGGCCCTTGATACGCTGCACTTGCTCATCGGCAGGCCCGCAACGCGCGCGCCAACTGCTCTTCGATTATACCAGCGATGCTCTCGATGTCATCGGTATTGACACCAGCATGCAGGGGCAGAGTCAAGAGTTCCTGATAAAGTCCTTCGCATACCGGCAGCGGAGACGCTACGGCGAAGGCACGCAACAGGTGGTTCGGCTTGTAGTGGACGCGGGTTTCGTAGCCGGCCGTCATTAACGCCGCACGCACCGTGTCGCGCGCCCCGCCGGCGATGCGAACCGGCAGGATGTGGGGCACGACGTCAGTGCCGCTGTCGAGCAGCGTGATGCCGTCCACGTCTGCGAGGCGGCGCCGATAGGTGGCCGCTGCCATCTGCCGGTACGGCTTGAGTTCCACCTCGAAGCGCTTGAGTTGCGCGCGTCCGATGGCAGCCATCAGATCCGAGAGGGCGTACCGCCAGCCAAGATGGGTTACGTCGAAGTCGGCGGCGTCTCTCCCCGCCGCTACTCGCTCGATGCCCAGATCGCGGGCGCTGCGGATACGTGCCGCCGCCAGCGCATCGCCGGTCACCACGGCGCCGCCCTGCCCGGCGGTGATGTTCTTGATGGGATCGAAGCTGAAACAAACGAGGTCCCCGATGCTGCCGACGAGCTTGTTCTCGTAGCGGCTACCAAAAGCGTGCGCTGCGTCTTCGATGACGCGCAGTCGGTGGCTGGCGGCGAAGGCGTAGACCGCCGCCAGATCGCCGCAATGTCCGGCGAAATGTACGGGCATGATCGCGCGAGTGCTATCAGTCAAGCGCAGTCGGGCATCGTCGAGATCGATCAAGGCGTCTTGACGGCGCACGTCACAGGCCACCGGAAGTGCGCCCGTCGCCGCTATGGCCTGGAAGCTGGCGACGTAGGTGAGCGACGGTACGAGGACTTCGTCACCCGGACCGAGTCCAGCGGCAGCCAGCGCGAGATGCAGCGCGGCCGTCCCCGAACTTACGCAGACCACGGACCGCGTGCCGCCCAGATAAGCGGCGAGTTCGTCTTCAAACCCCTGCGTTTCCGGTCCTGCTCCGAGATAGGCCGAGTCGAGTACGCGCTGCACGGCAATTCTCTCGGTTTCCCCCAAGCAGGGTTTGCTCGTTCGCCGGATCTCTCCGTTGTTCATGGTCATGGTGAGGTGTGGATGCGCTGTGGTCGGCCGGAGGTGTCTCGCGTCAGCCCTGGTTGACGAACACCGCATGCCGGCCGCGCCGCGGGGAAAGTGTAGCGATTCATCCCCTGGATCGGCTCATCCTAGCATTTCGATCCCCGGAAAGACAACCGATGCGGCCGTGATTGAGCGTGCGGGCGACGGGTCCGGAGGCCGGCTGAGGGCGGCGGATGGTGCGGTTTACCGCAAAACTGGTGGCCACTGCATGGTATAAAGCCGCAGGTGAGGATGCTTCTGCAGTCGTCTCGGGAGAACGGGTTGCCTGTGCCTTCACCACTGGGGCCCGTGCGGTTCGAGCCATGAGGGTGTGATTCCCGTGTCCGAGCGCGGTGCCGGAAAGCTCGTCGACTGGAGAAAACTCCCGCTGTCCTTGCGATTTGAGCCGAATTTTAAGTACTTCGAAATGAACACCAAGCGCGTTTTTGATGTGATCGTCACGCTACTGGCATCGGTTACGTGGGTGCCGGTATTCGTTGTTTGTGTGTTGGCGATCGCGATCCTCGACGGTCGGCCAGTGTTCTATGTTTCCAGGCGGCGGGTTGGCCGGGACGCCATTCGCATCGTCAAGTTTCGCACCATGATGCGTGACGCCGAACGGGTCTATAACCGCGAAAGCGTCCCGGTGTCGAACAACATCCGTTTCCTGAACACCCCGGCCGACTCGCCGCTCTACACCCCGATAGGTCGCATCATCGAGCGCCTGGCGCTGACCGAGCTCCCGCAACTGCTGCACGTTCTCAAGGGCGACATGAGTCTGGTCGGGAACCGGCCGCTGCCCGAGAGTGTCGTCGCCGCTCTCGCCGAAGCGTTTCCCCAGGTGACGGATCGCTTCCTCACCCCGTCGGGGATCACGGGTCCGGTTCAGCTGGTCGGTCGCTCGGCGATTTCCGATGAAGACCGGTTGATGCTTGAAGGGACCTACTGTCGCGTCGCGCGTGACCATTACTCGTGGAGACTGGACTTCATGATCCTGCTCTACACCGTTCTGGTGACTCAACGCCTGGTTCCTCCCTTCGGCGTCACGGAGCTGCGCCAGCTGATGCTCGGCTTTGCAGGTTCGGAGCATTCTCCAGTTCTCCCGCCGAAGGAGTGAATAGCTGCCAGCGGGCTGCGGCTAGGGTGCGGAAAGCGCTGCAGCGAAGGCGTCGAGGTGCTGGCGGGCGATGTTCTCCCAGTCATACACGCGGCTCACCTTTTCGCGGTTCCTTGCGACGAAAGCCTCCCGCGAAGCGCCTGTGTCTGAACGGATGATATCGGCCACATCTGCCGCGCTGCTGAAATAGAACGCGTTTTCCTCGAGCACGGAACGATTGAAGGGGTTGTCGTGCGCGGCGACGAGCGCATTCGAAGCCATGGCCTCGACGAGAGACGGGTTGGTGCCACCGACCGAATGGCCGTGGAAATAAAGCTTCGCATGCCAGCGCAGGCTGCTCAGGCGGTCGTAGTCGTAGACCCCTCCGATTAACCGGATGTTGGCGTGGCTTTGGTACTTTGCCATCAGGAAACGACCGTAGCGGGTGTCCGTTTTGCCGACGACCAGAAACGCATCGGTGTCCCCCGACCCCAGGTAGCCGTCGAGAATAGTTTCGATGCTGTTCTCGGGTTCCAGGCGGGCGACCAGCATGTGGTAGCGTCGTGGACTGAGCTGGTACGGCGCGAGGTCGGCGACGTCCGGTTGACTGACCAGCTTCGCACCGTAGGGGATGAAGTGGCTCTCCCTTCCGTACTTGTCGAGCAGGTAGCCCCGGATCGCCAAGTTGTCCGAGATCAGGGCATCGCTGTACTTGGCACCGAGGGCCTCTGTCAGTTCCGCAAACCGCTGGAGGACGAAATTCCACTTGCTCCTCTTCCACTCCAGTCCGTCCATGTTGGTGACGAGCTTTGCTCGTCGCCTGCGGAAAAACGGAAAGAAAATCGCGCAGGGAACGTAGCCGAGTTCGAGGATGATGTCGTAATCGGAGCGGCAGGCGTCCCGCAGGCAGAGGTAGTCATAGATCAGGGTTCCCCAGATGCGCAGCCGGCTCTCCCTGTTGAACACGTGCTTGATACGAATTCCCTGCCATTGGCCGTTCTGGTAGGGGTGCTCGTCGGGGCTGTAGACCGTCACTTCGTGCTTGAGGCGTAGAAAAATGGGTGACAGGAGTTCTGCATTGGTTTCCGGTCCCCCGTAGTTGTTGGGGATGCCCCGCGTACCCAGGATGGCAATCTTCATGCGTCTTGTTCGTTGTCCATGTTGTTCAGTCAGCGTTTCTCAGGGATTGTACACGCTGTTCCAGGGCCCACGAACGCGGTCGTGGCGACCCTTCAGCGGACTTCGAGGTTGGGCGCGCCGGTGGGGAAGCCGCACTGCCACTGTCGAAAAATTTTACAGTTCGTTCCGTTTTCAGCAGAGCCGAGGCCAAGTTCGAGATTTACTGTATTGCTTTAACAGAGTTAATTATTTCCTGGCACGAAACTTGCTTTTGTTGGTTTGGTTTGCTGCGTAAGGCTTGGGCGTCGTCGACGACGCGTTGTGGGCAACGAATGTTGGTTGTCTGGTGATGTGCCTTTAGAGAAGGGTGGCTGCGATGATTCGTTCCTTCGTCCGAATTCTGTCTTGTGCTCTCATTCTGTGCTTGCCTGTCGCGGCCACCGCGACGATCATCAATCCGCCCGGCTATGCTGCGGACGACGGCAGCACGGCATTTTCACCGGAGGCGAATGCGTATTTCTTCGAGGCCTTCGATCCACTACCGACGATCGGCATCACCACCTCGTTCGGTTTCTATCGGGTTGCCGACCCAAGTACGAAGATCACTGTCTTCGATGCTGCTGACCAGGCGGCGCCGGATCAGATCGCTTGGGCGAACTTTCCGTTTGGTGGGGTGTTCGACGTCGACGCTGGGGTTGGGCAAAGCCTGTTTGCCCCGGGTTTCGGACCAGTAGGTTTCTTCCTTCAACTCGATGTTGGTGGTGCTCTGCTGACCATTTTTTCCGATCCTGCCCTGAACGCGGGATTCGACCTGATGGCCACATTTCCCGATCTCGCGACGCCTGGCGCTTATATGCTTGGCGTCGAGACGGGGGATGGTAGTGGCAGCCTCGTGACGGTCTATCTGGCGACGATCAGCGGATTCCGCGCGATTCCGGAACCGATGACGGCGGCGCTCGTTGTTCTCGCTCTTGGACTGGGCGCTGGGCTTGGCAGGCGCCGCAGCGCTTCTGCAGGTAGCCGGTGAAAGCAGCACTCTTTGCGCCCTGGCAGCCAAGTACGTCGAGGCACGCGGGCTAGTTGGCCGCGGTTCCTCGGCGCCGCAGGCGATTGGATGGCGCCCCGGTGCGCCATCCAATAGGGTGCCAAGCGCAGAGTTTTCGCTTGTCACTCCGGCGTTGGGTCCTCCGGTAGAGCGGCGACTGATCGGGTCTCCGATTTCCCGACAGCGGTGGTTGCCAGAGGCTGCGAAACCGACCGAGCATGGGTCGTTTTCAGGGCGCTTGCCTTGGCGATTCGGTAGAGACGCGAGCGTGGTGGGCACACGTGAAGGGTCTAACCGCGCGTTTGGTTGGTGGCGCAACGGGAGGGCGAGGGGAGTCGGGCTTGTCGTGCAGGCGTGGCTGCTGCTGTCCGTTCAGGTCGGCGCCGGCGAGCAAGACGTCTTCGTCACTCGCAGCGCCGGTGGCAACCCGGTTTTCTCGGACAAGGCGGCGCCCGGTGCTACACCGGTAACACTGTCCCCGCTCAACGTGATCGAACCGATCCCTGTCGGCAAGACACTCCCGGCGGTCAGCGTGCCCCATGAAACCGCCAAACCAGCGGCGGCAGCGCCTGCCTACCGGCGCTTCACGATCGTCTTCC
>Ga0209460_1000638_pt1 | contig 29341 bp, 28 predicted proteins | sample EBPBio132013_DNA_FD_185868 | JGI IMG/M metagenome (GOLD analysis project Ga0209460, IMG submission 185868) | Wastewater treatment Type I Accumulibacter community from EBPR Bioreactor in Madison, WI, USA - Reactor 2_5/13/2013_ DNA (SPAdes)... | ecosystem: Engineered > Bioreactor > EBPR >... | reverse complement strand
GCTATCATTTCCCTGTCCGTTTTTTGTTTCTGGTGTGGTAACTAAAAACTAAAACCGGACACCCTTTTCGGCAAGATAGCCTGGCAAATATACGCCCACTCTTCGGCAACTAGAGTGGCAAGTAACACTTTATTTTCATTTTTTAGCGTTATACTATCTCGCTTAGTATTCCCGACCAGCAAAAAAGTTTGCAAGAAAACAAGAAAGAGGGGCATGCTCACTCAAAATTATCTAGACCATCGCCTAAATCAAATTGAGCAAGCATGCCCCAAGCTAGGGCTTTCTTTCAGGGAAGCGACACTTAGCGCAAAGCGACAGCTTTGTGCTCGTCCAAGAGCTGATAGAGCACCGCTTCATCTTCCACCACCGGATTACCCTTAGGGGTCATGAAGGGGAAGATGTTGTCGGTATTGTCGTTGTTGGCAGTGCAGGTCTCGAGCATGATGGAGTCAGCACCACCAGCCGGAACCTTGATGATGTGCGAGAGCTCGCCAGGCAAGGTGATGGTCTCGCCGGGATGAACGGTGATCTCGCCGTCGGCGGGCAAATGGTGCCAGATGCCGTCCACCAGCACTTCCACGTCCTTCTTGGACAGGGTCTTGTCGTCTTCCGCCCAGGCCAGTTCAAAGGTAACCGGGGCACCAGCCAGAACGGTAACTTCCTTGCGCGCCTTTTGGCGGTGGAAATGATGGGGTTCGGTCTGACCAGCCTGAACAAAGAGATACTTGCGGGCAAAGCCGGTGACCGGATAGCTTCTACCGTCCAGCTGCGCGGGCTGGGTCAGCGGTTCACCCTTCTCATCCACCAGGGGCGAGCAGAGCACCAGCACCACAAGGCCACAGTTGGGGAAGTCACCGACACCAAAGTCCACGACCTTCCAGCCCAGCTTCTGGTGACGCATGCCGTCGGCACTGGCTTCGAACTTATCCGGCGTCCAATCGGCCCACTTGGGCAGATGCACACCGTGCTGTTTGGCGTTGGCAATGGCACGCTTGATGGCGGCGTTGATTTCAGAACGTTTCATAGAAAGACCTTCTTAGGTTTGGATTGGAGGACTCACAGGTGGTTACAGATAATAAGCTTAGTTGCCGGAGAGCTTCAACTGTTAGGGCAATCTGCCATTACAGAAGTAATGGAGAGCATCTAGCGATGATGGCGGCTATGGGCTTTTCTGTTACCTATATGACTGTAGTGAAATTGATTTGACAAGTTGACCCTAGCGCTCTGCCTGGGGCAAATGCAATCGAAAGCAGCTTTTGTATCTTTTGTTGTAGGTGGTACATAATAAGCACCGGCTAAGCACCGGCTCTCGTCTCATAATTCATATCGGTCTTATTTTATAAAAAGGTCAGGTTTGCCTTTGCAAAGCTCTCTCTTAAATAAATATGTAGCCCCTAGACCGGTCGGGGCACTCTGCAAAATAGCTCTTCTAGTTTTCCTGACAAGTATTGCCTTACCGGCGCAGTCACAATATCAAGGCGGCAATCAGAACTCAGGACAGTCGCTTGAAAACATGCTCGACGCCGTAGAAAGTTCAGCCAACTGGTCGAACAATAGTGGCGCCCAAAATCAATCAAACCAATTCAACGGTCGCTCGGCGCAGTTTCAACAACGCCCAATCTATGGTAAGCCCTTCCTGAACCAAGGCGTTCCCTGCCATGTACCGATGCGTTCAGTGCCAAGTTTATCAGTGCAAAACTTAAACAGCCTGAGCCAACAAAACAAAATGCCAACCGGGCCTATCTCGCCTGGGCAGATGACTTTTCGCCTTTTGCGGGCGGCAAATTCGGTGCCTTCTTCGCCCAATAGCAGCAGAGGCATAAATCGAGGCTTCAGAGGCAACTCAGGCGGCAGCGCCAGCGACAACTTCTACCGAGCGCAAGACCAGGCAGACCGAGCCCGCGAAGCTTATGACAGGTCATGGCACGGGGACAAATACAACCGCGAACAAGCAGCGGAAGAAGCGCAGTACGCAGCCAGAGAAGCCAGGCGTGAGGCAGACGAAGCCTATAGCAAAGCAGATGGCGGTGACCCCAATGCCCGCACCTATGCAGAGAAGGCACAGGCTGCAGCAGAAGACGCCCAAAGCTATGCCGACAAAGCCGAAACCAATGCCGAACGAGCCGAAGACAATTCGCGCCGCGGTTGGTGAATTGTCGATAAAAACTTAGCGAAGCTGTGACGGTCACAACTTGGTCACGGCTAAGTCACCCTTTGGTCAGAAGCAAAAACTAATATCGGACCACAAGAGGGAAAGCTCCACCCCGGCACCCGAAGACAAGCTTAGGCTCTAAAGCCCGCAAGTCACCTTTTCTTTTAATTGAGGATTGATAATCATGAGCGATGAATTCAAACATGTATTTTAGGACGATAAAAAATTCGTGCCTTCTAAAAATTTCAACAAACTCGACCAAGCTCAAGATGAGCTGCCATACTCTAAACTCTTAGATAAATCGAGCCTCAAACTGGCAGATGAAGCTTACGATCGTTACGCTCACCCCAAATTCCAAGACAAAAGTTATGGCGCCCCAGAGCGCAGCGATCTTCCCTTTAAGCAAATGAGCAAACCAGGTAACAGTTACTATGGTAGCCGGGGCAATAATTACGCACCGGAAATTAAGCCAGCCGAAAGAATGCCGGATAAACATTACTATGGTAGCCGGGGCAATAATTACGCACCGGAAGTTAAGCCAGCCGAAAGAAAATCGGATGATGACTACGAGCATGGCTGGGGTAGCAGTGGCGGCAACGATTCAGGAACCAATCAATATAGCTCTCCTGACTCCAACCCCGGAAGCGAAAGTCTCGAAACGACAGAAAGGATCTATGCGGGTCGCGACTCAACAGAATTATCAAACAGAAACAACTCTTCAACCGCCGACGAACCGCCGAAAAGTCATGATCGGGGAGAGGTGGGTAGCAGTTCCGGCAACGACAGCCCAACCAGCACTACTGATGCCAGCCTGTCCAGCACAGGCCCTGCACCTAGCTCCCTGATTCGGTTCGACTCACCAGACTTGGAAATCTCGAATAGCTGCCATAAATCTTTGCAGGAAGCTGAAGAAATCTCTTTGGAAGATGCGCCAGAAAACGGTTTTAAACTGGACACGATGATCACGAATGATCCTGAGAGAATGCCGTTGTCCACATCTATAATCAATGACATCATTGGCGGTGGCAACGCTGAAGCATACAAACAGGCTATAAAAGACCTTTCGAGTGACGAAAGACTTCAGTTAGCGAGAGACCTACAAGCCTCGGCCAACGAATACAACCAGATTTTGGGGCTGACTCCGACTGTTGATCGAGAGGCCTTAATAGTAGATGCCAGAGTAGGCAGAGAAGATGAACATGTCAATGACCTGGACATTATGCGCGGCTTTGCCTCTGCCGATGAACCAGAAAGAGCGATGGAACGTATTGATTTGTACGATCCCGGCTTCTGGAGCGGGCTGAAAGCAGAAGGGGCAGAAGTTGACAAAAAGCAAGCCCTGGATGCAGTTACAGCTCCTTATGAAATGCTGGCCAAGGCTTCCTTGGAGGCAGCCATTGCAGAAAACAAAGTGCGCCCAAACGACACAGTGCGGCTCAGAGAAGAGAATAAAAGAAATCTTGAAGGTCATGATGATAGGGCAGCCGATAGAATGATCAGCGACCTCAACCTTGAGGGAGCGCAAGGCGACTCTCTAGAACGCGCCGAAGAGCTGCGCAATAACCTCAAAATCAACTTTGCCAATCCTGATGCGGTGTTGCTCACCGAAAACACAAGACCGCTCTTCGAAGCCTCAGCAGAAGCAGCTAGAAAAGAACTTAGACCAAGCCGAGATCTGCAATGCGACGTATGGCGCTATAAAGCGGGCATGAATCCTTGGTGAATTAGCGTGTTTCCAATATGAGGGTCCGACTGCGGCGTGATAGCATAATGCTGTCCAAAGTGGAGGCACCCAAATGAAATTTGCAACCGTCAAAAACGGTACCCGAGACGGCAAGCTAGTACTGGTAAATAGAGATCTCAGCCGAGCTCTCCCCATTCCTCACATTGCCGAAACTCTGCAATATTTCTTAGACCACTTTCAAGAGTTGGAAGCCAAGGCCATAGCGGAATTCAACCGCCTTGAGGCCGGGCAAGCACCGGAGAGCATCGCCTTTGTGCAAGAAGATTGCCACTCGCCCCTACCAAGAGCCTATCAATGGTTGGATGGCAGTGCCTACTTAAACCATGTCGAATTGGTTCGCAAAGCGCGCGGTGCCGAGATGCCCGAGTCCTTCCTCACCGATCCACTCATGTATCAAGGAGGCAGCGATGCCTTCCTGCCGCCCCGTGAAAACTTCCCACTTGCTTCGCAAGATTATGGCGCCGATATGGAAGCCGAAGTAGCAGCCATTGTTGACGACGTGCCCATGGGAATAAGCGCTGCCGATGCGCTCAAGCACATCAAATTGCTTATGATCGTCAACGACATGTCCTTGCGAGAATTGATTCCATCCGAATTAGCCAAAGGCTTTGGTTTTGTGCATGGCAAACCATCCAGTTCTTTCGGTCCAGTGGCAGTCACCCCCGAAGAACTGGGCGTAAGTTGGAAAGATGCCAAAATTCACCTGCCCCTCAACACCTATCTAAACGGCAAACTGATTGGCAACCCCAATGCCGGTTGCGATATGAATTTCAACTTGGCCGAACTAATCGCCCATGCCGCCAAAACCAGATGCCTGAGCGCCGGTACGATAGTCGGCTCGGGCACGGTATCAAACCGCGACCGCAGTACCGGCGTCAGCTGCCTGGCGGAAAAGCGCATGATTGAAAAAATTGAAAACGGCGCTCCCACGACGCCCTTTATGAAATTCGGTGATGTTGTGAAGATTGAAATGCTGGACAACACGGGTAAGAGTATATTTGGAGCTATCGAGCAAAAAATAGTAGCGGCGGCAAATGTTCAATATTAGGAACGAAATCGGCGAGACTGCGTCATAGCAAATATGTGTCCATTTGAGCAATTTCGCAAAGCCAGCATTACAAGGCAGAAAAGCCATGAAAAGCCGAAACAATAAAGCAGTCCTCTTAGCCCTGGGTCTATTTTTGAACAGTCAGGTGCAAGCCTTCGCCTGGGTCAATCCTCAGCCAAACCAGGCTGCTCTGGCTGCAGAAAAAACACCAGGTACCATCAGTGCCATCGAAAGACTGGACGACATAGAAGAAGTAATCTATGGCGAGCCCAGAAAATATCTCACCACCGATGCCAGATTGAAAGAGCTGGAAACCAAGCTCTTCGGCAACGCGCAAAGCGGCACTTATGAGACCCGCTTGGCCAAAATCACCCAGACTCTTTCTTTTGGTTCGACCAGCGTTAGCACTGGCTCAAGCTCTTTAAAATCGCAGAAACCCGCCTTAGATGCGGCTGAACCAGTAAGCAAGACCACCCTGCCGAGCACCCTGCCCAAATACCAGGTGGACAGTTCGGCAGCCTTGGAAGAAGCAATGCGTCTCTATTCTGAAGGGAAGCTGGACGATGCCGAAGCTGCCTTTCATGCCATCATCGCTAGAGATTCACAAAACGCCGATGCCTACTATAACTTGGGTGTAATTCAAGAAGGACGCTCAGACTTTGCCGGTGCTTTGAGCAACTATCGACGCGCCCAGAGCCTCAATCCACAAGAAAGCGATTACCGACAGGCGGTCTCAGCCCTCGAGCTAAAACTAGGACCGGCTTTCAGCGATAAAAACAGCGCCAAACACAGTGTCGCCCAGAGCACAAGTACAACTAAAACTGCCGAAGCCGGCTTGCCGCCGCTTGCCCCACCAAGAGAATCGGGCACTTTTGCCGAAGCCAGCGCAAAAAACGGTACAGTGCAAGGATTCGAACCAATCAAAGCAACCAAGGCTGCCGACAAGAAACTGGTTGAACAAGCTACCGCCGATTTCAAAGCAGCTCGTTATGATGCGGCAATCGACAAGCTCAAGAGAGTCGCCGCCAATAATCCCAATGATGCCGACGTACAATATGCCATCGGGCAAGCTTACCGAGCCAAGGGAGACATGATTGGCGCCATGTCCTATTTGAGTAGAGCCAGTTCGCTTGCGCCTCAAAACCGGCTCTATGCCGATGCCATAGCCTCGGCACGCAACGACCTAAACAATCCCAATGGAAACTTTAGCCCGCAAGCAAGTGCCCCCCGCACCAATTCGGATGATGGCGGGCTGCAACCCTTTTCGAATTCCAAGGCAAATGAAAGTAACCTGAGCGGCAGAGCATCGGCTAGTAATGCCGCCAGTCGCCGCATCAAAAGAGCAATCACCTACGGCGTGGCGGGAGCAGCAACTTCAGTCTTAGCGAGCACACTATTGAGCAGAGGTGGAGCCGGGCGCGTCAGCAGCAGACGTTTGCGCAATGCCGCCATAGGCGGTGCGGCAGTGGGCGGCTTGATGGGCTTGATGTTCGGCAAATAATCAATCGTCATTGAGAGATGCGAAAAAAGTATCAAGGTCTTCACGACTTATCTTTTTAGGCAGATCTCCTTCATTGCGATAAAAGTCATCGGCGAGGTCACGCTTGCGATCTTGCCAGGTTACTAAACGATCTTCGATAGTATTAGCACAGATAAGCTTATAAACAAATACAGGCTTATCTTGTCCAATGCGATGGGCTCTATCGGTGGCTTGCTCTTCCACCGCCGGGTTCCACCAAGGATCATAATGAATCACCGTATCGGCAGCAGTGAGGTTGAGTCCGGTGCCGCCAGCTTTCAAACTAAGCAGAAAGAGCGAGACTTTTCCGCTCTGAAAAGCCTGCACCGGTGTGGCCCTATCAATTGTCTGTCCTCTTATCTCGACAAAGTCAATATTCCGACTTTTGCAGGCCTCGATGATTAGATCGAGCATACTGGTAAACTGCGAAAATAGAAGGATCTTGCGACCTTCACTGAGTAACTCTTCGAGCATAACCATTAGTAAATCAAGCTTAGCCGACTCTTCCAACCGCTTAGCCGTCTCAAGTTTGACAAGCCGAGGATCACAGCAAACCTGCCTGAGTTTGAGCATAGCATCAAGAATGAGTATGGAAACTTCGGTGCTATCGCCGAACTCCATAGCTTCCTTAATCTTGCTGTAGAGAGTCATGCGCAGAGTTTCATAAAGGTCTCTCTGTGTGCCAACGAGAGGAATCTTCTTGAGGATCACCTGCTTGGGCGGCAGATCTTTCTCTACTGTTTCTTTTGTACGTCTGAGCAAAAAGGGTCTTACTTTTGTAGCCAAATGCCGCAGGGCTTTGGCGCTGCGCAAAGCCTCAATTGGTCGGCGAAAATCGCGATTAAAATCACGCCTAGTACCGAGAAAGCCCGGCAAAAGAAAATTGAACTGCGACCAAAGTTCATTCAAATTGTTCTCTATAGGTGTGCCGGTCAAAGAGACTTTGTAGAGACAGGACAAGCTTCCCACCGCCCGGGCAATTCTAGTATGACTGGTCTTGATGGCTTGGGCTTCATCAAGAAAGACACCGCTAAACTCTAGCCTAGAACGAGCAATATAGGCAGTGTCGCGCAAGAGTACACCATATGTGGTGAACACAACATCGCATTCGGCAGCCTGGTCATAGCGACTTTGCCTGTCTTCGCCCCACAGAACAACATGTTTTAGCTCTGGAGCAAACTTAGCAAGCTCGCTCTGCCAATTAGGCAAAACAGAGCGGGGACAAACTATCAAGACCGGCTTTTGCAGAGCGCCGCTCTCTTTCCTATAGGCGATATGAGCCAGGCTCTGCACTGTTTTGCCAAGCCCCATATCATCGGCAAGAATGCCACCCAATTCAAATTCGGCCAGATAATTCAGCCAATAAAAGCCATCCCACTGATAGGGCCGAAGCTGTGCCCTAAACCAAGGCGGCGGGGTCATGCCTATTTCTTTGGTCTCGAAACCATCTATCTTTGCCAGTATGGTAGCCAGTCTTGCTCCCAATTCAAAGCGAGGTGTAAAGACAGATCTGTCTGTTTTTTTCTTCTTATCCTCGTCCTCTTCGTCTTTCTTATCGCCATCTCTAAAGTCTCTTTTGAACTCGACATCAAAGTCTTTCTCTCCGTCATCAAGATTAAGCAAGTCCTCCTGTTCTTCTTCTTCTTCGTCATTTTCGTCATTTTCAGCGAAGGTCGGCAATTGCCGCGGCAACTGAAAGAGATCGAAACCCAGAGCCCCTGTTTCAAAGGGCGCGAAGTCCTGATCCTTGCCAGTCAGGCCCGCGGTCAGACGTAAGACTTGCGGCAAAGTAACAAGAACAGGATCCGAACCCTGGCTATTGGATTTTTTCTTTTCATTGGGCTCGAGCTGGGCAAGAAAGAGGTCGCGTAAGGTCAGAACAATTAGCTTGATGCGCTCAAAATCGAGAGAGAGCGTAATGCCGCTTTGCAGATTGGCATAAAACAAACCGCCATCATTTAGCAAAGCCAGACGTTCTTCAAGAGACTCATTGTCCCACGGTCCATCCACCTCTAAATCTAGTCTTTTCAAAGCTTGCATAATCAAGGGCATAAGGGGCACAGTTTCGCCTCTTACAGAAATTCCTACTTTCAGCGCCAACCAAAAATCGACGCCGCGGTCAACTTCAAGCAGCCACTTCACTTCGCTTTCGTCGATAATAGAGCGAAAACGAAAAGACTGATCGATTATCACGACAAAACCAAGGTCTCTCAAGATATCGAGGTTAACATCGACAAAGCGCTGCCAGGTCTCGTCTGAACCCGCCAAAGTCAAAATAATAGAGTCGTCGTAAACAGGCGGTATAGGCAAGCGTCTCAAGCCTTGGTTCAAGAGTTCGGCAAACATTCTCTTTTCAAAGTCGAGATTACGCTTATAAACACGCACTTCATCGTCGACCAGTTCGCGCCGCATGGTGCCGGTTTGGCGATTAAACTTCTTGCCTCCATAATCAAATCTGAGCACCACCAAACACTGATCGCTCTTACCCGGCCAATCTTTAGCATCGTATTGTCTTTCTAAAGCACCACGGGTTATCAGGGTAAGAACAGGCAAAGGGTCGGCTTCAACGGCAGCACCAATCTTGAAAATACGCGGTGCCGGCAAGACAGACTGAAGCGGCTGGACAGACAAAAGGCGAGCCAACTCGGCGGCATCTTCAGGCTCAATTGCCGGTGAAAGCAAGATTGCCCGTTCGATCTCATCGGGCACAGGCAGTCTAATTTCGCCCATTTCGCCTAGATCGCCGCGGTAATACCAGGCACCACCGGCAATGACAATTTGATCACGCTCGGGGACAAAGTCATCTATAGCAACTGCCAGTTTCTGACTGCCATCTTGCCTATCTTGCCATTGCAGAAAACCTGTGGCGGGGGCAGCAAGTCTCAGAGGTGCTGCTTTGAGATCGGCATAAAAGGCTCTTCCAGTTAGCAAGATTTCGCGCAGGAGCATCGAGGCTAAACGCGGATGGGTAGGAAAGTAATTGCGCTGAAACCAATTTTCGGAAGAACGTCCGGCCAGAAAAAGCTTGGCTATTTCACTGTCGACTTCACTGACATATGTTAGAGAACGGCTGGCCACAAGCGAAAGCTGCACTTTATGGCTTGGGCACCAGAGCCCATCGTCGGCAATGACGCCATGCAAGGTCTGCAATTCTAGGCGACCATTATGGTTATTGAGCACATACAAAACAGCGCCCTGCTCACTTTTCTGAGCTTGGCATTTTTCTAAGCCGCCAAGCAACAAAGCAAGCCATTCTTGCACAGGCTGCGACAAGTTGGAAGAGAGAGAAAGAGCGGTGCTTTCACTTGTGCGAATATGCTCAAGCAAGAGGGCGGCGGCATGCTTGCAGCGTCCTCCGATAGGGCAGGTACAGTCTTTCTGGGCGGCGGCAATATCACCATCTTGTGAGAACTTGATTGAAACTTGATAAGGCTTGTCGGCTGAGCCCCGCACCAAACCCGAGAGCAGAAGCCCCTCAAGCTCTAGAATGGCAGTAAGAACCCGCCCGCTTTTTTGATAATCATCGCCGCCAGCAGCAGATGAACGACCAAAAAAAGCATAAACGTCGCCTTCTTCTATTAGGAGCGGGCTCGGCATAAGAAAACACCCCTTAGAACCGGCTTGTCTAGCTAGACAGCCGGTGGTGATTTTTTGAGCTTAATGCCCAAAGCCATTTTATGCAAGCAAACTTTTAACAGATAACCGACCGGTCTATTAATAAGCCGCAAAAAAGAAGGGTACCAGGCTGAGCCCGATACCCTCCTTCGCAGCCAGAGCGGGGAACGCTTTAGGAGGCGCTCCCCGTCAGAGGCTTAGTTCTTCTTGCCGCCGAAGTCGATGGCCTCTTCCTGACCCGACTCGAAGGACTCGTTGGTGCCCTTGGAGGTCACCACCAGGCGGATCTGGTCGAGGGCAGCCTGGCCGCGCAGCACCTTGGTACCGATGCGGGCCTGCAGCAGGTCGGTGGGAGCGCCGATGACCCGCTTGATCATGATCGACTGCACCAGGCCGTCGTTCATCCAGACCTCGTAGGCCTGCACTTCACCGAGCAGGGCGTTCTGCTTCTGCTTGAAGGCTTCACGACCCGAGAAGACGCGCTCGGCGATGCGGTCGTAGAGGTCGAGCTGGCCGCGGATGTCCGGGTAGGCCTCGACGATGGCCGAGAAGAAGGCGCCGCCCTGACCCTGGCGATTGCCGGCGGCATTGCTGTCACCGTAACGGCCCGAGACGGCGTTGCGCAGCACCTGGTCGAGCTTGTCGCTCTTCAGGTTGGCGATGCCGACCGCTTCCTTGATCTGCTTGACGTAGGTGTCGAGCTCGGTCTGGTTCTTCTGGTAGGACGCCGTCAGGCTGGTCTCGTACTGCACCCGCTGGCTGTTCAGCGAATTGAAGAAGCCGTACAGGCTGAAGCCGACGGCGGCGATGGCGGCGATGATGACGCCGGTGATGATCAGTTTCTTCATGGTTTCAGTCCTCGTTCTGTTGAGTTGATCGTTGAGATGAGAGTCGAGAGTTGGGAGTCGAGTGAGGCGCTTACTTCTTGGCGCCCGGGATCTCGACGCCTTCGTCCTGGCCGGTCTCGAAGGCCTGGCCGGTGGCTTGCGAAGTGACGATCAGACGAATCTGGTCGAGGGCGTCCTGACCGCGCGTCACCTTGGTGCCGATGCGGGCCTGCAGCAGGTCGGTGGGGGCGCCGATGACCTTCTTGATCATGATCGACTGCACCAGACCGTCGTTCATCCAGACCTCGTAGGCGCGGACGCGGTCGAGCAGCAGGTTCTGCTTCTGCTTGAAGGCCTCACGACCGGCGAAGACGGCGTCGACGATGCGGTCGTAGAGGTCGAGCTGACCGCGGATGTCCGGGTAGGCCTCGACGATGGCAGAGAAGAAGGCGCCGCCCTGACCCTGGCGATTGCCGGCTTCGTCCTTGTTGTCGCCGTAGCGGCCGGAGACGGCGTTGCGCAGCACCTGGTCGAGCTTGTCGCTCTTGACGTTGGCGATGCCGACCGCCTCCTTGATCTTCTTGTGGTAGGTGTCGAGTTCGAGCTGGTTGCTCTGGTACTGCGCCGTGATCGTCGTCTCCATGTTGACGCGATCGGTGTTCAGGCCGTTGAAGTAGCCGTAGCCGGCCAGGACGAGCAGGAAGAGCACGCCGCCGACGATGAGAGCAGTGATTTTGCCTTTGGTCATTTGGATTTCCTCTTTGGAAAGTTGAAAGATCAGGGTTTGGTTGCCGACTGGAAGAGACGGCAGCCGGAAGGCTTAGCGGAAGCGCCGATGGCCCAGACCGGGGGTACCGATGTAGGCGCAGAGCGTCCAGCAGGCCGCGGTGAACAGGAAGACGAAGAAGTGGATCCAGAGCAGCTGTTCGGTGGTCGGGCGGATCTCCTTGATCAGGTAGGCGTAACCGGGCGAATCGGGACCGTGGTCCTTCATGCGCACCCGCTGGAACTTGTTGGGACCCCAGATGATCTTCTCCAGAGCGCTCTGGGTGATGTTCACCTGCACCTGACGCTCGCCGAGAACCTTGGCGGACGGATAGCCGAGCATCGCCTCCGGCTCGAGAGCGACGCCCTTGAGGTCGGTGGACATCTGCTGCAGCATCATCTCGTTGCCCAGGGGCATGCCGGTCGAAGCCTTGGCCCATTCGACGGTCTTGCCGTCGCGGGTGCCGAGGATGACGACGATGGCGTTCTTGGACAGGGCTTGCTTGCCGAAGTCGGGTCCCTGCCAGTAGGCCATCAGAGCCAGGTGGTAGTTGCTGGGATCGGTCACCTTGTTGGCGTCGACCACGACCAGATGCAGGTCACCCTGCAGGGTCGTGCCCAGGGCAGCGTTGAAGCGGTTGATCGCCTTGTTCCAATCGCCTTCCGGACGAACGCCGACGAAGTAGACGCGGTCCAGATAGTAGATGTCGTAGGGGTTCACCGCCAGCTTGGGGAAGAGCCCGGCCGCCTTGTACTTCTCCATCGAGTCGCTGTACTGCTTCAAGATGGTGTTCTGGCTGGCCAGGATGTAGTTCTCGTAGTCCTTGCGCACCGCCACCGGGTCAGGACGACCGGCGTCGAGACGGTCCTTCACCACCTGCCAGCGCTTGGGCACGCCGGTGTGGTAGGGGTCGTTCTCCCAGCTGTCCGGAATGCCCTTCCAGGCGCTCCAGCGGTAGTTCTCGGGATTGGTGGGCAGGTTGCGGTCGGCGATGGTCCAGTCGTCGATGGTCGACTTGACGACGAAGGTCCATTCTTCGGTGGCATACGGGCAGGAGTGCCAGCGCGTCTCGTCGCGATGGCAGGTTTTGCTGACGCGTTTGCCCTTGCTGTCGGTGTAGGAACAGTCGTAGGGGACCTTGACCGTGTAGGGGTCGCAGTCGTAGCAGTGCCGGCAGGGGTTGGAGCCCTTGGTCTTGTAGCACTGGGTGACGATCTTGAGCGCCTGGGTTTCCCAGCCGCTCCAGGTCTCCTCATAGGTGACCTGATTGTTGATCGCCACCTTGTAGCCGATGAATGCCGTCGCCGGGATGACCACGAGGGACATGACGAGGCAGCCGATGAGCAGCTCCTTCTTGTCGATTTCGAACTGCGACTTGCGCCACAGCAGGAAATGTCGAGCAGCGAAGCCCGAAGCCACGACAGTGAGGGCGCCCAGCAAGATAATCATGAACATTTTTCGCTCCTGATAGAAAAGTTGCTGAGTTTGCGTACGTTGCGGCGAGCCACATCGTTCGCGGTGAGCCTTCAAGAGACGGATGAGCGATCTTCCTAAACACACGCAACCTCGCACATCGACCCACGGCGATGTGAAAGCGTTCTAGCGATGGCATGTGTTATGGGAGAGGGCTTTTTCCGAGGGTTTTTGTGGGTAGAGAAGAACTTGAACCTAGATCTCTTTCAGATCAGATCTCAAAGCAAAAATGGGAATATCACCACAGTCGGTGGCTCTCTTGCAGTAGCGAAGCTAGCGTCTTTTCTAATCTTTGAGAAAAGAGTGACAGTCTATTGCTTAACCTGCAGGGGCTCGCAGAGCTAGCGTTGGGCGACACTTAAGGCAAGAGTGTTGCCATATTTAAGTGACAAGCTAAAAGTAAGTGACAAGCTACGAGTAAGTGACAAGCTACGAGTAAGTGACAAGCTACGAGTAAGTGACAAGACACAGTTAAGTCTCAGGGCACAATATAGATTGCTCTGGTTGCCGCCCCAGGCTAATCAAATAAGTTAGGAAGCTGCAGCTTACTTAAGAATGCGGCTCAAAAGCGCAACATCGCAAATCAGATATTTATCATGAATAGGACGCTCTAATGAGTAGGTCGCTCAAACAGTCAGCGCCTAAAAATAGAGCGAACAGACAACGCCTCAAATCAGCTCAAAGCAGAAGCACCGCTGATAAGCTCGCAGCTGCAAGGCAAATTTGAAGAGCCGTGCGTCGGTGCAAATTAGCAAAGCAAAACCTTAGAACGAAGCCACAAGAAAAACTCACCAAGCCAAGTTGCATGAAAAGACTACAAAGCAGCATCTCTTAGAGCAGCAGACACCTATTTATTTTCGCTCAAATTTCTAGCAGCAAATTTCGCGAGTCTGATTTTCTAAGACTCTAGACAATATGTTTTGATTGCTCAACTTGATTGCTCAACTTGATTGCTCTCTTTGATTGTCCGATTTGACTGCCAGACATCGTTTTCCAAGTTTCCTACAGCATAGATTGATGACTTTCTCTTTGATTGCTCTCGATCAAAAACACTTGCTACTTCTTTCTATAGTATTCAAGAAAAAACAAAAAAATTTCGGAGGCGAGATTGTGGTTTGCACCAAACAATCTCGCCTGCCGAAGAGCTTCAGAAGAGCTTCAGAAGAGCAGCATCAAACCGCAGGGAGCCAGGAACGCCGTGGCGAAGATGGCTGCGCCTCTCCAGGTTTGAAGCTTGAAGAGGATGCCGAGGAAGGCGAGCGCGAAGATGACGCCCGCCAAGACCGGCAGGAGCTGAGCCAGGCCGAAGAGAGCCAGGCCAGCCAGGACTGTCAGTGCGACGAAGAACTCGATGATGTAGAGCATTTACCCTGCTTTAGTTGTCGTTGAGGAGACCGGCCTGAGCGAGTTGCGCCGCCTGCGCCAGATAGGGCAGGCAGTGAGCACCGCGCAGGATGCGGCAGGAAGTGACGCCGCGCACAGCGAAGACGGGCTTGAGGCGCTCGGCATAAGCCGATGCCACCATCGCCGCCTGGCTGACGAGCTGGGCAGCCTTGCCGGGCTTTTCGTGCAGCTCGGCGACAGCCTCGCAGAGCGCCTTGCCGGCTTCGACGTCCACGTCCATCTTGGCGAAGGCGTGGTCGGCGAAGGAGAAGGGACGCTCGGCGTGCACCAGGGCGAAGGCGGTCACTGCCGTCTCGATGCCCTGATGCACGGCGGCGAAGCCTTCCTGGTCGCCCTGGTCGTAGGCCGACTGCTGCTGTTGCAGCAGTTGCAGCGCCACGCAGATGGCATTGCGAGCAATCCGATCGAGCTGGTCGCCCGAGTTGCTGGCGATGAAACCCGCGAAGGCAGCTTGCATTTCATTCGTGTTGGAAGCAGTCATGTTCAGTTCCTTCTTTTGGCTTGCTTCTATAGAAAGAAAATGAGGAGCCGGGCGGACCCGACCCCTCCAGGCTAGACGGCTTGCACCGTCAAGCTGTCGTCACGGTTCAGAGCGACATGAGCTCCATCTCGGGACGGCCCACGAGGCTGCCGGGCTTGTAGAAGACCTTGGCGTGCAGCTCGCCGTTGCCGTCGACCAGACGGTACTGCAGCGGGCTCTCTTCCGAGGCGACCAGGTCCCAGCCGGCGGGCAGCGCGTACTCGCTGGTCTGCAGTTCGCCGACGGCGCCGGTGGGGCGCAGTCCGCGCTGCAGCAGCTCGCCGATCTGCTTGCCGTGCCAGACGGTGTCGGGCAGGAAGACCGTGCGCGCCTCCAGGTGCTCGATGAGCATCTCGGGGCGGCCGGCCTGGCTGCCGGGCTTGTAGAAGAGGCGAGCGCGCACGCGGCCGACGTTGTCGACGAGGATGCGCTGGAAGTAGCTCAGGCCCGATTCGGCGATGCACCAGCCTTCCGGCAGCTCGTATTCGCTGACCTGGTAGTCGCCGACCTTGCCGGTGGGCTTCAGGCCCATGGCGAGCAGGTCGTTGACCGAGCCGTTGTGCCAGATGTGGTCGGGCATCATGTAGAGACCGGTGGCGATGACCTTGAGTTCCGACTTCTTCATGCTGTGTTCCTTTTCTTCAGGATGAGGTTTGATTGAGACTGTGCAGAGCGCACACCTACAGATGGGTGTGCGCCCCGCTTTCTTAGGCGACCTTCAGAGCGCCGGTTCTAGACCGACGATGAAGATCAGGCCGCCTCGACCACGTCGGTGAGGTAGCCGCGCTCGATGAGGACGGCGCGCAGGGCGTCGGCATCGTTGAGCGGCAGGATGCTGACCTGGTTCGGCTTGACGCCGGCCAGCACTTCCTTGCAGGCGTCGTGCACCTTCTTGACGGCGGCGTCGACTTCGGCGGCGTCGCGGCCCTTGCCGAGCTGCTTGGCCTTGAACTCGGCGCAGGTGGCCGACCAGTCGCCGTCGCGGTACGCCTTGATGAAGGCGTCGGTCTCGCGCAGCGAGCCCTCCACCACCATGACGTGGAAGCCGCGCTTGAGGGCGCCGTAGATCTCGTCACGGGTGATGTCGCCACCGTTCAGGAAGATCATGCCGGCCTTCCACTCCTGCTCGACCAGCGACTCCATGAAGGTGAAGTAGTCGGGCACGTCCAGGTCCCAGGCACCGGCGTTGACCGCGGCGCTCTCCTGCACCACGACCAGGCCGTGGGCGCGCAGGTCGAGGCCCTGGTCGCCGACCGAGAGGCCGGGGAACTGGCGCTGGGCGTAGAGGTCGTCGGTGCGCGGCGTCGTCGACAGGGCGATGACCGGGTAGTGCATGGCCAGCACGCCGGGCACCGAGGTGACCATGTCGTCGAGCATGGTACCGTCGGCGGTGCGATTCACCGTGCCGCCCGAGAAGACCACGCAGGACAGCTCCTTCTGCAGCTTGCCGTTGGCGTCGGTCTGACGGCCGGCGGCGATGAAGTAGGGCAGCATGCCTTCCTGGGCTTCCTTGGTGAAGCCCTTGCAGCCGCCGCCGACGCGGATGATGGCCTGGGTGCGCGCCTGGGCGGCCTTCAGCTTGAAGGCGGGCGGCAGCGCTTCACCGGGGTTCTTGACCGTGATCAGGGCACCACGCGCATCGGCGGCGAAGACCGGAGCGGCGACGGGGGCGAAGGTGGAGACGGCGGCGGTTTGGGTTTGTGCGTTCATTTGATTTCCTCGTAAAGAGATTGGGTTGCTTGGTGTACTGGACTTCGACTTCAGACGATGAAGGAATTACTTGTCGTCGGGCATGCCGGAGGGACGGGAAGTGCGACTGGGCTCGAACTTGAGAAACCAGTTGCCCTGAACCTGACGCTTCGACACCGTCCACTTGCCGGACGTCTGCGCGGCGCGAATGCGGGTTTCCACCGCAGTCGCGACCACCTCGCTGATGCCTTCCAGGCAGACATCGGTGCTCTTGCCGGCACCGTGATGCTCCATCAGCCTGGCAAAGATGGTCCGCATGGCAGCCTCGACTTGACCATCCAGGACACGTTCGCGGTGCGCCAACATCTCCTCGATGTCGAACCCCTGCGCACCAATGGGGAAAGTTTCGCTTTCTGCGCTCACTAAGTTACCTCGAAGGTTGAGGTTGTAGAACCGGACTCGATTGTGAGCGTCGAGCCGGGGTTTGGTTTCACCTAGAGCGACCATCAGACGATGGCACCCAGCTCCAGGAGTTTGCTGCGCATGGACTCGACTGTGTTGTCGCATACATGCACATGCGGATGGGCTTTCAGGAAAGCTTCGTTGAGGGCGTATTTGTCCGCCGTTCCACCGCTACCGCGCACAAGCATGATGCGATAGAAGGGATTGGTCAGACCATTTTCCGCCCAGCAAAGGAGCTCTCTTTCGGTGACGCCGCCACCGTTGTAGACGGTGAGAAGACCGTCCCAGTTGTTAGCGGCATGCGATTGGCAAATCTCGATGCAGCGTTTCCACTCTGCGTCCCAGTCGGCTTTCTTGTCGACAGTAGGTTGCAAGAGCAGCACCGAGTGCTGAGAGGGATGGATGATGGTGGCATAGGGGTCTTCATCGCCGACCGACACGACAATGCCGTGAGGAGTCGTCTTCAGATGACCAGCCTTGACCACAACCCCGAGAACGCGAGCACCCGGACAAGAATCGACCAGAGGCGGGAAAGCCTCGGTGATGCCGGGTACGACAACCTCGGGGTTATCCTTGCGAATCATGCGGGTGCCGCCGAAGAGGCAGAAACCCGAGAATCGCGGAGACTTGGGGTCCTTGGGATCACCAGCCAAAGCCTCTCTGAATCTTTCGATTCCGGAATGGAATTCCGGCTTCATATTGCCGCAACCACCGGTGCCACGCAGGACGAAGTGTCTGGTGTTCCGGAAGAAGTTGGCAAAGAAGAGTTCGCACGACTGCCCATCCGATTGCACGAAGAGGGTCGGCGAAGCGTGTAGCCACTTAGCGTCTGTGGTTTTCATACGACCCTCCTGTGTAAGGGGTTGATGGGCGAAAGTCGACACTTTGCCGACAGTCGGGCTGACGTCCGCCTTCCCTTGAGGGAGGCGGTCGCTTTGTTGCAGCGAGTCATCATGCCTCCGTGGGTTAGCGGAAGGAGAACCAAGTGCTATCTACAACTCTGGGTACAACAGCCATGCGACAGCGTCGCTTAGGTGAAATACTTAATCGGCAGAGCTGGTTGAGAGTCTTGGTTTTTTCCTGGTTGAAAGAGAATTAGAGAAGACCTAAAACCTATTAGGTTTAGCGGCCTCTAATCAAATGAAATAATCAGGCCTGAGTTGGCAGCTCTTGCCCTTCAGTGGGGAAATCCGCAATGGCCTAGCTCACGGCAGCTAGCGCTAGTTGTCAAGCGCATCAATTTGGAGCAAAACGAAAGCAACTAAGCGCAAATTTAGGTTGAAAAGGGACGCCGCTAGCGCAGTCTCTTCTAAATAAGCAAAAGCTTGACCTATTCCCCGTTTCGATATTCTTGCTCTTTTCACGCAGTAACTTAAAAGAGCCCAAAAGTGGCGATTACTACACGCACGGGCGGTTTTCTTAAACAAAACTTGGCTGAGCCATAGCTCTTAGATCTGTTACCAAAGAATTAGTCTTTCACATCCACTCACCCCCGTTAACCAACCAAACGCATCCAAGTCTCTAGGTTTTAATCTCAACACCAAACCTCTTCGTGAGGAGAAAAGAGTGCAGCCTTGAAACAACATCTTTTGGACAAGGTGCTCTGGCTTGGTGACCCGCCGCCGCCCCCTCCGCGTCGGTGGTTTCACCTCGGCAGAAACTGGCACCTCGGTAAATATCGCCCCCACGGCATTCCAGTCAGAGAACTGGCCGAACGCTCCTCAGCTTCGTCCGAATTCAGACAAGAATGCTCGGTTATTCTCAAGACTGTCCCAGACAATCTGCGCGCCATGCTGTCCGAGTTCGGATTGATGGTGCAGCCCACCTGGGACATCTTCGAGACCATCGAATTCAGCGACTATTACGGTCCACGCGGTCACGGCGACCGTTTCACCTGGCCCCGGGTAAGTGGACTTTGTCGCAACCAGGGTCACGTGGTCGTGCTCTGCGAGTACGTCGTGCTCAATGAACGGAGGCAGAAAGCCGAAAACAGGCAAGGCGTCTTCAACCATGAACTGGGGCACAGTTTCGACGCGGCCTGCGACTACATTTCGCAGAAGGAAGAGTTCCTCGCTCGGGTCAAGCAAGACACCGAGAGAATTCACCAAGCACTGCCTCCCTCACTCTCCAGCGTTCTGCACTACTTCCTGGCAGAGGCACCGCAAGGCCCCAGCGAGATCTTCGCTGAGTGCTTCGCTGCCTGCCTTGGCGTCTGTGCAGTCAAGTATTGGACCGAGGACATGAAGTCCTGGTTCCCCAAGTCTTACGAGATGGTTGAGCGACTGGTCGCTCTGCCTCCCCATGAACTGAGAAAGCTCATGCGATCAGCAACCGCTCTTCCGCCTCAGTGAAGAGTCATAGCAACCACCCATAGCACTATCCGACATCATGATGAGGCGCTGCCCCGCGCAGCCGTGTCGGTGATAGCTCTGGACTAATTATTGTGAGAGCGACTATGAAAAAGTTTCTCGCTTATCTCTCGGGTCTTTTCAGCAACCTGCTGTTCCGCAAGACCCTCGTGCATTTCGGTATCTTCTTCGGCGCCATCGCCGTCTTCTCTTTCCTGACGCTGAACAACTTCATCACGCGCGCCCCCCAGCGCGTCATCCCCGGCGAATACGCCACGCTCGCCGCTCCGGAAAAGCAGATGAAGTCGGTCGACCTCGAGCAGTCGCTGCGCAACGGCGCCAGCGACGTCGGCGGCGTTGTTTTCTTTGACGGCGTGAAAACCATCGTTGTCCTCGGTAAGGGCTTCGAGAAGGACCGCCTCATCCTGCAGGCCGACACCGACGAGATGCGCAAACTGGCTACCAAAGCCGGGGTGCCCATCATCGACAAGCCTTCGGTGCTCGATACCAGCCTTGGCTATCGACTGCCGGGCTGGTGGACGGCGGCCATCATCTTCTTCATCGGCTGGCTTTGCTGGCTGCTCTTCTTCCGCCGCGAAAACGGTGAGGAACACAGCCGCTTCCGGGTCATCTGCGAAGGCGTGCCCAAGTTCATGACCGCCTTGCGCGGTTTGACCGGTCTGCCGCCCCGCAAGTTCTACACCGGGCTGGTTCTCTCCCTGGTGGCAATCAACGGTCTGGCATTCTTCGGCAGGCTCTATCACGACTCCAGCATGTACGTGTTGCCGCCCGAGATGGCCATCGTGCAGCGGGCACAGCCCTTCCAGATCACCCGCCACCTCGAGACCCATGCCTCCGAGTTCGGGCGCGCCAGCATCGTCAAAGAGCTGAACTCCGTCTATGTCGTGCTCAACACGGTCGTTCCGGCGCCGCGCAGCAAGTTCGACGACGACGACAGCACCTACGCTTCGGTCACCGGCAAAGCCGAACAGAAGCCATATGCGGTGGAGCGCACCATCGTCTTCCCGCAGACGGCTGAAGGCAAGGCTCAGTTCGAAGCCCTGGTCAAGGGACTGGCCGACAAAAAGGTCGAGACCAAGACCGTTCCCGCCAGCCTGGAAACCGGCTATATCGAGAGCCTGACCACTACCGGTCGGGTGCTCTTGCTCACCCTCTTGGTCGTGACGATCATCCTGGGCATGGTGCTGATCAGCAACTGGAGCGACTGGAAACAGGAGGAGACTCCGCAGGGTCGCACCAATCTGGTCGGCGCAGGCGGCGGCGGCAATGGCGGCAGCAACCAGGTGGAAGTGCGCCAGGAAGACCGCAAGACCTTCGAAGATGTGGCAGGCTGCGAAGAAGCCATTGAAGAGCTCAAGGTCGTCAAAAAGAAAATCGGACGGCCGCGGCTCTACAAGATCTTCGGCGCACCGGTGCCCTCCGGCGTTATGCTCTATGGGCCGCCCGGCACCGGTAAGACCCTGCTCGCCCGTGCCCTCGCGGGTGAAGTGGGCGGACACTTCGAAGCAATGTCTGGCTCCCAGTTCGTCGAGATGTATGTCGGCGTCGGCGCCAAGCGCGTGCGCGAGGCCTACGCCAAAGCCCGTGCTGCTGCCCGCAAGAGCGGTCGCATTTCGATCATCTTCATCGATGAAATCGATGCCATCGCCAAGAAGCGCGGCAACGGTGACGGCGGCGGCGACAAAGAATACGAGCAGACCCTCAACGAGCTGCTCGTGCAGATGAACGGCTTCGGCAATCACGGCCTGGTCTTGACCATGGCCGCCACCAACCGGCTCGACATCCTGGACGAAGCCATTCTGCGTCCGGGTCGCTTCGACGTCAAGGTCAAGGTGCCCAAGCCCGACAAGAAGGGCCGCGCTCAGATCTACGGCGTCTACCTCAAGAAGCTCAAGATCGTCCTGCCCGACGGTACGCCCGAAGAGAAAGAGGCAGCGCACGCCAAGCTGCTCGACGATCTGGCTCGCCGCAGCCATGACTTCTCGGGTGCCGAGATCGAGGGCGCCATCAAGAATGCCGCCACCATCGCCGTGGAGCGCCGCTTCGGCGATGTCACCGAAGACCTCACCGACGCAGACATGGAAAAGTACGGCGACATGGCCATCATCACCGTCGACGACCTCAACGAGGGCGTGGACAAGATGGCCTACGGCACCCAGATCAAGAGCCGTGTGCGCACCGACAAGGAGCGCTGGGCTACCGCCGTGCACGAGATTGGCCACGCGGCCATCCCTCAGGCATTGGCTGGTGACCCGGTCAACCGCATCACCATCGTCATGACCGACAAGGCCCTCGGTCTGATGGACAGCTCGCCTGCAGAAGGCGAACGTTACGACTGGACCGACGAGCAGTTCCTGCTCCGTCTCAAGACCATGCTTGCCGGCCGCGCCGCCGAAAAGATCTTGCTCGCCAAGATCTCCACCGGTGCAAGCAACGACTTCGAACGAGCCAGCACTCTGGCTCGCCAGATGGTCGGCGTCTACGGCATGTCGAAGGAATTCGGCGTCAAGTCGCTGCCCCTCGACCAGCATGGCTTCCCGGTCTCCAAGGTGGGAGAAATCCTGCTCGACAAGTTCAATCAGGCATGGGGCAACCTCATCGACCAGATGGAACGCGAAACCGACGAAGTGATCGAAAAGCATCGGGCTCAGATCGAGCACTGTGCCAAGGCTCTCTTCGAGGAAGAAACCCTGACCGGCGATGAATTCCGTCGCCTCTGGCAGGAAAGCGCTCCCTCGCAAGCAGTCTGACTTTGTGGAGACCCGCGACCGTCGCGGGTCTTCTCTCTCAAAACTCTAAACTTTCAATCGAAAGGACTGTGTATGTTGACCAAAACCAATCAGACTCTCTCTCTCATCGAGCAAAAGCTGCGCTCCATCAAGGACCGGCTCGATCTCGAAAGCCGACGCATCGCCACTTTCATCACCGAAGCCGACTCGCCCGACACGGTCAGGTTCGGCTCGCGAGAGGCGGCGCTCTTCGGCGCTTCGGTCGGGCTCAGCATGAGCGCCGAACTGGAGAACCTCAAGTCGAGCGCCCGTGAACTCGAACTGCGCCTCAACGGCATCAAGCAGCGCGACATCACCTCCCGCGACGAGATGGAACGCCTGAGCGCCGACACGGCCTTGGTGGAGCTCAAGCTCAAGGGCTTGACCGCCATGCTCAACGCCGCTCGCCTCACCATCGATGGTGTCACCGACATCTGGGGGCGCGAGCTGCCCAGCGGCGGTCTCTGGGACAAGTAGGCGATCGTGTTCTACCCCTTCTTCGCCGTGCAAGCGGTCTGCATCTGGCCCTTCTTCCTGCCGATGCAGATCGCTTTCGTCATGAGCGCAGGCACCGTGCCCTCGTCCTCGCCGTCTCTGTCGAGGGCGAGGGCCGACCTGCGGCTCGTTTACAGCTCGGACACGGCGAGGCGCACCAGCAAGCGCGCCTCGCTTAGTCTGGTGCATTCCAACTAGAAACCAAGGTAAGCGCATGCAAAATCGCAAGATACTCCAACTGCGTGCCCCAGAAAGCGGTGAACCGCTCTGCAGCGGCCCCGAAATTTCGGTGCCGCTGGGGCAGCAAATCCAGATACGGTATTTCCATGCCGTCCTCTCCGTCAAGAACGGACGCGCCAACACCTGGTACAGCCTGATGAAGGACAACGCCCGCGGACTCGAAGTCTCGGTGCGCACCTTCGGGCAGAACCTGGAATCTCATCAGGTGGCCATCGACCCGTCCGATATCGGCAAGACTCTCTTCTGCGTGGGCTATCCCTGCCTGAGCATCACCGGTCTCGACACCGAAAGCGGCACCGTGACGGTGACCCTTTCGGAAATCGTCGAACTCTGCGGTGAAGGAGAACCCTGCCCCCTCTAACCGAGCCTACCAAGGCTAAGAAAGGCACCGGCTATGACCGCTCTGCGCATGTTTCTGAAATACCTGCGGGCGCTCCTGCCTGCCGGCCGCGTCATTTACCAAGAGCCAACCGTGCAAAGTGCGGGCGGCCAGCTCCAAGAAAAAGAGAAAGAGGACGCGGTCGCTGCGCCCTCTTTCAAGAACGTCGCCGTTCGCCGCATCGCGCCGACAACGGCACAGACGGAAAGGCAGTCGGCGATGGAATCTTCCGGAGAAATCTATGCCGCCCTCGCAGACCAGGAGAAGTTCCTCGTCCGCGAGTACTTCCGCCTCAGCCACGAAGTGCACAAGCTGATCGCGACGGCACGGCTGCAAGGCAAGGTCTTCACCGCTGACTCGCTCCTGACGCGCTTCGGCGCTATCGAGCGGCAGTATCACGGTCTCGGGCTCTTGCCGGTCTTGCCCAGCGCCGTCGACAGAGACACCGCCGGCGATATCAACATCGCCATCAGCCGCGGACTGATCAGTCGACGTCGTCATGGCGGCGATGTCTCGCTTCTCTGCCCGGGCATCATCCGCTATGTCACCAAGCTCGATGCCCGTTTCCAGAAAACGAAGTCCCGCTGACATGTTAAGCGACAAGAAAGGACTCGTCCTGCCCGGCGACGATGCCAAGCCTATCTACTCAGCCAGCCGCGAACGAGCAAAAGTCGACTACCGACCGCTGGTGGCCGGCAAGCCGGTGCTGGTGGTGGTGGACATGCAAAGCCGATTCTCGGCCGCCAACGATAAGACAACGATCGAGGCGGTGGCGGCTGAGATTCGGGGGGCGATTGCCAGACAAGAGCCGATTGTGGTTCTGGAACTGGCTATTCCCAGCATGAGCCCCAACTTCTGCCGCACCCATCAGTGCTTGCTCGACATACTCGAAAGCCGAGAGAACCCGGCTTTCTGGGTACTGAAGCTGAAGAGCACCGTGGACGGGGCCCGCGAAGTACTGACTGCCTGCAGCAGCTTCGGCTTCAACCAAGAGCATTTCCGTCTCTGCGGGGTGAACACTGCCCTGTGCGTGTATGAGACGGCAATGGGACTGGCTCGTCGTCGCCCTGGTGCCAAGGTGGAAGTGCTGCGCCGAGCAGTCAACTGCTCGACCGCACAGCCCTGGCTCAACTACCCACTGGTATCATCAATGGTATCAGTCGTCTAAGCCCTCAGTGCCAATTCAGAAGGATGTATGAGCGAAAACACACAGCAAACACCCCCACAAGACGAAGCCCACGACGAAACCTGCCCCTGGGAAAGCGGCGCCCTCGGACGGGACCCTCGCTTTGTCAGAGTCGTACAAGATGACGGCTCTGTCGATCGCGCCCTCGGTCTGGTCAAGGTGGGTACCCGGGTGAAGAAGCGCTTCGCCAGACGTCTGCGTCAGGCCGCCCGCCAAGCCGGTCTGAGCCTGCCCGCCTATGTGCGACAGGCCCTGGAAGAGAAGATGCGGCGCAGCAACTAGCTGCAACCGCAAGCAAACGAGCCCGCCGCCCGAACCGACATTCGGGTGGCGGCTCTTAATTGCGCCACTTGGTGGTGCAAGCATCTGAACGGTACCCGGTTAGCCTGCCCCATTGGCGCCGTTCGGTTCTACCACAATGCAGGTAAAGGACTAAAATGCCCAAGACCCAACCCAAGAAACCCGCTCTGCGCGGCAAGCTCAAGACCGCAAGCGGTGACCTGCCCTTCTATCACAGTCAAGCCAGCGGCAAAAACAAGCCGGTCTATCCGCACTCGCCGCCCAGCGACTTCGTCATCTTTGACGACCTCGACCTCTTCGAGTACAGCCTGCGTCATCAAAGCGCAGTGGACAACTACAGCCAAGCAGTCGCGCAGCAAGGCGTTTTCGCCAGCAGTTTCGTCGAAAGCTCCGGCAAAAGCTCCTGTGGCAGTAATGAAGACAGCGCTCGCAGGCTGCGCCTGTCCGTGCAGCGTCACCAGGAAGCCTTCCAGCGCCTCCTCAATCTCAACGAGCAGATTCGCGACAAGCGCCGCCGCTTCGGCGATGCCAAAGGCGCACAGCTTGCCGGAGACCTCTATCTCTTGAGCGCAGAAGAACTGGCCAAGCGAAGCGAGGGCGAACGCAAGAGCGCCATCCAGATGCTGAGCCGCAGGCACAGTCTGGCATCGGCCTCGGCAGCCATCGAAATGGTGCGGGTGATGCACACCGCCGCCAGTCACGATCTGCGCCGCGCCACCGAGGCACTGCAAGAGCAAATCGCGGCAGTGCGAAGCAACGTTTTCCGCCGCGCCCTCATGAACAACTGCCTGTGCGCCCTTCAACTTTTGGAAAACTCCGATGAGTTGGTGCGCTTCAACGAGCCCATCGAACGCCAGGGCGTCTTTCCGGGCATCGAAAGCCTGATCGAAGACCAGTTCAAGCTGCGATAAGCAACCGGCCAGGGCTGACCAAGCCTCGGTTTAGAGAACAGAGAGGGGCTTGCCCAACAAGCCTCTCTCTCTGTTGAAGACTCGCTCAATACTCTGTCTTTTTCAATTCACCCTTTCTACTATTTTATTTCGTATTTCAAGAGCGAAGCCACAGATAGACAAGACTGGCAGAATCGTCCAAATTTATTTCTTACTACATTCTATAATATCAAGAAAAGAAAGAAAGAAAGAAAGAAAGAAACTAACAAAAGAAGCAGACCGCCGCCCAAACTGAGAGCCTCTCTATAAATCCGCCTCACATAGTTTCAGCTCGATTACCGAAGACCAAAGGCCTCTCAGCTTTTGCGAGCTAAGAGGCCTTCGGCGTTTATCTTGAGGGCTTAGACTAGACGCTTGCAATCAAGACAAACCAGACAAGCAAGACAAACCCAAAAGGAAACAACCGTCTCAAACCGCAGGCAACTGCCTGAGCAGGCGCTGCACCAAAAACAGCCTTTGGCAGAGCTGCCCCAAGGTGAGCTCAAAGAGCGATAAACGGTAATGCTTCATAGAAACGCCGTCATCTTCATGGAAGTTGAAGCCCTGCCGGAAAACGGTCAAAAAGAGAACGACCTTGCCACAGGCTTGGTGAAACTGATCGCGAGCGCTATCACCCGCAGGGGAAAGACTGCTTGCCGGAAAGAGACTACGGAAGCTGGTCTCGGAGAGAAACTGCAGTGACTGGCGGGCTTCGGGCAGGTTCAAGGCGAGGTCACGGAAAACATCGCTCGGCTCGGAAAGACCCCGCAAATAGGTACTGCAATTCTCCAGATGAGCGCAACAAATCTGAGCAAGGGTGGAAATGCCGGCGGCATACTCCCCTAACTTCCCCAACTCGGGTACTGGTGCATCGGGCATATATGTCCTTTCACGAAAGTTGTGAAGCTTTAGAACTTGGTGTTTGCTGCTTTTGAGCTTCTACTAAGGATATTGCTCCTTAAAGAGATACTGAAGTTGTGGAATCGGCGTTACTTCTTTATACGAAAACCCGCAAGCAGAGGTCTCTTTCTGTGCAGATTGGTAAAGCGCTAGACTTCACTGCCCAACCGATTTACAAATAATGCCACTTCCGTCAGCCGCCATACTTTTGACAAAATGTCAGGGTCGAACAACTAAGCATGCTGACCGAATCTTGCCAGAGTGTAAAGGCAATAATGTCATATCAAAGTCCTGAAAATTCTTTTGCAGTACAAGCAAAAATTTCAGGGCGAGGCATAAAACTTTAAAAGTCTTGCGATACCATTGGCGGTATCGCAAGACTTTAGTGCTTTAAGCCGTTCAATTCATTCCAAATCGGCTACCCAAGCCAATTGTAAACACCTTCAAAGACGCTCAAAAGGACAAGCGATCGAGTCAACTCTTCGCAGATCACTCGTATTACCACGCAGAATACATCCAAAGCTTAGTTACGTGAAGAGATTCAATTGAGGTAGCATCAAACCCCAATAACTTCTTCAAATTCAAGCAGACGACCACCAAAAATCAAGCCAGACCAAGAGCAGTAGCAGCACCACTTACGGTTTCGACCGTGCAAGCAAGACCGGCGTCATTGCCGCTCAAACTGCAGTCTATATTGCCACTTAAGGAGAAGTCGATGAAAACCTTCGAACAAATTCGCCGCCAAGCCGCTGGATTCTTTTGGCAAGCCATGCCGCGCATCAGTTCGCGCCAATTCAGCATCTACGACACTGGCTGCGGTGGCGCCGACCACTCCTACCAGCTCGAACAGAGGCGCCAATTTGCTGCCCAGGCCGACCGAGAAGCTTTGCGCCAAACTGCGCCGTACTCCGATGCAGCCCGCGGCATCGAGGCGCAGACCAACTGCGACGAACTGCTCGCCTATCTGAAGCGATGGCTCACCGCCTACGGCAGTTGCCCCATGCCGGTTGGCGACGACGAAGAGCTCAACCGCTTGCAAACCAAAGAGCTGAGCAAGAAGGCCAGTCGCCCCTTCGACTTGGTCGACGCGGCAGCTCAAGCCTGGAACCTCCTGGTCCAACACCGTCGAGAAGTGCAAGCTTCGCTGCCTTCGGTCGCCTGAGCGGTATCCAAACCAAGCAAATCGCGAGGCTCAAAGAGTCTCGCGACGACATTGAAAGAGACTAGAGACTATTACCGAAATAGAAATGAACTCATCGACAAAAGACACGCCGAAGAAAGACCTCGCTCTGCACGCTGTGGTTCTGGAGGTCGGTCTGGACAAGTTCTGTTCGATGCTGCATGCCCCTTGCGCAGAAGAGGCACTGGCTCTGACCAGGCGCCTGCACCCGGTCATGAGAGACCCGCGGGCCAAAGCCTTCCGTTTCGAGAGCGAACACATCGAAGGCATCCTCTTCAACGACGACTACACCTTCATCTGAAGCAAGGTCATTCCTGCCTGAACCGAAAACTGTAAAAGCTCTCTGACTCAACCCCCTCTTAAGCAAGCAAGAGGTAAGCAAAAGTGAAAGGAACGCAAATGAGCGATCAGCAAGCAGAAGGCCCCCTGGCCAACTTCCAATTTTCCGGTGCCCTCAACCGCCGCAAGCTGGAAGAGCTCCTCACCGGCAAGTTCATCGAAGCCGGCGAGAACCTGATCATCTGCGGCGGAGAAGGCACCGGCAAGCACAGGATCGCCTCGGCCATCAAGCAGACGGTCTTCAACCAAGGCAAGACGGTCGAGCACCCGTGGGCTCCGGCTGTCTGGGGGGCGGACCAGTGCCTCTTCCCGCCGAACGGGAGTCCGCGCAGCGACCGCCTCTTCGACTGCGACCTGCTTGTGGTGGAAGACATTCCCCACTGGTTCCGCCGTTCGAAGGCGCTGGCGCTGCTGATCGGACTGCGCTGTGAGCTGGGCAAGTCCTCCGTGGTCATCATCGACGACTACCTGCCGAACCAGGAAGAGACCTTCTCCGAACCGCTTCTGCCCTGGTGCTTCCATCACTCGCGCTTCGCCACCTGGCTGCGCAGCATCAAGTCCGGCGGGCCGGTCGACATGCTCGCAACCCTGGCTGTGAACTTCAATCACCACGACCTTGTGTGCGCAAGCAGCACCCCCAGGTACTCCTTCGATCCCCTCTCCTTCGAGAAGAAGCCGGTCTGGCATTACCTCCACAGCGGCGCCCGCGACTACCGCAAGCAGCGGCAAGGGCAGTAGTAAAGCCACCGACCGTTAGCACAAAGCGGACCCTCGGCACAAAAATAGAGAGAAGCTGATTGCAAAGAAAGCAGCCTTGAGTTCGCTGCTTTCTTCTTTTCTCGATTTTTACTATCTTTGGTAGTATCTCAAGCCAAAACAGTAAGTATTCGGCCAGGGCAGGTAGGGAAGAATGAGGCATAATTCACCGGTTTGAGTGTTCTCAAGGATGGCCTTTTGACCTGAAGAGGATCATCATTACCACATGCCTAAATCTTCTCGAAAGACAATTAGCAAGCCGCATTCGACAGCCAGTAAGA
>Ga0209460_1000636_pt1 | contig 29698 bp, 23 predicted proteins | sample EBPBio132013_DNA_FD_185868 | JGI IMG/M metagenome (GOLD analysis project Ga0209460, IMG submission 185868) | Wastewater treatment Type I Accumulibacter community from EBPR Bioreactor in Madison, WI, USA - Reactor 2_5/13/2013_ DNA (SPAdes)... | ecosystem: Engineered > Bioreactor > EBPR >... | reverse complement strand
AAATGCCTACAGCGAGTTTTGGAAAACACTGATGGCTGAATTTGAGGCTGCATAACCATAAAACAGAACGGGGAAACACGTCTCGAAACTTATCCCAACTTTTCCGGGTGTTATTTGCAACAGAGCCAATCAGACCGCATGATCTAAATGCAATTAGTAATTACGCTGAGGTCATACAGGCTTTGAAGGCAGCCCATATGTGAGGTTCAAGTGCTCTATCTGAACTTCAAAGCAGCGGAGCTTACACCATAACGTGCTTGTTCAGTGATTAGCGATTTCCCGGATCATGCATATTGATACTGTGACATCATCATCAAGATGTCCAATTGATGCGATCGTAATTCTCTGCGTACTTCGATTGCTTTATCTTTGGAGTGACAATCCAGCCCTGCTCCTTTAAGCGCTCCCAAGCTAGTTTTACATCCTTGGGTCTAAATAGAGATTCTTTTCGTTCACTCCATTCCTTTACAGCTGTAACCACTGCCGAATAGCTTGATGACGCTTCTTCTGATTCGCTTGCTACAAAATGAACAGTGGACAATAGTTCAAGTAAATAGGGGCTGTGGAACGAATCCACAAGATCTAGAACCTTCAGCAGCCTTGTCACTGCATCTGGATCTGATTTCAGAATCTCGTCCAGTTCAGTAGAATCTTTGATGAGCAATTCTATCGATGTGTTTGGAGAAGACCTGTCACCGTAACCCCTTGTGTAATGCCCTTCCAGTGTTTGCAAAACAAATTTCAGATTATCCGCATATGGTCCATAAGTTCCGCGCGCGAACTTTAGTTTTAAGTCCTGCCCAGCATTTTGAAGGAAATAGCATAGTTTCTGAACTACTAGTTGGTTTAGCTCGGTATCAAAATCTAAATTACTGTAGGCCATCCACAATTTCAGTACTAGTGCACGGTTGAACGTCAGGTTTGGCTTCTTTGTGCCAACCGGCATCGCCATAGCTGCGGGTGCTCCTACCGGCTCATACAGATTTACTTCTACTTCTGACAGAGGTGCGAACGCAACTTCAATCAAGGGTCTAATTTCGGCCCAATCCAACCCACCGTTGCCGCACCCTAGTGGGGGAATTGCTATTGAGGTGATTCCCATGGAAACAACAGTGTCAACCAGGCTTTTCAAGCCTGTCTTGATGTCCGCAAGCTTCGATTTTCCTTTCCAGTGATCTTTCGTCGGAAAATTTATGACATAGCGTGGATGAAAAAGCGATTTCGTTGGGACAACTTGAACTGAGCCAGGCCGCAACTCTCCTTTGTCGCAAGCCCTTTTGTACTCTTTATAGACTTCCGGATAAGCCTGCTTGAATTGCAAAGCTATACCTTTTCCCATGACACCGACACAGTTTACTGTGTTAACCAAGGCTTCCGTCTTAGCATCTAGGAGATTACCGGTTTGTATTTTAATCATCGAAATACCACTCCCGTTTTACTCCAACTGTAATTTTTGTCCAGGAACGCTCAAATGTTTTTTCTGCCAGTTCTTTTGCTTTTGAATCAAACACTCCAATTTCAATTATTTCAGACAGCGGCACTTTGTCCTTAACAAGAAATTCCGCTTGTCTTCTTGCTTTCCTGTCTCCGTCGTCGACAGTGTTTCTCCAAATCTCAGCCTGAAGAATGTCCTGGTCAACCTCCTCTGGGAATTTGTCGAAATCGTTGAAAAATGTGGCATTCGATAGACTGGCATTTCTATTAGTAAATACAAATTCCAACTGTGATGCAGCTATCCTTTCAGCAGTTGACACCAGATAGATGATTTGTGACTGACCTTTCTGATAACCTTCAACATTTCCTTTGTGAAGCGCGTAAAGCATTGGTGACCGTGGTGCAAAGTAAAATGGCACGTAGTCATGGACTGAGCCAAACGGCGATATTAATATTGGTTTTTCTGATCGCCTGGCTTGTATACTCGAATGTGCGATGCTGACAACCTTGAGGCCGTTTAATCCTTCACTGTTTTTTGACAAGATTGAACCTTCTTCAACAATTGAAGCTAAATTACAGATGTCAGTTATATGAAAGATTCTTGTCGTCATCGCTTGCTTGCTGAAGAGCTTAAAGCTGTTGCCGCCGGCTTAGAGGAGCTGTTTGATTGACAGCAATTCTTGTGTATGGTTTGGATATGTCGACCAGTTTTCTCCTAAAAGACATTAAGATACCAGGCTGGATCAGGGCTTTTGGGCCTCGACTTCATTGCTTCCAAACAGTCTATTACATCAACGTAGTTTTGGCATCCATTCGAAACCTTCGAAAGATAGTTGAAATCCGGATACTGCCCAGTATCGGGCATTATAGTTTTAAATTTGCCTGATATTGGGTGCTGCTGGCATTGCTAGTCCGGTTAAAATATGCCTGATACCAGGAAGGGGCGGCCGAAATGAGTAAACAATCTGCCAAGAGCGGTGAAATGTCGGCGGCTCCGCGCAAAAGTTCAAACGCTAAGGCCCTTCTTGGGTTGCTGGAGAAATTTGAAGCATACAAGACTGACCTGGAGCGCCTGCCGCTGTCTGCCCACACAAGGAGGGCCTACGAAACCCGATTGCAGCATTTCTTGGGTTTCTTAGGTTCTCGTTTAGACGAATATCCGGACGCACTGGCCAATAAACACACCCGCGACTATGTTGCTCGCGACTACAAGCAGTATTTGAAACTCACGCTAAAGAGCAGCCCGCAAACCGTCAATGCTTACCTGACAGCTATCGACTCTTTCTTCACCTTCGTAGGTCTGGGAAAAGTGAAGGCTGAGCGAGAAGATCTTCCCCAGCTTGCACCGCAGGCATTGACGGACAAAGAGCAAAAGGATTTTCTTCGCGCCATCGAGCGGTGCCGGCGGCCGCGGGACCGGGCGATTGCCACTTTGCTTCTGTGCACTGGTATTCGCATAAGTGAGTGCGCGGACTTGAGTGATGACGATGTGCTCTTTACTCAGCGAAAAGGACTATTGAAAATTAGAAACGGCAAAGGCGGTGCCTATAGAGAAATACCGCTCAGTGCACCATGCCGTGCGGCCCTGCAAGAATGGATTGATGAACGAAGAAGCAAATATCCCCAGCCGGACGACGATGCCTTTTTCCTATCGAACCGAGGCACCAGGCTGTCTGTCGATTCTATTGATCATCTAGTTCGCAGGATCGCCCAAAGTGCCAAGCTCGAATCGGTATCTGCGCATACTTTGCGGCACACATGTCTCACTAATCTCATTCGGGACGGAGCTGACGTTGTCCTCGTTGCGCAGGTTGGCGGGCACAAGAAGTTGGAGACGACAATGAGGTACAGTCTGCCGACCAGGGCGGACCTTGAAACGGCTATGGATGGAGTAATCAAAGAGTACTGAAGGGAATGCCTGGCGGACTATTGGGACGAAGTGAAAAGCTTTTGCCACCAGGATTTATTTTTAGCATCTAGTGCTGCTTGCAGCGCTGCCTTTTCTTCCTCGAGTTTTGCTTTGTCGGCTAGCTCCTGGGCCAATTTGCTTTCGAGGTCTGGGACTTTGCTTTCAAGCTCAGCCACTTTTTCTGCCGCCGCTTCTTTGGCAAGCCTCTCTTCTTCGATACGGGCTTCGATCTCTTGAACCTGCCCTTTCAGGGCTTGATTCTCGCTTGCGATCAGTGCTTGCTTCTGTTCTTCAGCTTCGCGCACAGCGTCGAGCTGCTTTTGAAGGGCTATTACCTCTAGTTCTTTTTGTTCGGCAGCTTTGCGCTCCTCTTCGGCACGCTTCTGGAGATCAGGCAATAGTTTGATCTTTAGCTCTTCGATTTCACGTTCTTTATTGGCTAGAGCGCGGCTTTGCGCATCAAACCTTTCGAGCAGTGGCCGCATGAACTCTTCAGCCATTGCTTTCATCTGGGCTTTCTGGCGTTCTTCCCATTCCTGAACATTGTTCGAGGTCTCGGAATCGTCTTCCAGCTCGACGTCGGCGTCAACTATGTCATCTACTTCTGGTGTGACGGCCTCAGTGGTCGGGTTTGCCGCAGCCAGCTTGTTAAGTGCTTCGATGATTTCTTTGGTCGGATAGACACGCCACTCAGTCTGGCCGTTCTCGTTTTTGACCCGGACGCCCTTGAGCCTTCCGTCTTCGAGGCGGTACATAATCGCACGTTTGGTAAGCCCTAGGGCTTGCGCTACTTCTCGCACGGTTACGTTCTTCAATGCTATTCTCCATATGTGGTGGCGCTATTGGTGTATATATCGCCTGTCTCTCGACAATCATTATAGAGTTTCCAGCGAATTTCTCAACCCCCTTTCGTACCCGAGACTGCCTAACTGCGGCTGTTTTCTTGCCAGGTGCGAAGAAAATATTGCCACCACTTCGCAGTCGGGAAGATGTTTGGTGCTTTTCTTCGCACCTATATGAAAGAAGGAGGAAGGAAATTTTCTCGGGTGGGAAATTGGCATAGGAGCCTTGCCTTAGCTACTTCTTCTGTGGTTGTGGTGGCTGATAATAATCGCCGCTAGTATTTTCTCTGTGGGTGCGAAGACGAACGGATAGAAATTTCTCGGGGCTGAGAAGCTTTGAAAAGGGCTACCCAAAGAGGATTAGGGCTTTCTTCGTATGCCTGATAATCTAATTTCCTTCTCACTTCCTTCTCATCGACTCTCAGCTTTTCGCACCGGAGGCAGTACCGCCTTCTCGCAATCCTCAGTTTGTGCCCGGAATTGGGCACGGGTGCCGAAATTTTCTTTCGTACCGATGGCGCCGTATTTCGCACCCTTTCGCTTTGTTTTCCTTCCTGGCTGAGAAGGAAAATTTCCCACTTCTTTCGCGAAGTGTTTCTTAGAGGGTGGGAAAATCCTGGAGGCACCGCCCACAGTTTCGCACAATCCTTTATTTAAGGAACCGGGATAATAATCACCATGGTGCTTACGCCTGCAGCAGGCTGCCCGTCTGGGCGATTTTCTCAGAGCGCGAAAAAAATACTTCTTGCCACTACGAAATAGATTGTGATATATAAGAAGCAGATATTTCGCGGGTGCGAAATTATATCAAAAGAATTCGCCGGTACTTCTCGCACACTACGAAAACCCTCACCATACCTGGCGCTAGAAAGAAAGAAAAAAGTTCCCTCACTTCTCGATAGATCGAAAGTCTTACCAGCCAATGATCTTCAGATCTAAAGTGTTGATCAATTCTGCGCCACCTTATATAGTGTCAACGATCACTTCTTGGCAATATATCCAGTGGTGAGCCGATCAAATATCAGGAACCACGTACAGTCCTAGCAAGCGACCTAAGAAGAAGAGAGAAAATCCTCTTTTCGCCGTGCCCAAAAGTTCGTTTTCAGTTCTACTAGAAAGAGACGCCGAAAATTACTAGCTCTATGTCTAGCGCACACGGGATTGTTGCGCCATTAGCCGAGAGTAACCTGGAACCGCTGCTGGTAAAGCTTTTGCGGTTATTTCCCAATCGCGGCGATACACAATTTAGAAGAGTAGGTTCGCCTACCTGGCGCCAAATGAGTCGGTTTCATTATCTGACAGACGAAGAGATCGCGGCATGTATAGAGAAAGATTCAGTCTATGTTAGGGCTGCCGCCCTCGATGACATGACCAGATTTCTCGTCATGACCATTCCAACCGGCTCCAGGTATAACGATAAGGATCAGTTTTCCAGACTATTAACTTGCCTGAGAGCGCTCCAACTAAATCCAAAAGCCTACCGGGCTGCAGATAGCGAAGATATCCAAGTCTTTTTGCCTTTTTCTGAGGCCACAGATTCAGCCTTTGCATCGAGAGTTCTCAGCCGTGAGCTCGTCAAAGAGAGCTTTGAAATTGCAGCTCAGAGCATTATTATCCACTCGACTAGTGAACCGTTTGCTCTGCCCTTGCAGGCTAAGTTCGCGTGGCTCAATGACGACTTGAGTGTAAAAGTACTCAGAGACGATATTGCACTTGATGCTGCAATGGCGCTATTCCTCGCCGATATGAGCCGGGGCGCTGTGTTACCGGCGGTCTTGATTGACAGACCAGCTTTTTCCCAAATGTCCCTAGCTGAATCTATAGATGAATCCTCCAACCAACCGGATGCAGTGCTCGAAGACATAGACCCTCAGGTCGACATGGAAGAAGAGCAACCTACTTCCTGTGCACCTGCTGCCGAACAAGTTCCTGATATGGAAATTCAAAAAGATCTTGGTGCGCAGCTACAACTTTTTTCTCTTCCGCCCCTTCAGCAGTCGAAAGACGAGCCGATTCTTATTCGGCTCCGCCGCCGTCGGCCGAGATCTGACCCACAAGCGCCTCGCGCAGAGCCACCAACTAACCAGCTTTTCCCCGTTATCACAACCGACAACGCGAGTCCGTCAGAAAATCGAAAGGAGGTCAGTCAAAGACACTAACTAACAAAAAACATCGCTGGCAGGCGATGTTTTTAAGACCCGAAGCGGATCAGATATGCAGTTGTATCCGGGTGTTTGCAGACTCCCTTGATTCGATAAGCATAGTGCACTGATCCGGTTAGGTCAACTCGTCTTTAATTAGAAAGAGGAACGCTTACGACCGGACTCATTTCGCTGGCAGGCTCCAATGGCCAACCAGCTAGATTCTCACGTGCGAAATATTTTCCGGCTCACACTGAAGAGTCGGCGGCTCAGTTTCTGGGCTTGTTCCATCGCTATGCCTATATATACCGGCCGATGGCTGGTGGCGGCTGGCTTTCGGCTAGCGATGACTGGAAACTCACTGATAGCGAAATCCTTAAAGCCATTGCTGGAGTCCACCCAAAGTATTACCTCGGCACCAGGGCCGGCAAGGCCAGCAAATATGCTGTCCTGGACATCGATGCCGGCAGCCGCTATCACAGCAAGGACGGCATATCCAAGATTACAGCACTGCTTGAGAAAGCCGGTATTTCTGAATACAATCTCTACCGCTCCTCATATTCAGGTGGTTGGCATCTCTACATATTCTTTGACGCTCCGGTAAGCTCAAGAGATCTATACAAGCAGTTCCTCCAGCTCTTTAGACTCCATGATTTTGAAGTCGCCAAAGGAACTCTAGAAATTTTTCCAAATCCTGGAGACAAGTCTCTGGGACAGGGACTACGCCTCCCTCTTCAACCTGGATTTGCCTGGCTCAATGCAGACAATCTAGTTGTCCGCGATGACCGGGATGAGATGAGCCCTTCAGAGGCTCTCTTCCAGTTCGTGCGGGACATGGAGTGTGCCAATCAATATCATCAGTTCCACCGGCTCAAGGCTTATGTCGAGCAGGTCGCTTCCACAAGAGAAACTATTGTAGCTAGAGCAGCTAACAGCACCAGGCTCGCCGAAGTAATTCCAATTAGACCGAGCCAGCCTCCAGAAGGATCTGAAGAAGCAATAGCGGCAGTCAAAGCCGTGTTTCGCAAACTGCCACCAGGTATCAAAGCTGAGACCTGGCTGAAGGGGCGTGAATACTACTACCATGGTCTCACCGGCCCTTCTCAGCGTGCTGATGCGGTTTTTGCTCTTTCTCACTATCTCTTCTACGGAGACCCGGAGCGGCTGATATCTGCGATGGGCTACGGCTACGAAAACGAGCGAAAATGGCTAATTGATGAAGTCCTCAAGACGAAACACCACGGACAGAGTAAAGACATTGCTGCTGGACGAGCAGACGCTACTCAGCAAATTGAGCGAGCGGCTAACTGGGTGCCGCCGCACAAGCGTGGACAAGCCGCTCAAAAATATGAGCCGGTCGTTCCAATTTCGTGGGTGCGAAATAATGAAAACCGGGCTTCGCAGGCAAGAAGGAAAATCATCGCCGCTGTCGAGGATTTCCGGGAGGCACAGATGCCTTTCAGCACAAGAGACCTATCGCTCAAGTGCGGAGTTAGCTCGAGGACACTTTCCAAGTATCCAGAACTCTGGAAACCTGCAATGGAGGAGCTTCGCAGTGGTCGCTTGGAAACTGCTTTACACGAATATAACGCTGTGGAGGGGGCGACTTCACAAGAAAGTCAGCCCCCCACTCCAATCCAACCTAAAGATATGCCTCCCGGCCGCTTGGCAGCGCGTCGGATAGTTCATGAGCTGAAGATGCGAAGCGTTAGAGAAGAGCAGCAAAAACAGCAGGCTGCTGTAAGGTCCGAGAAGGGGGCTGGAGAGAGATGGCGGTATAGAGTTGACTCTCTGATCGAAAGAGAGCTTCCAGGGGGCTCTAGTGCTGATTTGAGAATTCGCATAAATCTTCTTGCTCGGGAGCTTTTAACTGCACCTACTGAAGAAGATTGGATATGGCTATCAGGATATATCTCAAGTCTTAAGGAGCTGGTGTTGTCGGAGGGACAGCCGGTTCAGTTAAGTCTTGGTTTAAGGGCACCGGCCTCATGATGGGGCTGTGCCCGTCTTGCCTGTTGGAAATTTTTTAGTTCACAGAATTCGCGGCTGGTGAGCGGTAAGATTGATCTACTTTGTGAGGTCTAAAGTGCCAAGGTCCTTCAAACGCGTGAAGCGCAACCATCCGGATATACCGGCTGGATTAGAAATGCGCGCTGTAGTAGATCATTTTGAAAATTTCTACGGTGAAGCCATTATTGCCTTAAGTGACCTTATTCGTGTGCGGCCAGGTGCTGCTAAGCATGTCTGTGCATACTGGCACGAACCGAAGAACAAAATCGGCTTACCTGCCTGGGAGCGAGAGTTTGATAAAAAGTTTGCGGACAGAGTGGATCTCATTCTGGGAATTGCAGGCGAGTTTGGGCTTGATAAGCAGGCATATTTGCAAGAATATCTTGAGGCTTGTGAAAAGCTGGGCGGTAAGCCGCCAGCTGATCTGAGTCCTTTTCTACCCTGGAATATGGCACCGAAAGACATTGCGCGGCTAAAGAAACCGGTTACTGTAGTTCTCATTTAGTGGTACTATTGCCGGTGCGAAGGAATTCGCTGAATTCGAAAAAAAGAGCTTTGAAGAATTGGCAGAGAGACAACTCTCTGCATTTTTTGTTGCTCACCAGTCAGCGTTTAGGTTATATTCTCCAACGTTACCAATCATAACTTCTTGAAAACCACCGTTTGAGCTGTTTGTATGTGAATTCTTGCTGATCTTGGGGGGGACGTTAGTTTGTCGTGGCTGAAAGTCCATGCTGTGCAATCGTCTTGACGGAATGTCAGGAGTGAAATGGCCCGATTCTACGCGATTCGTTGTCGTGAGGTAAACGCGAACTTGGAGTCTGAGTAGTAATGGAACGAGAAAGTACGCGAAGCTGCTTGGTACCGACTAGGAGCCTGGTGAGTACATGAAAACCTGAACTAGGAAATTCTCAAAACTCATTCGAGCTCAGTCAGATCCGCGCTGAGCAATTGAGATGAGTTTGAGAATTCAAATCCCCATCCTAGTTGCCGGTAAGTTCCATGTTCAATTGCTGCACTTTTGCAAAGTAGAACGCGCTTATATGATGCGCCTGGATGCCGGGTGAGCTTTGTGGCGGCGACGCCTCGAAACTTACCCGACCGTTCTCTTTTTTGTTGGTATTGTAATTGTTAATAGAGTTCCAATAGGCGTTTAGTGTTTGTAAATAGTAAACGCCTATTGGAACTGAAATGCCGGGATGTTCTTGTTGGTGTTATAATTATTAAGGAGGCTCGGATGAGTGTTTAGTGTTTGTGAACGGTGAACGCGGGTGTCGCTGAAAGGTCAAGATGTTCTTGTTGTACTTAAGCTCGCTGTGTTTCAAGAGCAGTGGTCTTATCGTCCGTTGGCCGAAAGCTTAGGCATCAGTGCCGCCGAACTCGTTAATTGTTTGCGCCGAGCAGCCGATTCTTCTCTAATTGATCTAACATCGAAGGCTGTGAACAACAGAAACTTACTTGAATTTCTGTCCTATGGCGTTCGGTATGTATTTCCTGCCAGGAGAGGTGAAATCGTCAGGGGATTTCCGACTTCTTTTGCTGCTCCGCCACTCAACGCCTATTTCCAAATCGCTAGTGAGAGTTTGATTCCTGTATGGAAGCATAAAGCAGGTACACATAGAGGTTACGAGCTTGAGCCCATCTACCCATCTGTTCCAGAAGCGGCACGCCATGATTCAGACCTTTATGAATTATTGGCTCTGATAGATGCGATTAGAGAAGGCCGGAATAGAGAGAGAAACCTTGCTCTTCAATACTTGCAAGCAAGGCTTGGACCAAGCGAAAATGAATAGACGGTCGCAGCAGCTAGCTATATTGCGAACCGTGGCCGCTGGTCTCGGCCCTTTTCTGAACAAGGTTGTCTTTGTTGGCGGTGCTATTGCCGATTTTCTCATTACTGACCCAGGCAGTGCTGATGCTCGTTACACCGATGACATCGATGTCGTCATAGAGAGTGCCACTTATGCTCATTATTCTCAAGTGCAAGATGAAATCCGCAAATTAGGATTTGTACATGAGATGGACGGACCGGTCTGCCGATTCAAATTTGGTGAGATTCTTGTCGATATAATGCCGACAGAAGAAAGTGTCTTGGGCTTCCGAAATCAATGGTACGCCTATGCTTATAAGAACGCCATTCAGGTGCCTGTATCCCCGGAACTAACTATTCAGATACTGGATGCACCAACTTTCCTCTGCACTAAAATAGATGCGTTTTTGGACAGAGGCAACTCGGACTATCAAATGAGTGCCGATGTGGAGGACATCGTAGCTGTTATTGATGGTCGAATAGAGATCTTCGAAGACCTATACAGGGCAGACTCAGAGATTAAAGCCTATCTGCATAGTAAGTTTTCGCAATTCTTAAGAACCAGAGAATTCATCGACGCACTTCCAGGACTTGTTTCTGTAAGAGCGGAGAATCGGCACGATCTATTGAAAAACAAGATCACACTCCTCCTTCGATTCGCGCTCACGTCCCAGATTGCCTTACCAGACTCTCTTTATTGGCTCACCTGCTTCTCTAAGTTGATAGAGAAATCCATTTTCAACTTGCCAGCTAGACTCAAGACAGCTCCTTTTTCCTTAGACCAGCACTATGTTTTGGCTCCAATAATTAGCGAGCTGGTTTCCAGAGTAATTGATATCGATTTAGTCATTTCCACGATTTACCCTAGAATGTCTCCAGTTCAGCGCAAAGGACAACGAGTCCGCAAACTCATAGGAGCGCTGCAGAGCCAGCTGGACAACGAATTTTGTAAGCTACCTGTCAAAACACCACCGTTTCCTTACTATGAGGGCGTCAAGCAGAAACCACCTAAGCTGGCTCAATTCATAGACCAAGAGATAGAGGTGATGGTCGACTTCTTGATTGCACTAAGGGAATTATCATCGTACTACTACAGCACAGAGGCAAGAGTAATCGAAGCCTATGACCAGCTTGTTCAGGCACTCCAAGACTTACACAAGACGCTTTTGATCGGTTATAGACCGAAGAAAAGGCACATAGCCGAACTCGCCAGTTGCTTTGGACCAAATGTAACAGTCGCGGTGGCTGCACAGAAAAATATCGAACAACTCGTAGCAGCGCAGGGCAAAAAGGGCGATTTCCTTGACCACGAGTGCGATTTCTGTCGTCCTCTCGGAGAAGATTCTGGACATGTGATTTTACCGGCCTATTCAGATCTTCAACCATTTCGAAGCGGCGGTTATCAGCTCTATGTCTGGTGTCGCTATTGTTGGTGCTTCCATCTACATGGCGGAGGGGATGATCCCCTGAACGGTACTGGGGATGGCAGCAGAGTTCCACATTGCTCCAAGCGAGATGAACTTGGTTGTTACAACAGAGACTATATTCTAAAGTGCGTCGGTTATCTAACCCCTGAAATAGAGCAGTTGCATGAGGCTCGGGAGAGCGTTCGCGACCAATATGTTAGAGCAATAAAGAAGGACAATGAGCTACGTGAGAGCCGAGGAAGAGAGAAAGCTTTCATTAAGAACGATCAGATTGTGTGCGGCCTGTGTTTTGAGGAAATGGCAGAGAAAGCTGGCTGGATGCAGAGTGAGCTGAAAAGTCAGAGGTCCGCTTACTTCGCTATCTGTAGCTTTTGTAGAAAAAGTACTAACGTCAGCAAGAAGGAGTTCAATGCAATTGTTCGTCCGGGCTTGTTTTAGAGTCTCCATCCAACCTGTGATTTCGCAAGATAAATGGTGCACTTTTTTGCAACATAAATGTGGCTTGCTCGATAATTGGTGCAATATACAGGATTATGGTATGAGTTCGGAAACAGCTGCCGCAGTTTGGTCTTAGAGTTTAGCATTTTGCGACAGTGTTCTCTAGATGCAGGATTAGACCGGTCGGATGCGCCAAGCGACGTCCAAGTCATTGCGCCAAATAGCTTGCAAAGTACCATGAATGATTAGCTAATCTTGTGATACTTCGCGTCTCTATTATCAAAGGCTGGTCGCGTGCCTTCGAGAATATCAACTACCTTCTTATTGATCATCGGATCTTCCAATGACCCTGAAGTGTACTCAATACGGATATCGCTTCCCTTCTCTAATTGGGCATGTACCACCTGTTCTGCATCGCAGACAACGGCGAGATTCGGATTATGTGTGACGATGATGACTTGTCGACGCTGCTTCGCTTCCTTGATCGCGGGCACGAGTGTTTCAAAGACCATCTGGTTATCCAGGTTCTCTTCGGGTTGATCAATAACCAGCGGAATATCTGACTGATCGATTAGCAGATAGAAAACCAAAAGAAGCAGTCCGCGTTCCCCTGGGGATAACTGTTCAATGTCTTTATTGTTCAAGCGAAGCTTATATTGCGGAATTAAGTACTCTAGCCCGTAGAGAAAATCGTACAAATTTTCTAACGACGATCCTTTTCTCAGTTGATTAGCCGGGTCTGTTATAAATGAACCATCATCAGTCAAGCTATTGAAAATCCGGATCAAGAAATTGATGACGTCATCGCGGTCATTCCAGTCAAACTCTTGAAGCATTTCCTGGAGTTTCCGCGGCCCACCTTCGCCATAATAGAATCCACCAGTTCCTCGTGAGATGAACTCAAAAAATCGAGTTTCGAAATCCTCCATCTCAAGCGAGACAGCAAAGGAAAGGCCTATCTTGTCCTTCAAGAGTGGGTGCTGTTCGGCAAAGTCGCGTACAGGACTGTAATACTGCTCATAGACTTTCAAGATCTCTTCCAGCTTCTGGTGTATTGCAACTACTAATTTTTCTCTCTCCAACCGAAGCGCACTAATCGCATTAGGAACCGAATCCAGCGCATTTAACTGTCCATGCAGATTGAGCAGAGAACCGTCTTGCTCTTCTGCACCAATCAAATTGTTGCGAGCTTCTGTCCACAGTCGCTTCTGCTCCAAATACTCTTGGTAAAGCAAGACTGGCTCGGAGAGCTTTTCCTCCAACTTGCTGAACTGGATATCGATTTTGGCCAGCTGTGCGGGCATTCCTGAATCAAGTTCCGTCGAGAGAACTGCATCTAATTGTGCCCGATTTATTTTTAGCTGATCACGCACGACGACAACGCGCGAGTCGTCCAGTCGGACTTGAAAGACAGCGGCGGCATCGACGCCGAGTTCCTCTAAGTCTTCGTACGCTTGCCTCTCGGTTTCCTCAACGATGTTCCGTAAGTTTGCTAGACGTTCCATGACCCGATCGCAGATGGCGAGCTTTCTAACGACCTGATGTAGCTGCTCTTGTTTTTCTTCAATTTGATCGACTACTTGCTGACGCTGCACGCGTAGTTGTTCCAGTGCGGTAACTGTCGTTTTATCTACGCTATCTGCGGATGGTTCCTTAATCTCCAGCGGAGAATTTTTTTCGTGAGCCTGCAACTCCTCCTGTTTTTGCTTTAGGAGCGCCTCAATCCTCTTGCGGTGGTCCGGCAACAATCGTTTTTCGTTCTGCACGATGTCTGCATTGAGCTTTGACAGTCGTGCTCTATCGGCATTTATTGCCTGTTCAATTTGTTCAGTCTTAAAGCCCACCAGCTCATCAAGTGAGCTCTGCCCCAGTTTTTCGGCTGATGGAACGTGGGAGTAAATGACGGACTTCAGCTCACTTTCAAATCCAGCGGTGCCTTTGGGATCATTGCAAATTTCTTCCAAGAAATTTTGTGGAACATACTTCACCAGTTCCACGGCTGACGGGTCCGGGTTCTTATCCAACCCGAACCGACTGGAAACACCGCTAAGCCAACGCAGCTCGGCTTCAAAGTGTGAAGCTAGATTGTCTTTGCCCTTCCGACGGAACTTATGCTCGTTCAAAAAGGAGAAACACCGCGCAGCCTGCGTGTTGCCTGCGAGCGCGATGCAGTCGGCAAGCGCGCTTGTGAAGTTGCGATTTAAATGGCGAGGTATGGCGAATTATTTGGCACAAACTTGAAGCTCAAATGCCCACGGATTAACACTTTGCCAAATAACTCGCCAATTTTTGCTATATAATTCGCAAAAAAGTCTGCCAAATAAAGAGCAAAGTCACAGGCTATATCTCAAGCCTCAAGGAACGTGCACTTGCCCAGGGTGATTCGATCCAACTTCCTATCGATCGAATAGCCACGGCTTCGTGACGCAATAACTCCCGCAATTTACAACTTCTTTGTCGCTGCCTCGGTAGCTTTTTGGAGCTGTTCTCGCATCTTTTCTAACGGAACGCCGTAATTAGTCACCGAGTTCAAAACGTGTACGTCTGGAAGTAAATTTGTCACTTCGTCTCCGTTCACAAAGAAGTGGGCCGCTTGTGGTAGAAGCTCCGGATTCAGCGGATGAAGAGCCTTCGGATTGTGATATACATTCATGCCACCACTCCAGCTCTCTGCATAGGAACTAGCGCATGCATCCTCAGCAAAATGCCTTATTGCATACTTATCGTTAACTCGAACGAGTGCTGTGCCATACCGGACAACATGTTTCAGTTTTTTACCAAACCCGGCTAGAATTCCCATTCTATTGAATTTATCGATGTTTCCTTGAGTACTGGTCAGAACAGCGCTGATATTCTCAGCGTCTGGCTGAAGAAAGTAGCCTGATGGAATTACCTTTGTTAGCCATTTGTGTTCTGTGATTTTTACTGGTCTTCGGACTTCCGCTCCGGCATGATCCAAGAACTTCGAAAATGTTTGGCCATAAAGATACGAGGGCAGCTCTCTTTCGCTCCAGACTGTCGAATTTGGATAGTGGCAGTCTTGAATCGCCAACACTAGTGGATTTCCCGCCACATGATTATGCTCCCAATATTTCTTGCTCAATTTTGTTGCTAAAGGGCTGCCGTACTTAATCGGAATATAGTTTTTTAGATACTCTGCCTTCAGCTTCTCGTCGACCGGCAAGCCTGTCTCGAGGTTTTTCCCTGTTGCTTTGTCGATAGTTGGGTTTACCGTTACTGCCTCGACGTAAAATTTCCCCCTCAAACCTCTCAGACTATAGTCGGGTACTGGTTTGTCCCGGTCAAAGGCGAAGCCTTGCTCATGGAAGGCAGCAAACAGATACAGCTCCCAGAGCCGTCCATCATAACCTGTCGATTGAAAGTCCTTTACAAAATTGTTGTCTGGATCATCAAAGTAATAAATCATCGCCTCGATGAGTTCTCTCGCCGGCGAATACCAAGGATCATTTGCCAATTTGAGAAAGTCCGGAGCCGGATTGTTCGCGATAACTTTGAACAAATCAAGCTTCTTCCCCTTCTCGTCTCCTTGAAAATGCGCTGCTGGCGGCTCTTTCGCTTCCTTCTCGAACAAATGCTCCAATTTTTTTAGCGCAGCAAACTGTGTTTCCTCGCTTATTGTCCCTGTGATGAAGCGATAGCGGCCTCGTTCGTCTCTCGCTACAACGACGCAGGAAAAATCCGAGTCTACCCGATCTCGGATTAGCACCCCTAAGAGTCGCCCGTTGTCGTATTCAAACCAGGCCAACTCCTCAGTGTAAAGAACTATTGATGGCTGACGACAATACCCCGCTAGGGCGTCGAATCTTTGACGCGATATCCTCTGCATCTTTTGGTCCATGTTGTCTTTCTTTAGGTTGCCACTAATTCGGCGATCTTGTCTGCAACGTCAGCCATAGTCTGGTCTTCTCCGGTGGTTAGCCCCGTGCGCGATGCAAGCATGGGGCTGACATTTTCGAGTGCTTCATATGTGGTGTTATGCAAGATCGGAATGAGCTGGTTGCGACGCAAAAGCGTAGAGAGTTCTTTGTCGGAGACACTGCCCTCTTTCTGAACGCGCTCCAGAAAGGCTGGCGTCACCAAAACTATTCCCATCCGCGATTTTGCCAATCCCTTGTCTATCTCGCGGAGCATCAGTGTGCCCAAACGCAAATCTACCTCGCTGAACCAGACCGAGACTTTCCGTGCCACTAGGAGGTCATACAATTCTTTAGCGGCCACTTGTCGGTCGTTCCATGCATGGCAAAGAAAGAGGTCCCTATTGTCGGGCTCCGGCAGCCGAGCCTCGACCGTTTCACGGTAGGGCGTGAGCGTTTGCACTTCTGCAGGCGTATAAAATACTGTTGAACCCGCTCGCGACCATCTCGGTTTTGCGGTGCGGCGGCCACTACCGCCAGAGCCACTGCTGCTAGACGGGCTTGAGTAGCCGTAAGACCTTGAGCCGTAGCTGCTAGAGCCGCTGTACCCGCCGCCATATCCACCACCGCCGTAGCCATACCGCGCTCCGTAACGGCATGCGGGACAGTTCTCTCTACCGCTCGCGGTCTTATGTCCATTTACTGGTGCTGTGCACTGTGCCATGTCGATATCTCCTGGTTCGAGTGTACTTGTATTTTTATTGCAGGCGATATTCGCGCCATGGAATGGCAGCTATCGATACGTTCGCCAAGAAGTTAACTATGTCTTGCCGACCATAGTATTCGGGTGTGCCCCGAGAGTCTTGCGCCATGAGCACCGTCGGCGCTCTAAATGCTCGCGCAAACTGCAGTCGAACCTGATCGCGATCGGTCGAATGCAATACTGATTGCTTCACAACGGCGATACCAAATGTGATGCCTTGTTCTTTGACTAGTGCACCTTGAAATTTCATGTTGGTGCCTCCTGTTTGTGCGGTCTGACCTTAGCCGGCAGGCGGAAAGGGATCATCACCGTAGGTGTATTCCGTGCGAATTTGGTTGTTGTCCTTTCTGTGGACAACGACTTGGCCGCGATCTGCGTTTTGCGCAAACCCGCGCGCGGCCTCAATGGCGGCAGCCTGCGTGTCAAAATTGCCCGAGGATTTTTGCCCTCCAGCCTTCTGGACGTGCCAGCTGTTATCGCTATTGTGGTGTGTCACATGATATGAGGTTCGCTTACCCATTTTCTTCTCCTTGCCCTCTGGGCCTTAGTTTTCCAGTCGATATCGCTGCTCGACTTGCAGGTTCTCTATTGACCAACCATTCCGGTTCATGAGCCGGACGACTTCGTCATAGACTGGTGAGTCCGGCTTTGGACCAATCATGGTGATAGCCAGAGCAATCTTTTGAGTGTGATCTTCAGGTGGCTCAAAGCCACTTCTATTGAGCATCTCAATGCTGAGACGCCAAACTTTTCCCTTGATTCCCTTGGGGATTTTTCGTCGATAAACCTTGGTCGGCGACCATTTGAAGCCATGCTCAACCAAGGTCTGCTCGCGTTTCTTCGTGTCGCCGGCTTCGATTGGAATCTGCTTCTTGTGGTGCATCTTGCCGTCTTTGCCCTTCTCGTAGGTGCCAAGCGACACCTCGACATTGGTGCGGCAATATTCCGAACCGGCTTTTGCGTCTAAAGGCGGGTCATAGACCAAGGTGATAAGAAACTCTCCAACTACCGAGCCATCAGCGTTTCGCATGCAGTCAGGAATAGGAAAGTTTTCCTTTCTAAACTCCAGACCAGGCTTTAGATCTACCTCAAACACAAGCGTGCACTGGTTTGACGAACAGGTGAGAACTTCCATTACATCGGCCGGAACACCAAAGCCCTTGTATGGAAACTCTGTTGGGACGCTCCTTTTGGAATTCAAGAGTGCTGATTGAATTACCAGCGTTTTAACAAGATTTTTCGATGGTGCCTTCAATGCAACCTGTACGTGTGTTACTATTGAAGCCACAATCGGGCATGAAAAGCTTGTTCCGATGTTCTCGGCAATGTTGCCTTTACCATCGAAAGACATAATTCCCACCTGTGCAAATTGACCTGCGCTGGTGCAATTGCCGCCATAATGCGTGACCTCGGGCTTGGGTATAAACATCGGACCTGGTCCTTTTCGAGTAAAAGGCGAGGGCTCTTCTACTTTGACCAGGGAGTTGGCTGAGGCGAGGTGTGCAAGTGCTCCTACCGTCAGACCGCGCACTGAATCAGCCGGACCGCAAATACGATCTTTTTGACCAAGGTCGGCTGCCGGCCAGCCTCTAAATGGAGGGGTTTGGTAGTTACCTGCCGCGAGGACAAACTGCACGTCGTGCTCGTCAGCCATCTCATCGAGTGCTATGCCGAAATCGCTGAAAGCGTTATCGTTGCAAGCGTTATTGGTGCCCAGAGAAAGGTTCCAAACGCGCACTTCAGGATGGTTTTGCAGTGCTTCGCTGATGCTTTGAAGAATGTCTTCTTCGCTCACCGATATGTCGTCTTTGGGTAAGGCAACAACGTCCACAATCTTTGTTGGAGTCGCCGGAAAGCGTTCATCATCATGGTTTAGTTGGCGTGAGTAGACTGCTAACCCGGCGACAAAACTGCCGTGGCTAAAGTCGGTTTCGCCTGGTGTGATGAAGCTGGTCCGCCCTTTTATCCAGGGTGCAAGCACCTGGTCTGCGGGATCGACGCCTGAATCAATGATGCCTAAAACCGGATAAGTTACGTCTTCTTCTGGTGTTGCGAAGTCGGCATGTAGTGCTGGTCTCACGATAGAACAGGCTTTTCGCACTACCTTGTAGGTCGGGAAGGGCGAAAGACTCTGGGTGCCGACGAAATTCATCAAACCCTTGGCCGCGTCCACATCTGCATGTTTGATGCTAAAGATTTTCAAACCGGCGGCGTAGTGAATCTCCTCGGGCAGGTCAAGCCCAAGCGCTTTTATCTTGGTAAAGAACGCCTGCAGTAACGCCCTGTCTTTTGCAATATCGTCGTGCTGAAATAGCTTGAACTTGAGCGTATCGAGCCCTTCTTCCAGCAGTTCTTCTAGTCTTGCGACGCCGATTGGCACTGCATCTTCAGCGGTAAACGGCTCAATGCTTTCTATTGTGGAAATATTGGCAATGCTGGCTTGGCGCTGGTCATGCACAATAAAGCTCTTTAGAGCTGATAGCCCCTGTGGTGTCACCGTGGTCAGAAGCTCACCGAAATTTCTCACTGTGATGATGGGGCAGGTTTGGTCGTTGAGCATGTCTGTCGGCCGGTGCGACTTTGCTAACGCCTTGTCCTTGAGTCGAACCTTCGCAACAGCTGGTACGTTTGGTTCTTTCTGAAAAACATCAGCGAATGTCTCTTCGATGCGAGAGATTTGAGCCGTCAGCTTTATGCGAGCGGCGGGAATTTCTTTCTCGTCGAATATTGTTGTTGATCCGCCGCCTTTCGGCTTATGGAACTCGCTTTGGTCGTACCCGACGACCTTTATCGGTAATCGTCTGTCATCAGGCATCGCCTGGTTCTCCTAGAGTGTTTGATATGTAGCCGACTGAGACATCGAAGAGATCCCGGAGACGCCTGTAAGTAAATAGTTTTGGACTGAGATTCCTAACAGCTTTTAGCTGTTCTTCAAGAGGCATGCCGTCTGTTACTTCAGGCAGCCTGATAGCCACGATGCGGCGCATAAGTTCGGTGCTGCAAACGTGCGTCTGACCATTAAGGATAGTCGCGCGTTTGGAGTCGTCACAGATTTGCTTGATTTCGCTGCCGGACAGACCATCGGTCAGTTCTGTGGCTACCTTTACGTTTTGCGGGGTGGCGAAAGTGTCTAGGAAATACTGCGTCATTTTCTCTCTGGCGCTTGCATCGGGCTTATCTATGTGAATTTTGAAGGCAAAGCGCCGCCAGATTGCACTGTCAAGAAGATGTTCATGGTTTGTGGCGGCCAAAAGCACCGTCCCATTATGCAGAGCATCAATGTTTTGAAGAAGGCTAACTACCACACGCTTCAGCTCTCCAAGCTCGTGCCGGTCGTCTCTCATCTTCGCAATTGAGTCAAACTCGTCTAGAAATAGGACGCAAGGCCGAGCCATTGCGTGCTCGAAGAGCGTGCGCAGGTTTTTGGCGGTGCTGCCTAGAAAAGATGACACCAGGGCGTCCGATCTCGCAGTGAGCACCGGCAGCTCAAGCTGTGCGCCGATAAAATGACTGAGTTCGGTTTTGCCGCACCCGGGCGGCCCATATAGCAACAGCGATGGCGAGATGCCGACACCTTGCTTGACCAGGTTTCCGGCAGACTGTACGAACCTAATGAACTCGGTGGCGGTATTCTGAGCCTTGGGCGAAAGGAAGATCTTCACCTCTTCGGGCGAAAAGAACTCTTCATCAGCCAAAGCCAGGCGCGACTCACTATCAACCGGTAGCTTCGGTGCCACCTTTGCTGCAGTCACTTCTCTGAACTTCGACTTTGAAAGTACATTTCTTAGGCGGTCTGCAGCCTTGGGGTCTCCATCAGCTTCTATCTTTGCCGCCAGCTGTTCAACATAGGCGGCAACTTTGCTGTGGTCCGCGTTAACTGCCCCCTCAACGATTTTGAGGATCTCCAGCAGGTGGGGTGCGGGTTGTTTGTGAGCGTTCTGGTTCGTCATGTGAACAAAATAGCATTTTTATGAACGCATGTCAACCATTTTTGAACAAAACGGCTAAAAAATGAACAAACGCGTTTTGGCGGCATGCCATTTATGGGGACCTATATAGGTAAGGCGACTTTTGGCTGGGTGCCCACTTGCTGGCCTCTCCAGTTTCCCAGATGGGCGCCACCGCAGGTTGCCATTGTCCCGAAGTCCAAACCTAACCGCCAACTGACCTGCGGAGCCCACCTGGGTGTCGAGAGCCAGCAGCGCTGGGCTGCGTCCACTCAGGGAGAGACGCAAATGAGTACTAAATTTGATTATGGTTTGGACCTTACAAATAACAGCAAAGTAGGATGGGCGTTCAGTCTTCCGCGCAGCAAGACTTGCGTTAACGCTACCAATATCTGCAAAAGGCTTTGCTACGGCAATGGCATTCGCTATCAATCTGCCGGGCAGAAGTCTAAAAAAGAGCGGAATTTCCGCACTGCCGAATTCTTGTTGAGAGAGGGCGGACCGGAGCTACTCTTCCAGAATTTGTGCACTGTTGTTGAACAGGCTAGACCGCGCGATTGGCTCACTGCGCAAATTACAGGAAGACAAACTGTTATTCCCTGGACTCTTCGCATCCATGATGTCGGTGATTTCTATTCTGTAGATTACGTCAGAGCCTGGTTTTTGACGGTTCAGAAATATGCCGGTTGTAAGTTTTGGTTTTATACCAGAAGCTTTCTCGATGTCGAGCTTTTCGAGGCTCTGTCTTCTCTGGCGGCGCTTCCTAATTGCCAGGGACTGCTTTCTATTGACTCGGATAACTTCGAGCAAGCCATCATCGCAAAGTGCAAATCCCCTGCCGGTGTGTGGAACATGGCACTTTTGCAAGACTCTGTGCTAAATTCGAATCTGGTGCCGGCACTCTCTGCAATTGAAGATTCGGTAGATATCGTCAACTTTCCCTATCACCGCAGTGGCAGACATGTGGCGCCTCTGCGGAGCAAACTGTTGACCAATTGTCCTGCAGTCGTTGGTGGCTTGAGCCTGAAGGCGAGCAAAGACTCCCTGCGTCCATGCCAATCTTGCACTATTTGCCTGCCATGATCTAGGCGGTTTTCTATCAATTTTGTCTTTGTCTATAATTTGGATGTGATTTTGCAAGATAAATGGTGCACTTTTTTGCAACATAAATGTGGCTTGCAAGATAATTGGTGCAATATACAGGAGTATGGTATGAGTTCGAAAATAGCTGCTGCAGTTTGGTCTTCGAGTTTAGCATTTTTCATCACTGTTCTCTAGATGTAGGATTAGACCGGTCGGATGCACCAAGCATCGTGCAAAATATTGCACCAAAGAGCTTGCAAAGTCACACCCGGTGCGCTGTTCATTACAGCTTGCATCTCGGCGTGGCAAATCCCGATCTCACCAGAGTGTTTCAACCAACCGGCGTTGCCGTTGTAAATCACGATAACGATGTCAGCCAAATCAATTTGTTTTAGACACTCAGTCCAAGAATCCTCTGTACCATCCGCGGCAACTCCGTCCTCATTAATCCATACATCAAAAATTCTTGAGCCTAAAAGCATCTCCGCCTCTAACTGCTTCTTTAGTTCCAACCTTACATCTGAAAAGGTTTTCTTCTTTTTGTCTAGGATTATTGGATCCACACACCTACTAGAGAGCATGATTCGAATTTTTCTCGGAGAAACCATAAAAACCCCTGTCCTCTACTTTAGTGATGAAAGTCCAGCATCGTAACACCTTCCACGAAAACAAGGGTGCAAGCCTGCGAGCTTAATTCGTGCCAGATTAAATTTCCAAACATTGTCCTCACACTTCAACGAAAAAAGGAAAATCGTGATTAAATTTTTCCTGTCCGAAGTTTTCGACAAATTCTGCATCGAGATCTAGTTGGCGAAGTCGACGTGAGATCGGATGCAGCTCAGCGAATCACAAGGACAAGAGCTTCTTCTAGACAGAGGAACGCTCTAATTGGGCGTCCATAGTCTATCTAAATGCTGCGGTGTCAAAGAGTTCTTTGATATTCGTTGTTTGCTGGCGTAACTCCAGCCAGACAACGAGACAGACAAACACAATTTTTGACTCATCTGAGAGAAACCATAAGTAATCGGTAGCAGGTCGTTCTCAGATAAGTCTTAGTTCTACTTACGAATAGGGGCAGCTGGTCATGAATCTCTTAACGGTCTATGTACACGGAATTGGCGACCATGGGTCTCCCGATAAGGTCAAGGTAGAGTGGGATGGTGCTCTCTTTGGAAGAGAAATGACCTATAAGACCAGAACCGCTTTTTGGTCCGACATCCGGTATCCACGCTCCGTAGATGACGGTCTGAAAACACTAACCGCACTAGCACCTCAGGGAATTTGGGATGCGCAATCAGTATTATCGTTTTCATCAAATTTAGTTCACCATGAGGACAATCCAGAAAAACTGGAGTTTATGGCAAGCCTTGCAAATAGAATTTGTCAGGTACCGGATGCTGCACAGGATGGAAATATCTCCGGGAAGGCAATTCCGCTGCCTCAGTTCATGCGCGATCCTGTCACGAAGGTAGTGACCAGTCTTTTCATTAAGGATGTCGCTGCCTATTTCTACAACGCAGAGGAAAGAGCTGCAATCAAAGATAGGTTGGTTCAGTGCCTAAAGAGCGGACATGATGGACACCTACTGGTTACTCATAGCCTAGGCACAGTCATTGCCTACGATGTTCTCTCCGACCATGCAAGTCACAATTTGAATATTCCGCTGTGGGTCACTCTTGGTTCTCCGCTTGGGATACAAGAGGTTCAGGATAGACTCAAAGCTCTCAGACCTGGCGAGTCCTTTCGAAGACCGCCAGCCGTTAAATCATGGTTGAATTTTGCCGACAGGCTAGATGCCGTTGCAATTGACCCGACTGTCCGCGACGATTTTAGTCCGGACAAATCTCCTGACCACCAAATTGTGGATAAGCTGGTAGAAAATCCCGACCGTGCCGACTTTACACAATATGGACCGCACTCGGCCACAGGATACCTCAGTATCCCTATGGTACGTGGAAGTATAGTCGAAGTAGCACGGGCAGAAGCAGGTGACGACTACCTTAATGAGCTTTCTAGTTTCTTAATTGCTAAGGATGTTGCCTACATGATCAATCGCTCCGCAACGACTCGCATACCAGTACTAATTGAACTAAATGAAAAGACTGCCGGCGGAGATCTCAACCAGAAGAGAACGAACCTCATCAAAACTCTAGAGCAGGTCACCGGAGGCAATCCAGACGCTGAGATAGATGAGATGGTCAGATTTGTCTCTGCCAATTTGACAGCCCCAGAAGTCGATCAACTCAACATGCTCGCGACGGAAAAGGTTGGTCCAGGTACTGACCGTAAGCTTACAATCAGTCGCATCTGGTCAAATGGTGAGAAGCGCGCATTGGTAAATGCTGCTGCCACTACAGTGCACGCATCGGTAGCTCGCCTTGGTTACAATGCGACTGGCAAAGGTATTGGCTGGGCTGTACTTGATTCTGGGGTGGAAAGGGCTCATCCGCACTTTGCCAGCCATGCAAATATTGTCAGTGTTTATGACTGTACAGGCAAAGGCGTTCACCCACTAGCGCCAACGGGCGCACTAGAAGACCCCAATGGCCACGGCACACATGTCTGCGGGATAATCGCCGGTCGAGGCAACGAAAAGCATGGCTCAGAGGAGTTATGCGGTATTGCACCGGAGACGAAGCTGCATGTTTACAAGGTGCTCAAGGACAACGGTGCCGGCCGAGACTGCTTCAGTATCAAGGCCTTAGACCACATCGCCAGTATTAACGAATCCAGCAGCAAACTTGTAATTCACGGCATCAATCTAAGCCTCGGCGGTCCTGCTGATAGCACAGTGTTTGCCCCTGGTCACGCTCCACTGTGCCGAGAATTGCGGAGATTATGGCGCCAAGGGGTGGTGATTGTGGTAGCTGCCGGCAATGAAGGGCTGACTACTGTCATGAGTAAAAATGGCTTCTATTCGATGTCTACCAGTCTTGCTATAAGCGATCCGGCCAATTTGGAGGAATGCATTGCAGTTGGTTCAATTCACAAAAGTTCTCCGCACTTTTTTGGACCCTCATATTTCTCCTCCCGCGGTCCGACGGCTGATGGCAGGTTGAAGCCGGATATAGTTGCCCCGGGAGAGAGAGTCGTCTCATGTAATTCAAGGTACAACGATCCGACTTCCTCTAACTACATTGAGCTGAGTGGAACGAGCATGGCAGCCCCCGTTGTTTCGGGGCTCATTTCTGCCTTCCTTTCAGTGAGATCAGAGTTCATTGGAAAGCCAGACCACGTCAAGCAGCTAATGATTGACAACTGTACCGACCTAAAGCGAGACAAGTATAGCCAGGGGCATGGTTTGCCAAACTTGGTCAAGATGATTCTGAACACTTAACGCTGAACTGGAGAGACCAACAAAATGCCTAATGCAATCAATATTAAGTTTGGACCTAGAGCCAAGTCCGCTGCGGTTTCTGAATATAGCAGGATAATTCTGAGCGATATCATGAAGGCGGCAAAGGAGGCCGACTGCCTCATTACGAGTACTCAACGTTCCCCCGCAGATCAGGCGCGGGCAATGTATGACAATATCGTTTTCTACGGTGTACCAAGTCAACTTGCGCTCTACGGACCAAATGGACAGGCCGTTGTTAGAAAATACGAAGAGCTCAAGAAGCTTGGAAAGAACGCTGAACAGATCCAAGCTGGTATGACACAAAAAATAATCGAGCTTGGCCCGGACAAAGTCTCAAGGCATTGCGCTGATCCACAGAAGATAAATGTCTTCGATATTGATCCCAACTCGATAGGAAATAGGCAAGCGTTTGAACAGGCCGTGAAGCTCGACAAAAGAGTAAGTAAGTTCCTTAAACCGCCGGAGGATCCGGCTTTTCATCTGGAAATACCACAGCATACCCAACAGACGGGACAAACTATAGCTGCTGCGGCTGCTGCACCAGCAACGGGAGCGGTTGAAAGGCTTGAACTGACCAAGGAGCAGCTCAAGAAAATTGCTGATAATAGAAACGTTTTTGATTCTGCCCAGGCGCACACTGGAGTTCCTTGGCAGGCGGTAGCGGCAATTTGGACGAGAGAGTCATTTTCTGTTGCACCTCCAAAGCGACCCGGCGGCCAATTTCAGTTCGATCCGGTGCCCTCAAGTCAGCAATTGACTAGTTTGCTTAGGAGGTTTTCAAACCTCAGCGAGGCTGAGATCGCAAAGATGGTAAAAGCTGGCGTGGCTGTGTTTGAAGCAGGAGCAATTTTTTGTGCGTGTTTCTTGCGAATGAAAGTGGCACCTAAAATCACGCCGGATTCTCCAGATGATGTGATCAAGGAGGCAATTTGGGCTTATAACGGACGAGCCTATGGAGGCGCGGACAAAAGTCCATACGTAATGAACGGCTTTGACAGTCACCACATGAATATGACGATTCGCGGAACCCTTCCAAATCCAAACGGCAAGGGACGTATAAAGGTGGTGGTTGTTGATAAAAGACCTGGTGCCTTCACTGTTTATCGACAACTGAAGGAAATTGGTTAGTGGACCCAAACCCAGAATGGTGTCCCGGAGTCTCTCAAATTGAACCTGTAAAAACTTAGGAGGTCAGAAATGACATTTACGCATAGCTCTCTTCAAGATGGTCCCGAATTGACCGGTAGAATGATTGTTACCTTCGCTGATAGTGCCGAACTTACTTCAAGCGTTAACCGTCTAAATAGCATGGGTGGATTCAGGATCGCTAGCAGCATGGATATGGCGGGAGAGCTGCCCAGCGATCAGTCTGTGGTGTTTGAAAATCTTGGCATCGCGGTTTTGGCAGCAGATCCAGAAAGGCTTCAAGTGCTTACAGTTGCCGGAGCAGAGGATGCCAGCATACTAGCCACCGAGCCGGAGGTTGTGTGTTACGCAATTGATGAATCTGATTACCTCAGAGGATTTGAAGACGGAGTAAATTCTTTAATCAAGTCCCTGCGCAATGGCTCATCTACAGGCACTGCGGTAATGGACCGCCCTGCAATGGAAGGACAGACCTCAACCTGGGGATTGGACGCTACCAAAGTTCCCTTGTCCCAGTATACGGGTAAGGGGACAAGAGTAGCCGTGCTCGACACCGGTCTAGATCTCAGCCACCCGGACTTTCAGGGACGTGCCATAGTCCATGCTAGTTTTGTTCCTGGTGAGCCAGTACAAGACCGGCAGGGTCACGGCACACACTGCATTGGTACCGCATTGGGACCAAAGAGCCCATCTAGAACCGTGAAGCGCTATGGAATTGCTTATGAATCGGAGATTTTCGTCGGCAAAGTACTCAGTAATGCCGGCTCTGGAAATTCCGGCTGGATTCTAAATGGCATAAGCTGGGCCGCATCTCAAGGCTGTAGTGTAATTTCAATGTCTCTCGGCTCTCCTGCTTGGCCTGGGCAGCCATACTTCCAATATTACGAAATTGCTGCACAGCGGGCTCTCAAACTCGGTTCCATAATAATTGCCGCAGCAGGCAATGAAAGTCGTCGCCAACTTGGTCAAGTGAATCCCGTAGGTCATCCGGCAAACTGTCCATCCGTGATGGCCGTAGCCGCCGTAGATTCAAGACTGCAAGTGGCACCATTCTCTTGCGCCGGTATCAACGGTAATGGCGGACAGGTTGACATTGCTGGGCCAGGCGTGGATGTCTATTCGACCTGGCCTGGTGGCTATAACACAGTTAGCGGCACCAGTATGGCAACTCCTCACGTCGCCGGTATTGCAGCACTCCATGCACAGTCCTCAGGTGCCAGAGGGACAGCTCTCTGGCAGGTCTTGACCTCCACAGCAAAGAGACTTCCATCTTCTTCGACTGATGTCGGAAATGGATTAGTTCAGGCACCCTAAACATTGGTTAAATAGGGAAGGAGAGGTGAAATGGAACCCTCTCCTTCCCTTCCAATTAACTCTAGTAGGAGTGCTGAAGCGAAGATGAGACTAGTTATCACCCTATCAGATGATTCAATTGCTAAGGCGGAAGAGCTTATTCCTAGTCTAGTTGCTCTAGGAGCTTCTGACATTCATTGCGATAGCTTCTTAGGTTTCATCTCGCTTGACGCTTCTGCCGACAAACTAACTGCTTTGATGTCTTTGCCTGGGGTCTTAACGGTAGAACCGTCTCAGGAGGTTAACTTATCACCTCCATCCTCAAGCATTCAATGACGTCATGGATTCTCATTGTTTGCACAATTCTCAGATGCTTCCGGCTGTCTTTCAAATGAACTAGAGAACCAGCTCCAGTCCATACCATCATGAAAACAAGGTTCTTTGCAATGCCGATCACCAATACCTATCCCGTACTGGACTTTAACTCTGACTACACGGATCACAACGTCAATGTGTTTGCGGATCTTGCTAAGATGTTGATGGAGAAATCTCGAAAGGTTCCCATCGCAATTGTTGGTTCGGGCGTAAGTGCTCAGTCGCAACTTCCAGATTGGGGGAAGATGATGAGCCACCTTCATGATTCCATTCAGAACGCGAACGATGTGCGCAATGCTGACAAGACCTTTCTTGATGCGCTAAAAGATTCAAAGGATTTGCAATGGCGCGCGGAGGAATATGTTCGCGTTACAAGTAAGCAGTTCCTGCACGATAGACTTGCAGAACAATTCGGAAAGGTCCAGCCATCTTCGACTCACAAGCTGGTTATGTCCCTTGGCTTCAAGGCTGTTCTTACAACCAATTACGACCATCTATTGGAGGACGCCTGCGATGACCAGAGAGTGGTTCCGATAGATTGGTCCTCCGAAGACCAGCGGCAGAAGTTTCTTCGAAATCTGGACAATACTGAAATAAAGCATGTTGTCTACTTGCATGGCCGACTCGGTAATCCAGATTCTCTCGTGATTTCAGAATCCGATTATGTAGATAGATACATCAAGACCGAGCAAATCAATCGACAGCTCTTCGCTCTAATTATGAATCATCCCATGGTTTTCATAGGATACTCGCTTAATGACCCAGAGCTTACGAATATTCTGCGAGTAGCAAATGCACACCGCGGTGGTTCACCACCGCACATCGCCATCTTGTCATGGGAAGCTAGAAATCAGACCACCTCAGCGCTTAGGAATGCCCGAGTGTATAACGGCAAATATGGCATCCGTCCCCTGTATTATTCGAAAGTTGGCTCGGATTATGCCAATCTTCCGCGACTCCTTGAGGCTTTAGAGGCTGCTAGAGGGACTGAACCTGAACACCTAGAACAAGCTATTCAGCGATATATTGATCACCGCCTTTCCGCCGTTTTCACTGCAGCTTTTGAGAAGTCCGACCATGGGGAAAAAGCCAAGGCGGAAGCGCTTGTTGAGAAGTATCTTGAGACCACAGTTGAAACCCGTAACGAGGACTTAGTCTCTGAAACGTGGACAGATGACGTTCGCCAAATGAAACTCATGGAACTCACAGCCCAGGCGCTCCTGGACGCAAATGCATTTTCCTTCCCGAGAATATCTCAGTCTGGCGACTTTTCACTAAACGCAGAGGTAGAGGAAACAGAATACCTCGGCTGGTATCGGTTTCGCGTTCTCTTGTCTGGTCCAAAAACCTTCAACGGCACTGCAACTCTGAGCCTAGATCCAAGAACTTTCAGGGCGCATCAAAAAGAAATTAGAGTTAAAAATGGTTTGGCGATCTACGAAAACTGGGCATACGGAGCGTTCACCATAGGCGCAACAATAATGAAAACTGATGGGTCTGAATTGCACCTTTCGATTGACTTGGCAAAGCTCAATACTGCTCCGGTTTCCTTTCGCGCTTTGTAATAGGGGTCTGAGTAGTAATGGAACGGAGACGTACGCCAAGGTCCTTGGCAATCCGCAAAGCCTTATTTCTAGCCCGTTCCTATCGCAAAGAAAATTCTCAAAACTCAGTCGCCGCAGGCTTATTTTGAGAATGCATTCGAGGATGGTTTGTGAGAGGCTCTGTTGCAAATAACACCCGGAAAAGTTGGGATAAGTTTCGAGACGTGTTTCCCCGTTCTGTTTTATGGTTATGCAGCCTCAAATTCAGCCATCAGTGTTTTCCAAAACTCGCTGTAGGCATTT
>Ga0209460_1000631_pt1 | contig 29912 bp, 16 predicted proteins | sample EBPBio132013_DNA_FD_185868 | JGI IMG/M metagenome (GOLD analysis project Ga0209460, IMG submission 185868) | Wastewater treatment Type I Accumulibacter community from EBPR Bioreactor in Madison, WI, USA - Reactor 2_5/13/2013_ DNA (SPAdes)... | ecosystem: Engineered > Bioreactor > EBPR >... | reverse complement strand
CAACGCCCACCCCAAGGCCGGATACACGACTGCAACCGCACCGCTTCCCGACGATCAACGATCCGCTACGGCAACGACTGCTTGACGGAGGAGTCCATACATGAATTGTTAGGGCTCATTGTCAGATCCCTCGGGCTTGAGCGAGCGACGTAGCAGAAGAGCCTCTTTGAGTGGCACGTCCGGTTGCTTGCGCCAGTTGTGGCGCTTTGTAGCAGCTACAGCAGACTCTACAGCCTCAGGGTCAGCCGGAAGACCACCTGACAAGGCCGAAAGCTCTTGGTGCACAGCCTTGCGGTGAGATTGATTCACCCATTGCTTGCGTTTGGCAATTGCGTCTCGGCCGCCCCACTGACTTTCGGCGACGACGTTGCGCCGATCATTCTCAAGGCTAAGAGCCTTCTTTTCCTGCGGGGTCAGCGGACGCTTCATATGAGCCCTAACACCTGAATTAAGCCGACCCGCGAAGCGGGTTCGGCTTGAATGAATTGTTAGGTCTTGAGTGCACCATAAGTCAGCCCGGAAAGCACGAAGACCAAGAAGATTGTGGCCGCAACGTAGAGTAGCCGAAAACAGCTATCTCCTAGCGCATTGAGATGAGCGTCGTCGATCTCTCGATAGGCACGCTGTGTGACGAATCTGGTCGCCGGAGCGGAAAGGGAGGGCTCGGAGAGTGAGTCTGGCGCGATCTTGGCCCAGGTGCTCGGGTGCCTTTGCCGCAGGTAGCTGTTTAAGCGGCTAGAGCAATGGATGGATGCCGCGAATGCAGGCAGCACCGCGAGCGCGGAAAGCAGGAATACGATGCCCACGAAGGTTTCCATCAAGGCCTAACGCCTGAATTGAGCCGACCCGCGAAGCGGGTTCGGCTTGAATGAATTGTTAGACGGCATACCGTACCGCCAGCTCGGTGGGGGAATCGATGGTCTCGATACTTGGTGTGCTACCACAAACAACGCTGACAATATTGTCGCCGCCAAGGATCACATATTGAAGGATGCTCAGGTTGGCCCCAAGGACGGTACTGCGGTAGGCGGCCGAGTGGGGTGACGCGTCCCAGACATAGGCGATCACATCTCGGGGGCAGCACTCTTGTCCCAGTTCTAGCAGTGAGCCCGCCTCCTCGCTGCAGGTGACTGAAAGTACATGGGTGAACCGAACTAGGTACTTTGGATACTCATCCAGCCCGCCAGGTGCGACAAAGAGCAGGGCCGTTCCCTCTCCGTCTGGCTCTATGACCAGTCCTACGCTTGGGTACTGCGCGTGAGTGAAAGGGGTTTCCCAAACAGTTGTCGGGGAGCGTTCCATGCCGTCTAACACCAGAATTAAGCCGACCCGCGAAGCGGGTTCGGCTTGAATGAATTGTTAGGCGCGACCCTAGCCAGCGCTGCGATAGGTGAAGACGCCTGGGGCGACGACATCATAGCTGGGATCTCCGTTGCGACCTGGCATGAAGGATGATGCTGGGTCGAGTATGAAAACGCCACGCTCCTCAATGAAGAGCTCGTATGTGCAGATGTAGACACCCTCATCAGTGCGGTAGACGCGCTTTGGTTTGAGGTTGGCTACAGCTTCCGGCCAGCTTAATTGAGGAATGTCTCCTGCGGGATGTTCAAGGAGAACGGAGCTCATCGCAGCCAAGTCACCTGACTGTTCACGAGAGACGTGCGGCGTGCAGCCAAGCATGAGTGCCAGGATAGTCGCAAGGCATAACCGATGCAGTTGTGTCATAGCGCCTAACACCTGAATTAAGCCGACCCGCGAAGCGGGTTTGGCTTGAATGACTTGTTAGGCCCCGGTACCGCTGGCGCCCGGCGAGGATTGTGCTAATACAGCACGCGTTGACTCAAGGAAGTCGTGGATGGCAGCCGGATCGATGGTTTGGCCAGGAGCAGTAAGGCCCGCATAGGAAAACAGAAGGTCCGATACCGACGTATCGCCACGTGCGAGATAAGCGCTGACGAAGTGTTCCATGACTCGGTATGCGTCTTGAACCGAAATCGTCTGTCGTAACGCGTTGTCCAGATCGGAAGGATCTTTCATACGGGGCCTAACACCGGAATTAAGCCGACCCGCGAAGCGGGTTCGGCTTGAATGAATTGTTAGGCGCCAACGAGGAGGCGTGGGCGCCGGCTTGCACGACTAAATGCCGCCAAAAAGGAAGGCTGCAACCATTCCCAGGATGGGTAAAGCGCAGATTGCCACGCCAAGACCTTGCTGCAAAGTGCGTAATGATGGGTTGGCAATCAATGCATAAATTGCTGCCGGAACGACAACAAATGCAGCAGCAGTGCAAAAGAGGCTCGTTAGCACTGAACCCTGAACGATTGCGGGATGGGAGCGGAAGGCAATAGCGCAGAAAAGGGAAACGATCCAGGCAGTGGGAAGAGCCAGCATAATCCAGATGGGTATTTCAACGACTCGCGGGTTGGCCATGGCTGGCGCCTAACACCTGAATTAAGCCGAGCCGCGAAGCGGCTTCGGCTTGAATGAATTGTTAGACGGCATACCGGACCGCCAGCTCTGTCGGGCCTGTGATGGCCTCGATAGACGGTGTGCCGCCGCAAACAATGCTTGCAATGTTATCTCCGCCAAAGATCACGTAGTGGCGGACCTCTAAGTTGGTGCTAAAGGCAATGTTGGCGTAAGAAGCGGCGTGAGGCGATTCATCCCAAACATGAGCGATGACGTCGCTTGAGCTTTTCTCTTGCCCAAGCTCCAACACAAAGCCTGCCTCCTCGCCACACGTAACGGCAAAAACGTGGCTGAAGCGGACCAGGTATTTCGGATAGGCGTCTAATCCGCCAGGGGCGACAACGAGCAGGGCTGTACCCTCTCCATCAGGCTCCATGACAAGCCCAACACTTGCGTAGTGTGCGCGGATGAATGGGGTTTCCCAAACGGTTGCCGATGAACTTGTCATGCCGTCTAACACCTGAATTAAGCCGACCCGCGAAGCGGGTTCGGCTTGAATGAATTGTTAGGCTGCAGCGCCATGAAGCGTTGCAACCAACGCGGCAGCAGATTGCCTTGTGAGTGGGCGGGTAAGCAAGGGGTTGGCGAGCTCCCAGATTGCCTCAGCTACCGGCGAAGGCTGAAGAAGGCCAATGTCCTCACGGGACTCAATGGCATTGGCCCAGGCCTCTACGTCAGTCTCTGAAATAGCACCTGCCAGGAATCGATCAAGGACGGCCGCGATGTGCTCCGGCTGCAAAGTGACCAAATCCTCAGCCGAATCCCAGCTAAAGGCTGATAGATCAAAGGTTACTTCAGCGACAGGGCGCCTGAAGTTAAGAAGGTCTTCTAAATGGGATGCGCGTGTCACTGTCACTGCAGCCTAACGCCTGAATTAAGCCGCGCCGCGAAGCGGCGTCGGCTTGAATGACTTGTTAGATTGCAACGCCAATTTTCTCAGTGCCGTCCTGCAAGTAAGCCCGTAGAGATGACTTTGCAGCTAGGTACCGGCTGTCTCCACTATCGCTTGTGCGCTGCGCATGCAAAACGAGTGCATCAAAATCGTCGCCTGAGTCGCCGCGACCCAGCCAAGCCAGTGCGGTTAGTTCCGCGCGCGCAAGATCAGAAAGAGCGTCAATTCTTGCAGCCAACTTGTCTGAAGCAACTTGCCATTCTTTCCATGCGGGGCCGCCAATGTCAGCGGCGGTGTACTCTTCAGGGCGCTCGATAGCGTCGATGGCGTCGGCTAGCGTCATGACCTCATGGATGTCGGCCTTTGTGAGTTCTTTCAGCACTGCAGATTCCTCCATTGCAATCTAACTACCTAATAGCCGGATCCCTGGGTCCGGTTATACGACTTATCCACAGCACACCGTATGGTGGGCTATCCCCTTGATACGGCTCGATCTTAGGGCGGCTGGGTCCGGCTAACAAGCCGACGTATAACCGGACCCACGGGGGACCTTGCCGAGAGTACGCTGCCCTCGTTTGACCCCCAACCGGAGCGACCCTCATGGGGTGAACTTACCTGCACCACCCCACCTCCTTTGCGGCTCATGGACCAGGTGTCCGTGGTGTGCCGCCGCCGACACCTAAGTCGCCGAACCGAGCAGGCATACCGGTTCTGGATTCGCAGGTACATCCATTTCCATAGCCGCCAACATCCACGTGTCGTGGGACCACCCGGCATCGTCGCCTTCATCAACCACTTGGCCAGCGTGGGGGCGGTGTCGGCTTCCACTCAGTCTCAAGCCCTCAACGCGCTGCTGTTCCTCTACCGGGATGTCCTTGAGGTGGAGATTGGTCACCTGAGTGGACTCAAGCGGATCCAGCGCAGGGATCGCCTGCCGGTCGTGCTGAGCGTGGATCAGGTGGCCGCCATCCTGGCGCAGATGGAGGGCATAACTGCCTTGATGGCACATCTGCTCTACGGGTCTGGATTGCGGGTGACTGAGTGCATGACACTCAGGGTCAAGGATGTAGACATGGGCGCAGGCCTGATACACGTCAGGGCGGGGAAAGGCGGCAAGGACCGAACCACGTTGCTGCCTCGCCAACTGGAGCGTCTGCTGCAGCGACAACTCCTGAGGGTTGCCGGCATGCACAAGCAGGACCTCGCTCGAGGCGCAGGATTCGCTCCACTGCCAAATGCCTTGGAGCGCAAGTATCCCAGCGCCAGCCAGAGTTTGGCTTGGCAATTCCTGTTTCCCTCTCGCGTTGTACGGACATGCCCTCAGACCGGGCGACGCCTTCGCTGGCATGCCTCCGAGTCCGGAGTACAGATGGCGTTCAAGGCAGCACTGCATCAAGCCGAAATTGCCAAGCATGCGTCCGTCCACACGCTACGGCATTCGTTCGCCACTCACTTGCTGGCGGCAGGCACAGACATCCGGACGATCCAACTGCTTCTGGGGCATCGCAACCTGAAGACCACCATGATCTACACCCATGTGGAGCAGGCGATCCGGACAACCGTCAGCCCACTCGACCGACTACACACCCGCTGAGCACCCCAGGCGGACATCGCTTCGATGTCCGCTATGGGTCGGAAACGGACATCGAACTACTGCATTAAGCCGCGCCGCGAGACGGCGCTGGCTTGAATGAGTTGCTAGGCTGGCTACCGAACCTTGGACTGCGACCGCCGTTGTGCGGAGCCTTCATGGGTGTAAGCTGATCCGGTCTGAGCGGGGATCAACTCGGATCGATGCCGGTAGCCCACTGGCGTACATCAATTTCAGATATGTGAGCCCTATGGCACTGATTCCTTGCCGCGAGTGCGGAAGAACCATCAGCAGCGAAGCCGTCGCTTGCCCACAGTGTGGAGCGCCTCCACTTGCCGCCGCTGCCCCGCCCCAGATCATCGCCCCTGCACTTCCCACTGATGCCCGACGGGAGGCACAGGAGGAAACGCTGCACTCAGATCCCTACGTAAGTGTTACATCATCCCGAGTAATCATTCGGGGAACGACCTATGCGCTACGGAACATCACGTCCGTACGCATGACGGTTACGGCACCGAATACAACCCTGCCAACGTTGATGATCGTGTTCGGCGCCATTGTCCTGTTCATGGCGCTGCTGTCATTCCTCAACTCTGCCGCAGCTGGATTGACGACCTTGGTGATCGCCGCAGCCATCATTGGTCTTGGCGTGCTTTGGCTGAGGAGCTTGAAGACCTTCTTCCACGTCGCTATTGCCAGCTCATCGGGTGAGGCCAATGCCCTGAGCTCGATCGATAGAAGCTACATCGATGCCGTCGTGCAGAGCATCAACAAGGCCATCGTCCAGTATCGGTGAACCGATTGCTGACGGACCCTGGCCTTTGGCATGCCGACTGATGGCAAGACCTAGTCGCCCTCCTCTGGTTTCAGGCGCCCTTTCAGAAACCGCCCGGAGCCACCGGAGAGCTCTTGCCGGTTGAAGAGTTTGGCCTTGAAGTTGAACTGATCATCGATGCGGACGATCAGCAACTTCTCGAAGTCACCCTGTCTTTTCACTAGGACGTGGTCTGCCGTCTTCTCAGGCGAGATGGTCTTTACTTCAACGAGCTTGCCGTTGATTGTGCCATCGGAACCGGCTTCGCAGCTTCCATGACGACGTAGGCCGAATTTTACTTCGGCGTATATCTCGCCAAGTTCCCCCCATATCTGGAGATACCGACCTGTGTTGTGGAAGTGCCGCTCAGCACACTTGACCAGGTCATGGAAGATCTCGGTTTGCTCAAGCACGCTGAAAGGAAATCCGCTCCTGCTCTTGAATGGTTCCTTTGCCTTTACAGCGTTGGGGGCTTCAGCAGGAACACCGCTGAGCGCAGCGTCGATCCAGTCCTTGCTGATGTATTCCCATTCCCAGGGAGCAAATCCCAACCCGGCAGCGATCGCAATCTCGTCCTCACTGTAGCCGCGCTGATTCATCTCATAGAGAAAGTCCCAGTCGCCCATGGCTTCCTACCTTCTTAAAGAAAGAGCTCGCTCACTTAGAACTCGGATATGGGAATGCGGGTTGTGCGCATGTTGCCGCCTGCAACCTGATAGAGCGTCATCTCGATGGTGTCGTACTGGATGCCATCGAAGGTGTCCCACTGATTGAGGTTGAACGTCGTGGACTTGGCGATCGAGCCACTCTCACGATCCAGGTAGCGCACGTCGTACTGGCCAGGTGATATGTCCTCAACAACGAACTTGTCGCCTGCGCTGATGAAGAACGTTCTCACCGGATAGGCTTGCCCCAGCTCCAGCCTGACGAGCTTGACCAGGACATCCGATTGATTCTGGCCGTTGTCGATGGACACGGTGGACAAGCCGTCACCTTGGAGCTTGTCTTCGCCCACGATGTAGCCCGATTGCGTCGGTACCCGATCCTTACCGACTACAGCCGCGATGTGGTCCACCGGCTCAGGCGGAGCAGCCGCAATCGGTGCTTCGCTGACGACCTCCCACGGCTGGGCCCCAGCCGCAGACCTCGTATCAGGCGATGGAGCCTGCGTAGCCTGTGGCGGTGGTGTACGGGTATAGGTGCTGGAGGGACGTGAGGGTGATTTGTCGGAGAAATTGATGCCCACGACGATCGCCAGCAAGACGAAGCCCCAAAAGAACAGGGCGCCGAAGGAGCGGCGCGGCGGCTCGGCGTAGCGAGGCGGCTGTGCGGCCTGGGTGTACGAGGGCCTGGGGGTGGGGGGTGGTTGCTGGGGCGGCGGTGGCGGTGGCGCCCAGTTCGCGCGGTCTTGCGCTTGGCGAGCTTCGGCAGCCTTAAGCTCTTCCTGACGAATCCACTCGTCGTGTTCCTGTCGAAGGTCTGGGTCCGACAGTACCTGGTAGGCGCGATTGACCACCTGCATGATGCGCTCGGCATCACCACTGGTGTTCCGGTCCGGGTGGTACTTCTGGCAAAGCGTGCGGTAGGCCGCCTTGATCACTTCCGGTGGCGCGTTGCGTGTGACTTTTAGATTGTCGTAATGCGTCGTAAAGCCGGACATCCGTATCCCCTGTCTCCCCGGAAGAAATCTTAAACAGGTGGCGCCCCCGCCGGAGGGGGCGAAGCGGTCAGTGTTGGCCTGTCGGCTACCCCCTGACCCCACTCCAGGAGCTGCAAGCCCACGCCGGCCTTGATTTACATGCGCCTACTGTCCCGCACCGGTGAGGTGATCGGCCTCGGTGGAGCAAACTTGAGTTGCCTGCCTCGCACGTAACCGACCTTGCCATCGTAGGTCTTGATCAACACCCACTTGCCTTCCCGTGCCGAGGCTCTCACCGGTGAGCCCGCGGCCAGCTTGGCCACGTTGTCTCCCATCATGGAGGGCTTGGACTGCAGGACCACCTGACCCTTGAAGTCCTCCAACGTCGCCTCGTAGGCGAACGTGGAATTGGGCAGATGGGAAAGATCGCCAGCGTCACCGCTGGTCTGGGTGGGTGCGGCATCGGGTGACTCGACCTCAGCCGTACCGGGTTGACCTTCAAGCGAGAAGTCCAAAGCCAGCGTCCCCTCACCGGCTGCGCCGGGGCAGGCCCGGGCCCGACGCGCACCGGTGATTGCCGCCCTGTCCAGCTCGGGACTGCCCGAACTAGTCTGGACCGTGACATCAAGGATCTCGCCTGCCTCATTCCAGCGCAGCAGCACCACGGTCGTGCCCTCTTGGCCCTTCAGCAGCGCCTGGCGCGGATACGTCAATGTCGGCCTTTCGCACAGCGCCGCCGGCAGCAGCGGGCTGGCCTTCAGGCCCACCCCTGACTCCATGGACAGCGCGGCGTCCTGCTCGCTCGGGGACGGCGGGGCGACAGCGGGGGCGGGGTCGCTGGATCCACCACCACGAAACATCGAGAACACGACGTACACGACAACCGCCAGCGCGGTCGCACCAATGGTCGGCCCCACGATACGGGTGCTGGTGCTCTGGCACTTGGGGCAGCGATGCGATTGGTCCTTGCCCTTGGGATACCACGTATAACCACAAGTCCCGCATTTGTTCTGCGGGCGAATCGTCTTTCTCATGTCCCCAGACTCCCTTCCCCTACGCTCGATTGTACTGGCTGGATTTAGTGATCCAACAGGGTGGCTAGCGGCACCTTCCGCGTTGCAGCAGACCTGCTGGATCGTCGGCGCTACCGCAAGGAATCGCGGTAGCATTTTGGTTTGGGGAATTTGAGATGGGCAGGTACGGCCGGGGACAGTCCACCGGCTGGCGGCGCATCCGCTGATAGTGGTGAACAGAATGGACGCATTGAAATCGCACCTGCGACCGATTGCCTCACGGGTCAGCCAGTACTTCCGTGACTTCCTGGATTCGGACTTCAAACGTCAGCAAGCGCCACGCCGGCGCATCGTGCTGACCTCTGAAAGTGGCTTTCGCTCCGGACTGCGGACCTCGCCCTATCCCAGTCTGGATCGCGACCTCTGGTCGCTGGTCAGTCGGCCCAGCGGGGATGATCTGTCCTTGTCGATCGGCCCACGCAAGTACACCCGCCCGATCAGCCCCGTGCTGCGCAAGGTGATCGAGGAGCAGGTCAACGCCATCCCGGCCTCTGCTGTGGAGACCGTGCAGCACGAAGTGGGTGCCCTGGCTGTAAGCACCTATGCCAGTGCAGTGAAGGATCCGGAGCTGTGGATCGATGGCGTGCAGGCCCATCTGGCCGACAAGGTCTCCGAGCACATCATCCGCCCCCTGATCGCCCACCTGGATGGGCCGCTGCGCAGCCAGGCCTATTGGGTGGTGGATTCTCTGCATGCGGCAGAGCGCGACCTGGTAGAGCGGGTCAGCGCGGATCTGTCCAGGATCCTGCCCGAGCAGCTGGCCAAGTTGCTGGCGACCCAAGATCCAGCCCCCCTGCTTGAGGCTATCCCGCAGTTCCTCACTCTGGAAAGCACCCACCAGGCGTTGATCACCTTCTTCGACGGCTATGTCGCCGCCGATGCTTATCTCGAGTTTCGCGACCTCGAGACGTATGTCACCACCAGCGACAACCTGCAGCTCTACCTGTACATCGGCGCGGTCAAGTACAAGGGCAACCAGTACCCTCTGTTCTTCCTGCCGATTGAGGTACAGCGCGAGACCAGTGGCGCGGGGTACCAACTCAAGCTGGTCAACCACCTCTATGCCAACCGCAAGGCGATCGACTTTGTCCTGCAGGAACTGGCCGCCGGTCTGAATCGGGCGTGGGTATCGCCCATTCCCGAACGCATCACCTACCTCAAGCCGGAGCAGTCCGTTTATGAGGAGGCGCGTCTGCTGTTCCGGCGCGTGGCCAATGCCATGGATCTGGGCGGGGAGATCGATTTGTCCTCGAGCTCCCAGGACGCATCTACCGCTCAAGTGGGGCTCTCCAGCGCGCTGTATCTGGCCGCCTTCGAGCGGGCAGATGAGGCGCTGCTCAACGACTACGAGGAGATATTGGATGCCCTGAACAAGGGCGGCTCGGCCGTGGTCGACCTCTTCGAAGGCATCGTGGGCGGGGTGCTACGCGAGAACCCCAAGTCCATTGCCGCAGCGGTGGAGTCCGAGTGGGATGCCCTGCCCATGGTGGATCGGGTGGTCTACGACTCGCCCATTCCTCTCAATGAGGAACAGCGCAAGGTACTGCTGGCCGTGCGTCACCCGGAAGGCAAGATCGTCGTGGTGGCAGGTCCTCCCGGTACCGGCAAGAGCCACACCATCACCGCCATCGCCGCCGACTGCGCCTTCAACCATCGCTCCTGCCTGGTTCTTTCAGATAAGACCGAGGCCCTGGACGTGGTCTACGACAAGCTGTCCGAGGCGATGTCGCGTGTCAGGCACGATCCGGACTTCCCCAACCCTTTGCTCCGCTTGGGTCAGCAGGCGGCGAATTTCAAGAAACTCACTTCCAACCAGGCCATCACCCAGATCGGCGCTTACGCCAAAGCGATGAAGGCCAACCAGTCGCGGCTGGAAGCCGAACGCCAGGGTAAGGCGGTAGAGCTGAAGGAACAGATTGCCAAGACAGTGACCGCCTTGGGGGCCATCGAGCTGACCTCGGTGCATGCCATGCATCAGGACGAAGCTCACTTGGCCGAGCTCGAGCCTGCGCTGCTGGATCAACTACGTCGCTGCAAGGACGCGCGCCTACTGCCGGAGCTGGATGCCATCGGGCCCCTGCTGCAGGACCTCGAGGCGTATCTGACCAACGTATTTGAGGAACGCGACTACTCAGCCACGACCCTTTGGGACCGGCTGAATCTGGAATTGGCGCTATCCCAGTTCCTCAAGGACGCTGGTCCACGACCTTGGAACATATTCGAGCAGCTGGATGCCGATCAGCTTCGTATCCTGGGCGGCCTGCTGGTGACCTACGGTCAGCTGCGCATGCCGGTACTCGGTTACCTGCTGCGCGGCGGGCAGGTGCGTGAGCTGGAGCGTCAACTCAACCTGCTCCCGGTAACCCAGCCACTCTTGCTTAAGGCCTCGCACACCCAGCTTCAGGCGGTGGTGTCCGGCGGCAACGCCCTCAGGCTCAAGTTGGCGGGCCAAGGACAGGAGCATGCTTTCCCCGCTGCCTATCGCTGGTTGGCCATGTCCCGCCCCGTGGACCCCACGGCCACGGGCGCCGCGCAGACGTTTGCCCTCCTTCGCAGGATCGACCCCACCCTCCTGGACAAGCTGCTCGAGCGCCCCAAGGATGATGCCCGGCTCTGGCCACTGGCCATCCGCTTCCTGACTGGGTGGCTCAAGACACAACAGGCCTTTGCCGCGGCGCCCCAGATCGACTATGTGGGTACCAAGACGCAGCTGGAGCGCCTCAACACCTCGGTCATGAACTCCCACGTCGATGGGCGACTGATCAACTTCATGGAAAACTACCGCTCCGATGCCCGGGCCTTGGCCGGGGTGATCTCCAGTCGCCAGAAGTTTCCTGAGGAGAAGTTCGGTCAGGTACGGGAGAGCTTCCCGGTCATCATCGCCAGCATTCGTGAGTTCGGCGAGTTCATGCCTCTTGCCCCGGACTTGTTCGATGTCGTGGTCATCGATGAGGCTTCCCAGGTCTCGGTTGCCCAGGCCCTACCGGCGCTGCTGCGCGCCAAGAAAGTTGTCGTGCTGGGCGATGACAAGCAGTTCTCCAACGTCAAATCTTCCAATGCCAGCATTGAGCAAAACGAGAAGTACCGCAGCGAGCTGACCAACTACTTCCGCTCCAACGTCAGTGATGCCGCCGATGCCTTGCAGCGACTGTCCATGTTTGACGTCAAGCGCTCGATCCTGGAGTTCTGCAACCACGCGGCCTCCTACTCGGTGATGCTGCGCAAGCACTTCCGCTCCTATCAGGAGCTGATCGGCTACTCCTCAGGCACCTTTTATGGCCATCAGCTGCAGGCCATCAAGATCCGGGGCGTCCCCGTGGATGAGGTCATCCGGTTCGACCAGGTCGATACCACGGACAAGAAAGTCACCCGTGGCACCAATGAAGCCGAGGCAGACTTCATCCTGGACCGACTGCTGGAGCTGATCGAAGAGGAAGATCCGCCAACCGTGGGCGTGATTACGCCCTTCCGTGAGCAGCAAACCTACCTGTCCAAGCGTCTGTTCAATCACTCACAGGGCGCCGAGTTTGAGCGCCTGCTCCGGCTCAAGGTCATGACCTTCGATAGCTGCCAGGGTGAAGAGCGCAACATCATCTTCTACTCCATGGTCGCCAACCCCGAGCACGATGCCCTGAACTATGTTTTCCCGGTGGCCTTGACCGATGCCCAGCAAGCCGTTGAGGAGAAGCTCAAGGTTCAGCGCCTCAATGTGGGTTTCAGCCGTGCCCAGGAGATGGTCTGGTTCGTTCACTCCAAGCCGCTGCATGAGTACCGCGGCTCCATCGGACAAGCCTTGCACCACTACGCCAACGTACTGAGCAATGCCGCGCGCCTGCCTGAGGCACAGGATGTAGACCCCTCCAGCCCGATGGAAGCCAAAGTGCTGGACTGGCTACACAAGACCGCCTTCTACCAGGAGAACATGGACGATATCGACGTCTTCGCCCAGTTCGAGGTCGGCACCTATCTCAAGCAGCTGGATCCGACCTACCAACATCCGGCCTGGCGCGTGGACTTCCTGGTGACCTATCAGTCGCCCAAAGGTCCGATCCAGATCGTGATCGAGTACGACGGCTTTGAGCATCACTTTCAGAAAGGAAAACACGTCCATGTCGGCAACCATGAGCGGTACCTCCATGAGGCTGACGTGGAGCGCCAGCTAACCCTGGAGAGCTACGGCTATCGCTTCCTGCGCATCAACCGATTCAACCTGGGAGACGACCCAATCAGCACGCTGTCCGAGCGCTTGTATCGTCTGGTCGAGATCGCCGTCGGCGAGCAGCGCTCAGAGGTGGTCAGCCATGTGCAATCTCAAGCGGCCGGCCTGGCGAGCAAGGAGCTCAAGCCCTGCTCACGGTGTGGTGAGATTAAGGAGCAAGCGGAGTACTTTGATCCCACGCTAAAAGGTGGAGCCGGAGGTTACGGCCGCGTCTGCCTACCTTGCAAAGGGGCCAATGGGGCGCCAACACCCAAAGCCAGAAGATCAAAGCGGCGGCGGTGGCATTAGCGGTAGGTGGGCAGCCAGCCCGACATATTCTCAGTTGGTGCGATACCGAAGCGGTAAGTTCGTGGCATCCAAGGGTACGAAGGTGCGCGCCATGACCATGCCAACTGAGCGGACTAGGGCATTGCTTTGGGCCGGAGGCTTCCTGATTGAACTGGCCAGAGATAAGCGCCTGCCGGTGGAAGTTAGACGCCGAGCAGTTGTTATTGCCCGACACTTCCCTACTAAGGAAGATGTGACCGACCTAGCCTTTCTGCAGCCAATTGAGGCTGGTGGTCCCTTGGCACCTCCAGACGAGGTGGCTTGGAAAGATGACTGCAAGTACGGTCCGCTACTGCACGGATCACGCTTCGGTTGGCCGGAATGACATCAGATTCTGGTCGGTAAGGCAGGCCCGAAGTGCCACGAAGGGACCAAGCGGATCCTTGCATTTGCCGCAAACTCTTTTAATCTCAGTGCCTTACGACTCGGCCACCACCTCTCTCACTAATTACTAGTTTTTTTCTCTCATTTATTCGTGGTGGGCCCACAGGCCGGCCCTCCTGGCCCCACCTCGACGGGATTCCCGGGAGGCCCCGCTGACCGGCCGTCGGCGTCGACAGCCGGTCAAGCACCTTGGCAACCCGCGCGCTTGTGCTTCATCGCGGACCCCGACGGTCGCTCAGGCGCACTCCACTTCCACCGTACGCCCCGGAACCGCGTCTTCCGCAGCCGGCATCAGTGCGCATCAAGCTTCGGCCTTTCCCTTCCATGGGTGTAATCCGTGGAGGGCGACGACACCCGTGCAAGCATCATCGAGGCGTGCCCGTCGCGCGTCTGGAGAAACACCGTGAGTGTCCTTGCACGGTGCGCACGAAGAGCGTCCGCAGGCGATCAGGGAGTTTCCGCTGGAAGGGGCGACGCATGCCTGTGAATATCGGAGGTCTTGCCAGCGTCTCGCACGCAGAACAGAGGCCACTCGACGGAACGATGTCCGCGCCTTGGCCGGAAGCGGACTGTGATCGTGATCGTGGATGGGACTTCGGCGCGAGTATGTGCCACCGCGTCAATGTGAAAGCACTTCCCTCCCCGACCCTGCTGCATTAACGTCGGTAGCGAGGGGCGATGGACGCGATGCTCGGACCCTGAGGGGGAGCTGGCATGTTCGACGTGCTTGATCGATGCCGTGCGGATTGCGCACGAAAGCTGCGCCGGGCGGGACGCCTCCAGGGCTTGCTGATGTTGCTGGGATTGGCCGCCCTGTGCACATCGCCCCCTGCGGCGGCGCAGGCATGCGGCTTCGTGCCGATCTACACGAACACCGGCTCCGGCGTCACGGACGCGGTCGGCAGCGCGGAGCAACTCCAGACGTGGAGCCCGACAGGCACCCTCCTCAGTACGGTGCCACTGGCCAACAACTACGGCGACATCGCCATCGATCCGACCGGCAGTGTGCTTTATGCCATCGGATTCTCATTCGACGAGCCCTATGCGCGCCGCCTGTACCGCATCGATCCGGCCACGGGCGCAGAGCTTTCCTTCGTCTCCCTGACGGGGGACATCGTGACCGACGATGTCGTGGTGTTGAACAGCCTCGGCTTCCGTGAGGATGGCTCGCTGTTGGTGGGCGGGGCTTTCGTCAGCGCGATCTATGTCATCGATCCGGTCACGGGCTCGACGAGCCGGTTTGGCGCGTCGTTCCCGGCGAACGTAACGGCGGCGGGTGACTTCGTGACGCTGCCGGATGGCGACCTGCTGGCATCGGGACGCGACAATACCGGAGGTGCTTACTACCTGTATCGCATGAGGGCGGATGGCTCGGTGTTTCCGATTGGCGAGGTGCCGAGTACGTTCGGCGCCGCCATGTCCAGGGGCACTGTCTACCTGATCGGCGAAGCAGGCCAGATCCATCGCGTGGACGCGCTTCCCTCCTTGGCGACGACGGCCCCGTTGCCGATCACCACGATCGTGGACAGCGGGCAGTCGTTCTACGGCGCGACGTCCGCCCAGGATGCCGGCAGCAGGTGCGACCCTGCCGCGCTCACCCTGCGCAAGACCTGGGTCAATGCCGCTGTCAATGACGCCGTGGCCATCCAAGCGACGGTGGACGCAACAGTGGTCGATACCCTGAGCTCCACAGCCGATACCACCGACGAAACCGACACCGATGCAACTCCGATCACGGTGTATGGCGGCGACGTCATCACGTTCTCCGAAACGTTTGCCGTCGGCGATCCTGGTCAGTACGGCGGCAGCCTGACCTGTACCGGCAACCAGGCCGCGGTGAGCGGCATGACGCTGACGGTCGCGAATGCCGATACGGACATCGTCTGTACTTACGTCAATGCCCGGCCGTCGGTGACGTACAGCAAGTCGGCCAGCCCGAGCGGCCCGGTGAGCGTGAACGACACGATCACCTACACGCTGACGACGGTGGTGGCGAACTCGCAGACCACCTCGGTGACGACGCTGACCGACACGCTGGGCACGGGCCTGACCTTCGGTGCGGTGACCAATGCCGGTGCGTACACCTGCAACAGCAGCAACCCGCTGGTGTGCACGCTGCCGGTGGGCACGGTGCCGGGCACCTACACGGTGACCTACACGGCGACGGTGAATGACCAGGCCGTGGGCACGGTGGACAACGCCGTGGTCGGCACCAACGCGACCTGCACGACGAACTGCGGCACCAGCACGCCGGTGACGACGCCGTCGGTGACGTACAGCAAGTCGGCCAGCACGACCGGTCCGGTAGCGGTGGGTGACACCGTCACCTACACGCTGACGGCTACCGTGGTCAACGCGGTCACTTCCAGTGACCTGGTGCTGACCGACACGCTGGGCACGGGCCTGGACTTCGTGGCGGTGACCAATGCCGGTGCGTACACCTGCAACAGCAGCAACCCGCTGGTGTGCACGCTGCCGGTGGGCACGGTGCCGGGCACCTACACGGTGACCTACACGGCGACGGTCAATGCCCAGGCCGTGGGCACGGTGGACAACGCCGTGGTCGGTACCGGTGATGATGCGCCCACCTGTGCCGGCACCTGTAGCACGCAGACGCCGGTTGCCGCGCCCCGCGTGGTGGTCTCCAAGTCCTCCGACCCGGGCACCGGTGCCCAGGTGCAGGTGGGCCAGACGGTGCGCTACACGCTCACGGTGGAGGTCAGTGCATCGGCCCTGCGCGAGGCCTTGGTCCTGGTCGATACACCCGATCGCGGCCTGACCCTGGGCGCGCTGCCCGCCGGCTGCACCTTCGACGGCACACGGCTGACCTGCCAGCTGCCGGCCGGTACGCCTGCTGGCGTGCACACGCTGACCTACGAGGCGGTCGTGAACCCGAACGCCGGCCCGGTGGTGGGCAACCAGGTGACCGCATCCGGTGGCGGTGGCGAGCCGCCGACCTGCACCACCTGCAGCACGGAGCATGAACTGGAAGCACCGCAGATCCGCCTGAGCAAGACGGCGGGCAGCCGCGAAGTCCGCATCGGCGATCTGGTGCGCTACACCCTGACGGTGGAGAACGTGGGCCGCGTGGACCTGGTCAACGGCAGCGTGGTGGACACGCCGGCGGCGGGCTTCAGCTACGTGGAAGGCTCCCTGCTGGCCAACGATGCCGATGCCATGGCCACGGTGTCCGGCGGCAACCCGCTGCGCTTCAGCGGTGTGGACGTGGCGGCAGGCGAGACTGCGACCCTGGTCTATGTGATGCGCGTGGGCGCCGGCGTACGTCCGGGCACCCACGTCAACCAGGCCCAGGTGCGCTCGGCCACCGACGATCCGGTGTCCAACGTGGCCACGGCCGAGGTCGTGCTGACCGCCGATCCGCTGCTGGACGACAGCCTGGTGTTCGGCACGGTGTTCAACGACCGTGACGGCGACGGCTGGCAGGACAGTGCCGCGCTCAGTGGGGTGAAGGTGCAGGGCGGCTTCGCGCCGACGGCCTACATCGCCAACTCCACCACGGTGGATCGCGGCACCGGTCCACAGCCGGAGCCCGATGCGAGCTCGCCGCTGCTGCACGGCATCGCCGTGGGCGCGATCAGTGGCCGTCAGTCGGTGGCCGATCCGGTCCAGGACCATGAGGTGGTGATCCGCCAGCGTCTGAACGAGCTGAGCTTCACCGACGACTTCGTGCTGACCAGCAACCAAGGGGTCACGGTGCGCATGGATGCGGCAGGCAATACCCGTGTCGAGCAGTCCGGTGAAGCGGCCAAGGGCCTGACCGCGGCGGCGCCGACGGTCGAGCGCCGGGTGGCCCAGTCCGAGGGCGGCTATGTGGTGGATTACGTCATCCGCAACACCGGTATCGATGAGCGCGGTATCCCCGGCGTGCGCATTGCTTCGGTGGAAGGCCTGCTGATCGAGACCGACCAGTACGGGCGCTACCACCTGGCGGGCGTGTCCGGCGGTGCCTGGGAGCGCGGTCGCAACTTCATCCTGAAGGTCGACCCGTCCACGCTGCCGGCCGGTGCGCAGTTCACCACCGACAATCCGCTGCTGCGTCGGGTCACCCCCGGCGTGCCGGTGCGCTTCGACTGGGGCGTCAAGCTTCCCGAGCAGGTGATCGAGGGCGGCACCGAGCAGGTGGAACTGGAGATGGGCGAGGTCTTCTTCGCCCCCGGCAGCGCGGAGGTGCGCGAGAAGTACCTGCCGGTGATCGAGGCCATGGCGGCCAAGGTGCGCCAGTACCAGGGCGGGGACGTGGTCATCCAGGCCAACGGCGACAGCCAGGGCCTGGCCTTCGAGCGGGCCAATGCGGTCAAGGCCGCCTTGCTGGACAAGCTCGATGCCGCCTCTGCCAAGGCTCTGGTGGTCAGCGCCCGCGGCGTCGTCGACGATCCGTCTTCGATGATCGTGGGCGTGGACGAGGGTGGCGCGCTGCTGGGCACGGTGCTGTTCGATACCGACAAGTCCAACATCCGGCCCGAGTTCGCGCCGCTGCTGGACAAGGTGGCCGCGGCGCTGGAGAAGATGGGCGGCGGCAGCATCGCCATCGTCGGCCATACCGACGTGCGGGCCTCGCACGCCTACAACCTCGCCCTGGGCATGCGTCGTGCCAAGGCGGTCTATGAAGCGCTGGCCCAACGCCTGAGTCCGCAGGTGCGTGCCAACGTTCGCGTCGAAGCCAGCAACGACCCGACAGCCCCTGTCGGCGTACGCAAGTGAGGGGGGCCGGGTCATGAACAAGCGCATGAAGATGAAACTGCTGGACTACACGTTGATCGCCGCGACGACCTGTACCTTCGGCGGCATGCTCTGGCCGACTACCGCTGGCTGATGTCGGTCGATGGCGGTCCCCGACAGGACGTGCGGGTGGTCGCGGATCGCGATCTGAGCAAGAACGTCCGCATCGGCGTGAGCTGCCGCTTTGCGGATTTCTGTGGCAGTCCGAACCGCTTCGACCACGATCACCGGCACTGATTCCTCAACCTGGCCGGCGCGTCCCACTACGACAGCTCCAGCATCGGGGCGCAGCTGGCTGGGACGTGTGGCGTCGCCGCGAGACTGGGAGTGAGTCGCGTGAATCGGAGCGGCGAATGGGCCGGCCTGATACCGCACTCGGATCCGGGCCGTCGGTTCACCCGCGCCGAATGGCTGGCGTTCCTGAAGTTCCATGGGATCGTCTGCAGGCAACGCTCTCGAGAACGCCGTGGCGGAAGGCTTCTTCCGGTGGCTCACACGCGAGCGTGCGCATCGCCTTCGCTATCTGACGCTGATCGAGGCCAGACGCGATGTGTTCGACTGCATCGCGCGATTCCACTCCCCGATCATCCGGCGAAGGCTCGATGCTCAGGACCAGGCCTTCCGACTCTTAACCCAACCGTCCGTGGAAGCGGGGTAGAACCCGATCGAAGCGCCCCACTTCTTCGCGTCGCGGCGAAACGCAGATAGACGGGATCGTGTCCAACCGCTGAAGGGCCCGCCATCGCTGTCGTTTGCGCGAAATCCGCCGCGACTCGCGTCCGCGCGCCGCGTGATCGTCACCCGTGCGTGCACCGCTCCTGGTACAGCGCGATTCCATCGCGCCCCCTGACCATCTCCTGCGGCAATCAGCATCGCAGCCCGTGCGGCGGACACGACCGGGCGCGATGATGCGCGTCCTGCCGGTTGACCGCATCCAGGTGGCCGCGGTGCCTGGATGCGTGTCCGATCTCCGCCTTCAGTTCCCGGTGGCCGTCGCAGTGCACTGGAACGACACGGTGACCTGCCCGCCCACGGGCAGGGTCGGCAGAACGATGCCGCTACCCAGCAGGCTGCTGGTGGGCACAGTCGGCGCCGGACAGCTAGCGCCTCCCGAGGCGGTGCACGTGGCTGTGCCGTTCGGCAGCGTCGTGCAGTCCAGTCCGCTGCCCGGAAGATCTGTCAGCACTACATCGGTCGCGTTCGCCGGCCCGTTGTTGGTCGCGACCAGGGTGTAGGTGATCGTCTCGCCGGTGAGTACGGGATCCGGCGTCGCGGTCTTCACCACTTGCAGGTCGGCGCCGCATTGGGGTGTCAAGGCGAGCGAAGCGGTATTGTTGCCGGTGCCGCCCGGCGTCGGCGACGCGAAGTCCGGCTGCACGGACGTGCCCTCGCTCATGCCCGCGGGCGTGGTGATCGTGGAAATGTTGGTGGTGGTTGCGCACGAAGAGGCGCCGGTCGCGACAGCCGTGACCGTGTAGGTCAACGTGCCGCCGGCACTGCCGCTCCCTGCCGGCAGGAACGCATTGCCAACGATGTCGCCCGAACCCGAGGCGGCGGGACACACCGCGCCGCCGCTCGCAACACAGGTCCATCCGGAGAACGTGATCCCGGCCGGCACCGGGTCGCTGATGGCGGCCGTCGCATCGTGCGAGGTCGCGGGGCTGGTCAGGGTACGGGCCGTGTTGTTGGTATAGGTGATGGTATAGGTGAAGGGCACGCCGATGACCGGGGCGGCAACGCTCGCCGTCTTGGTCGTCAGCAGGTCGATGTCGTTGTCGATGACGACCAGGCTTGCTGTGTTGACGGCCGTTGCGCAGGCCGCGCTGCTTCCCTGGATATCGCTGACCAGCGGCGCGAGGCTTCCGCTGTGGATGATCGTGCCGGTGGTGTAGTTCAGGGTTTCGTTGTCTTCGATGACGGTCAGGTCGCTGATCGTCAACGGGATGCGGATACGCCCGCCCCCGTTCGGCTGTGCGCTGGCCAGGACATTGGGGTCGTACGTGCCGACCGGCAACGTGAGCAGGATGTCGCCGTTGGCATCCACCGTCAGCGAGCCGCGGGTGGGTGTGCCCACGATGAAGTCGCTGGCAGGCAATGCGGCACCGGACCGGACCAGCCGGATGGTCGCGCTACCTCCCTGGATGGCGCCGTTGACCAAGATATCCAGGTACACCACAGGCGCGCCCGACTCCGTGGCGGCGGAAATGGCGGTTCCGGAACCATCCACGAAGCCCCGCAAATCGAACAGCGGCGACAGCCTGATGTCGATGTCGTCGACGAAGTTGCCGGCCGAAACGGACGGGCCGGTCACGTACTCGAAATTGAACAGATGGGCGCCGCTTTGCGAAGCCGCGGGGAACACGCCGGTGTGATTGACCCACGCTGTCGTGGTGGCGCCGAGGATGGGGGACGTGAAAAGGGAGGTGCCGTTGGGCGAGAACAGGCGAACCCGCATGGTGTCCGTCCTGTCCGCGCCGTTCAGCGTCCTCGCCCGATGCCACACCGACCAGGCGGGCGTCTCGCCGGCCACCACGCACAAGGACTGGCCGATAGGCTCGCTCGTGGAATTGGAGGCGATCTCGGCATACTGGTTGCCGCTGTGCGGCACCCAGAAATAGTTGGTCGCGGCCAGCTGGTTGGCGCCCGTCGTGTTGCGCCACACTTCCACCGTGCTCGCCCCGGGATAGGTGGGGCCGTTCGCGCGCCAGCCAAACGTGGAGAGCAACGGTTCGGTCGTGATCTGGGCGTTGCTGTAGCGGCGCTCGCAGACCCCCCCGCTGCATCCCCCCACGGCCGTGAACCCGGCCACCGGCGTGATCGCATCGGTGTCTATCTGGAAGTTCTCGAAATTGCCATTGATGATGGCGCGAGTCGGAATGGCCTGGGCCAGGCTCGCAGGCGACACCCCCGTGAGCGCCACCATCAGGGGCACCAGGGATACCCGGGGCCAGAGGCGTCGCGCGCGCCTGCCGGCTCGGCCATCATCCTCCTTGAACGCTCTGCGGGCGATGGAAGCGGGATGGAGGCGACTCATGCTCGTATTCCGTGACTCTGATCACAGAACATTCGACGTCGTGTCGCAGAACCGGACAGGAGCGCACGACAGGCCGTGGCCGCCATAGAGACGGCCCCGGCTGCGGCCACCTACATGCCAGAGGCCGTCACTTCACACTGCAGCTGGACCGTCACCTGGCCACCCACCGGCAGGCTGGGCAGAACGATGCCACCGCCCAGCAGGCTGGCCACCGTGACCGTCGGCGAGGGACAACTCGCTCCGCCGGTGGCCGTGCAGGTCGCGGTGGTGCTGGGTGCCGTGCAGTCTTGTCCCGCTCCCGCCACATCGCTGAGGATGACGTTGTTCGCGTCCAGCGGCCCGTTGTTGCTGACCACGATCTGGTACGTCACCACATCGCCGGTCACCACCGGATCGGGCGATGCCGTCTTGACCACCTGCAGGTCGGTCTGCTGCAGCGTGTTTGTGAAAGTGCACACGATGGCACTGCCGCCCGCCGTCGCGGCCGCATCCAGCACCACGGAGCCGTTGCCCAGGTCCGGGGTGGCCGTGCCGCCGGTACCGAGGCCCGTACAAGCGATATCGGTCACCCGATAGGTCGCCGGCAGGGTGCTCTCGGTCACCGTGGTGGCGGCCCCGGCGGCGCTCAGCGTCTGCGGGGCGCCCGTCACGGCCGTGCCCGCCGTCGTGGTCGTCAGGGTCTGCGCGGTCAGGCCGTTGCTGCCGGTGAAGCCGAAGCTTCCCACGCCGCCCACGCTGATCTTGCTCAGGGTGAGCGTTGGGCGCGCCTGATCGGTATCGGTGGCGGTGTTGTTGGACGGCGTGAGGTCGTTGACCGCCGAGGGCGGGACGACGGTCGCCGTGTTGCTCAGCGGACCCGTGAAGTCCGCAGGTACCGCCACGGTGAAGGTGTAGGTCAGCGAGCTGGCAGGGGGAAGATCGGCGCCCGTATCGTTGAGCGCTCCGCTCCCGCTGGCCGCGCCGCACCTGGCGCCGCCGGTGGGCGCTCCGCAAGTCCAGCTTGCCGTGGTGATGCCGGCCGGCAGCGGATCGGAAACGGTCACGTTCTCCGCACCGAAGGGCCCGGTGTTCCGCACCACGATGGTATAGCTGACATTGGTGCCCGGCAGACAGGTATCGGTGGCCTGGTCCATGTCGTTGTTGACGCCCGGCGTATCGGCCTTGGTCAGATCCGCGTCGAATACGAAGGTGGCCAGGGTGCAGTTGGCGCCGTCGCCGCTGAACGACACCGGGGCCGGACTCAGCCGCGTGACGGCGCCGGTGAGCGGGTCGATGGCGTAGATGTCGGGTGCGTAATAGGCCAGCAGAGCGTTGGCGAAGCCGCACATGGCGATCGAGCCGGTGACAGGTGGGTTCGGACACCGCGCTGGTGAGGTTGGCAGCACCGGTTGCCGGATCGATCCGCGCCAGACCGCCGCCATTGACTGGCATAGAGCGCCCCGTTGTGCCACGCCAGATCCTGCACCGAGAACGACGGGCTGAGCGTGATCGCCGTGGCGGTGAGCGTGGCGATGTCGATGCGATAGAGAATGCTGTTGGTACTGCCTTCGCGGATGTACAGCTGGCCGGTGGGCGAGATCGCGCCGGAGGTGTAGTTGGCCGAGGGCAGACCGGCCACGGTGCCCACCACCGTGCTGCTGCCGTCGGACGCCACGCGGACCAGCTCGTTGCCGGAGGCATCGTCCCACTCGATGCCATAGATGCAGTTGTCCACCGGGTTGTAGCCGATGGCATTGCGTGCGAGGCCGCTGCCGAGGGCGGTATAGGTGAACGGCGAGGTGACGTAGTTGACCTCGGACAGGGTCGCCTGATCGGGGGTGAGGTTGGAGTTCACCTGGTCGGCTGGGCCGAAGACCCGTTCCCCTGCAGCACCGCTTCTTTCGTTCTTGTGCGCAACACTCCCCGTTTTCGACAGGAGATGGGCAACAAGACGCCTGCTGCGAGGGAGTTCAGCCGTCATGCGACGAAAGAACATCACCGCTACTGCATTCGATGACGAACGTTACGGCTGCTACGTTCCGCTGACCGTCACCTGACAAGGCAGGCTGGACGACTGCCTGGCCGACGCAGGCACGTCACCGGACGACCTGCTCATGTCACTCAAATGCGTAGTCGTCGTTTCATTCCTCTCTCCGGCGCGCGGGCGGGCACGGATCTTCACGTCGCGATAGTCTGTGGCAAGACGAATCGACATGTTTGGTCACCGATGTCCGACCTTGAGGCCCGTGCGCTTGCCCTGTTCGACGAGTTCGCCGAACTGGCACCGAGGCGGCGTGCCGCCGCGCTGGCATCGCTCAGGGCGAAGGACCCTCTTCTCCACGACGCGTTGCACAAGCTGCTTGTGGCCGACGCCGCGTCATACGCGTTGGAGGACAGCGCATTCGATGTCCTGCCCGTCCCCGCGCCCGGGCAACAGCCACTTGCCATCGATGCCTCGTCGCTCGAACGCATCGGCACCTTGCTGGGACCGTGGCGCATCGACCGCGTGCTGGCACAGGGGGGCATGGGTACGGTCTACGAGGCCAGCCGCGCCGACGGCCAGTACGAGAAGACGGTCGCGCTGAAGTGCATCCGCACGGAGATGTCGTCTCCCGTCCTGGTCGATGCGTTCATGCGGGAACGCAATCACTTGGCGAAACTCGACCACCCCAACATCGCGCCCCTGCTGGACGGCGGAGTGGAAACCGATGGAAGCCCATGGTTCGCGATGCGCCTGGTCATAGGCAACTCGATCGACGAGTGGGCCGACCAGCAGCGCCTGGATCTGGCTTCGCGCGTCGGCCTGCTCCTTCAGGCCTGCCGCGCTCTGCAATACGCGCATGCCCATGGTGTGCTGCATCAGGACATCAAGCCGGGCAACCTGCTGGTGTCGGCCGATGGCGTGGTCCATCTGGTCGACTTCGGCCTGTCCACGCTGATGAGCGGACGGGAAGGCGATGCTTCAAAGCCCATCGCGATGTCCAATGGCTACGCTGCACCGGAGCTGCTGACAGGGGTCGCGGCCTCGGTCGCGGCCGACGTGCACGCGATCGGCGTGGTGCTGTACCAGTTGCTGGTGGATGCATGGCCCCGCCCGCTGCAGCCGCTGCACACCCAGCTGACCGGCATCGGCGCGCGCTCCGCGCACGCGCCCTCGACGCTGGCCGCCACCGCCTTTCCGCAGGCCGCGCATCTCAGGCAATGCCGCGATACCCGCATGCTGCGCAGGAAGCTCCAGGGCGACCTGGATGCCATTGCATTGAAATGCGTCGCGCTGGCGCCGGGCGACCGCTATGCCAGCGTCGGCGCCCTGATCGAGGATCTGGAGCATTGGCTGGCGCGGCGTCCCGTGGGGGCGCGTGGCGCAGGGCGCGCGTACGTCCTCGGACGCTTCCTCCGGAGAAACGCACTCGCCACGCTGTTCGCCGGCAGCGCGATGCTTTCGCTGGTTGCAGCGGCAGTCGCATTCGCGTGGTTCCACTGGCGCGGCCAGCAGGAAGCGCGCGACATGCAGGTGGTTTCCACCATGTTCGAGCAGACCCTCGGCGCGGCCACGCTCTCCGGCCTGGCCGAAGCGCGCCCATCGTCGCGCCAATTGCTCGAGAAGACCGAAGCGCACCTGCGTGCGCTGCCGCCACAGTCGAGCCCGGTGATCCGGGCGCGCGCGCTGACCTCCCTGGCACGCAGCTATGCGGTGCTGGGTGATTACGCACACGCGCTTTCGCTGGCCTCCCAGGCGAACCGGCTGCTGACGGACAGTCCTGCGCACCAGTCGGAAACACAGGCTACCCTCGCGACCCTGCTCAATCTCCAGGCGCGCCATGCCGAAGCGCGCGAGGTCGCCACCCAAAGCCTCCGCCAGTCGACATCCACCCGCCCCACCGCGGATATCACCACGCTCAATCTGCTGACGGAGCTGGCGCGCGCCCATTGGGGGCTGTCGGACCACGACGCCGCATTCAATACCCTGGGGTTCGCGCAGAACGTCGCAGCAGGTCTGCCGTCACAACCGGCACTCGATACGCAGGTCGAACTGTCGATCCTGCGTGCCCAGTGGCGCCTGCAGCTGATGGATCTTGTCGAGGCCGGGCGCGAGCTCGATGCCGCGACTGCATTGGCCCGTCGGGCTTCTCCATCACTGGCCGACAACGTCAACGAAGCGCGGTTGTCGCTGTTGCTGTTGAAAGAGGACTATGGCCAGGCCAGGCAGGTGGCGGAAGCGCTCCTGGCATCGCGTCGACAGCGACTGGGCCTTGGGCATCCCGACACCGCACGCAGCAGCCGCCTGAGGCTGGAGGTGCTGGAACGACAGGGGCACGCCGACGGCATTCCACCCACGGCCCTGCGTGAGACGCATGCCGCCATCGTCACCGCATACGGGACGGCGCACCCGGAGTACGCGCGCCAGTTGCTGCTGGAGGCGCGCCTGCAGCGCCGGCATGACGTGTCGAAGAGCATCAGCTTGGCGGCCGAGGCGGTACAGCTGCTGGAACGCATCCTGGGCCCCCGCCATCCCACCACGCTCGCCGCCAAGGAAGAACAGGCCGAAGTCCTGATACAACTCGCGTCTGCCCAATCCGGACCCTCCCAGAAGGCGTCGTTGACGCATGCCATCAGCATGCTGCAGGAAATCGTGCACGCGACCCGGCAGCGCCAGCAGCCCTCCCCAATGGCCAAGTACCTGCTGGCGCAGGCGCTGCTGCTGCGCGCGGCAAACGGCACGCAGGACGCCGCGACGGACCTGCGACGCGCAGAGGCCTTGTTGCAGGATGGGTTGGTGGAAGCCAGCCGCCAGTTGGGCCCGCGCCATGCGGTGACGGTACGGATCCGGAACGCCTTGGTCGGGAATTTCCTGCCCGCATCCCGCTCCGCCCAGGCGGGCGTACCTGACGCAGCCCGGCGATGAACCGGATGCGAAGGCGCGGTCGGCACCTCCGCATCCGGTAGGGTCAGTAGGTTCCCACCAGGTTGAGGAACCAGCCCCTGTGGTCGTAGTCGAAGTCGGTCAGATCGTCGCTGAAATCGGTGAAGTTGTAGCCCACACCGATGCGGAAGTTCTTGTTCAGATCGCGGTCCACACCCACCAGGAAGCCCTGTTTGGTACCCCCGTCCCTGATATCGAGCCAGCGGTATTCGGCCAGCGCATGCCATTGGGTACGCAGGTCGTAGCGCACCTGCGCCGCGGCGAAGGTGGTGGCCGAATCCAGCCACACGCCGGTCCCGCGGCCCATACGCACTTCGCCCTCGCGACGGGCCAGCTTGCCGGCGAATTCCCAGTGCTGGTCCAGCTTGTACACGCCTTCGAAAGAGAGGATCTGCGACTTCTGGTCGTACTCGGCGCCGCCCAGCTGGCCCAGCGTGGCCAGGTCGTACAGGTAGGTATAGCGACCGAACACGCCCCACCGCTGGTTGTCCCAGGGCCGGTAGGCGAATCCGACGTTGCCCTCGATGAACTTCGCGCCGGCCAGCGGGTTGAGCTGGTCGTCGGTGTCGGCGTAGTTCAACCGCGCGGCGATGCGCCAGCTCTCGTTGATCTTGTGCGTCAAGCGGTTGGTGCTGACCCACTGCTCGCGCTGTTCGGCGCCGGAGTCTTCGCGCCACTCCAGCTTGCTCTGCCAGTCGGTGTCCGGTGAGGTGCGCCCGCCGGAGACGCTGATCGCGCGACGGTCGACGTTGCCGCCGGCCGTGTTGGTCAACTCGCCGTTGGACAGCGTGAAGCCCAGGTTCCAGCCCTGCGCCGGATAGAAGTCCATGCCGAAGGTATGCGCCAGACCGGACTGGTTGGGCTCCTTCAGGAACTGGCTCTCGTTGTACAGGTTGACCTGGTTGGACAGCCGCCAGCGCTGGCCCAGCGTCCAGCCGTTCTGGGCGTTGCGCGTGAACAGCGAGTCGTATTCCGTGGTGTCGGTGGAGTACGTGTAGGCCCCATACACCGAGTGCTCGGGCGTCAGGCGATGCTCGGCATTCACGGTAGCCGCCTGGCCGCGGTCGCCCGTGGTGATTTCCGCACCCACGGACGAGTTGTCGCCATACAGGTATTTGCCCCCCAGCGTCAGCGCATCGTTGTCGGCGTACTGGCCACCGTCGTCATCGAGCGTGAACTGCGCCAGCCCGTACAGCTCCAGCGTGCTGCCGAAACGTTGCAGGTATTTCACCGCGCCCAGCGTGCCGGCGGCATCGAGAGAGGTGCCTTCGGTGTCCACGCGCCGGACCTCCGCACTGAACGTACGGGCATCGTCGACACGCCATTCCAGCGAGGCCTGCGCCTGGGTCAGCGACTCGGCACCGCTTTCGGCACGGGTGTACCTGGCGTACATGCCGAGGGTGGAACTGAACTGGCCCTGCACTTCGGCGCCGTATTCGGTGACGGCCCGGCCGGTGTCGTAGCGTGCGATCGAGTAGCCGGCACCGGTGTTCCGCCACCAGGCGCCCATGCTCCAGTCCTGTTCGGTCCAGCCCAGCTCCTTGAAGTTGGCGCGTGCCTCCAGCGACTTGGCTTCGCCTTCGCGGCGCAGGCCGGTGTCGTTCTGCTGGATGAAGCTCAGGCCGCCGTTGTCGGAGAAGAACACCGGCGCACCGAAGGACTCGGTCTGGGCGTACTCGGCCTTGAGATAGGTGCCCTTGCCAGCCTGCAGGGTCAGGTCGCCCGCCGCGAGCGTGTAGTCCTCACCGGCGCGGTTCTCCTGCACGTAGGTGGCGCCCACCCCCACGTGGTCGCCGAACCAGTGCTTGCCGCGCAAGCCGGCACTGACGTCGTCGGCATCGAAACCGGAGGGCACCCACTCGTAGTCCACCAGCAGGCGCTGCTCCAGGCCGTCCAGCGGCGCATCGCGGGTGAGCGTGGGGATGTTCTCGCGGGTGATCTGCGCCAGCGGCCGGGTCAGCAGGATGCGGCCCTGCAGTTCGTCGATCTCGTAGTCCGCGCCCCGCTGCAGCACCACGCGGTTCTCCACGCGGCCGGTGGTCAGGTCGCGGATCTCCAGGGTCACGATGTCCGAACCCGGGAGCAGATCGGTATGCCGCAGGTAGTACAGGCTGCCGCCGGTGCCGATGAACTCGTTGTGGCCCGGCGCGGTCTCGGCCTGCGAGCCGAACACGCGCAGCTCGGTACCCGCATCGCCCCAGCGGTTGGTGGCCAGCGAGCGCCAGTTCAGCGCCGCGCCGTACAGCGAACGCTGGTACTGCGCGTACTCGGTCCCCGCGATGCCCGTGCTGTAGTTGCCCCACAGCGCCTGGTTCTTGTCCCAGTCCACCCGCAGGTAGAACCGGCCCATCGTGTCCACGTCGCGGTAGGTGGTGGAGTCGTCGCCGTAGACGGGGTAGTACAGATCCGGATCCAGGCGGCGGAACACATCTTGGGGATCGGCCTGGGTGAAGCCGTTGAACAGCCGGTCCAGGTCCCGTTCGGTCGTATCGGCCTGCGCCGTGACCAGATACTTGCCGCGCAGCTTGGCCTTGCCGTAGAACGCCAGCCGGCCGTCGCTGATCACATCGTCCTGATAGCGCGTGTCGTTGGCGAAGGCCGCGCCAGAACCACTGGTCTTGTTCTGCGCGATGGTGACGTCGGCCAGGCCCACGCCGAAGAAGTAGCGCCCGGTGACGTCCACCTCCAGCGTATGGGACGCTGTCGCGCCGCCAGCGGCCTGACCGCCGCCCAGACCGATCTGGAACTGGTGGTGGCCCACCGGCACCAGATACTCGGCCACGAACTTGCGTTCCTGGTCCAGCGGATAGTTCTCGCCGTTGATCGTCAGCGAGGCCGAGGCGGGAATGTTGCGGCCCTGGATGCGGATGCGCGATCCGTACATCGGGATGTTCTGCTGGCGCAGCCCGTTGCCGGAGAACACGCTCTCCACCAGGCTCTGCGTCTGGGCCTGCTCGGCGCTGAGCGAGGCGCCCTGTGCGCGTTCGATATTCGTGCGCAGCTGGTTGATGCCGCGCTCTGCGTCTTCGGGCGACACCAGTTGCAACGTGCGCGGATGGGTCTCGTCGAACGCACCGTCCTTGCCGTAGGCGCGCAGCACGTAGACCAGTTCGTCGCCCTTGCGGAACCGATACCGGTCCGGCAGCGTGCCCTCCCATGACGTGCTCGACACCGCCGCCACCTCGACCGGCACCGAGGCGATCGGCTCGATCAGGTCGCCATCGCTGCTGCGGTACAGCGTGATCTCCATCCGCTCGATAAAGGCCGGATAGTTGCCGCGCACATAGAACTGCACCGGGCGGGCGATCCGTTGCCCGTCGAACGGCACCATCGAGGGCGCCGAGACCGACAGTTCGGCCTGGCCCAGGGTGGGGTCTTCGGTGGCCCAGATGACGCCACCACCGGGCAGGTCGATGGAGAACTTGCCCATCGCCGTGGCCTTGCCCGGCTGTTCCATCGCCACGGTAACGCGGCGGTCAGGCTGCAGGGCTTCGGAGCTCGAGGCGCGGTCGGTCCCCTGCGTCACCGGCTTGTCGTAGCTGCGGGTGCGCAGCCGGAACAGCAGGCCTTCTTCGCCCGTGCAGCGTTCACCGTCGCAGTCCACGGCCGTGGCCGTACCGTCCACGCGATCCTGCTGTGCCTGCGAGGGCACTTGCGATGGCGTGCGCGACGGCGCAGCCGTCTGTGCGCCGGCCAGCGGCGCCGTGCCGGCCAGCAGGCCGATCAACGTGTAGTCCAGCAGTTTCATCTTCATGCGCTTGTTCATGACCCGGCCCCCCTCACTTGCGTACGCCGACAGGGGCTGTCGGGTCGTTGCTGGCTTCGAC
>Ga0209460_1000628_pt1 | contig 29996 bp, 25 predicted proteins | sample EBPBio132013_DNA_FD_185868 | JGI IMG/M metagenome (GOLD analysis project Ga0209460, IMG submission 185868) | Wastewater treatment Type I Accumulibacter community from EBPR Bioreactor in Madison, WI, USA - Reactor 2_5/13/2013_ DNA (SPAdes)... | ecosystem: Engineered > Bioreactor > EBPR >... | reverse complement strand
CAATCGGTCCGGGTAGGGCAAGTTGCGCCTGCTGCATGACGACGGACGGGAAATGGGGGAACTCATGCCGGAAACGAGGAATCCAGTTTCATTGAATATTAGCAATTACTAATAGTGCACCAACGCCGAGGCGATCTGCACCGTGCGATCGAATGCAGCGACCGAGCCGGGTCCGGGCCGGTGCGGAATCGCGACTTCCGCTTTCGCTGCGAAGCAGCCATTGGCTTTGACCCGTTGAATTTCCAGCATTATGGAGCAGCCACCCCACTCGTCCGCCGGGCTTGGCGACGGCGCCGCCCCTGTTCTTTCTGGCGAGCTCATTCTGTGAGCCTATAGCGCCCTACACTGCGGCTCATGACCCAACCCCATGAGCCCGTGCGATGAGTTTACATTTCCTCCTGCAAGCCAAAGCCCGTACGCTGTCCGTGGTTCAGGTCCTAGCTATGAGTGACGACGACGCGTTTACGCTGTTCCGCGACGTGCGCTGGGGCGACGGGGAGAAAGTGGTCTGCCCGCACTGCGGCATGGCGCACCGGCACTACTTTCGGCCGGCCCGCAAGATTTGGCGTTGTGCGGGCTGCCAGGAGGACTTCTCGGTCACGTCCGGAACGATTTTCGCGTTCCACAAGCTACCGCTGCGCCTGTACTTGGCGGCCGTGATCCTGTTTACCAACGCCGTGAAGGGCATTTCCGCCCTGCAGGTGGGTCGCGACCTGGGCGTGTCCCACAAGACCGCCTACGTGCTGCTGCACAAGATCCGGGAAAGCCTGCTGGTGGGCCGGGAGGAATCCGCCCTGCAGGGCGAGATCCACGTGGATGGCGCGTATGTCGGCGGGAAGGTCCGGCCGAAGAACAAGAAGGAAGACCGGGTAGACCTGCGCCTGGCGGAGAATCAAGACCCGGACAAGCGCTGCATTCTGGTGATGCGTCAGGCGCACACCGAGGCGGAGGTAGAGGCCGGCAACGCCGGGGCCAAGAAGACACTGACCTTCATCATCAAGAATGAGAACCAGGCCGACCTCGGCAAACTGGCGCCGGCCTACATCGCCAAGGGTTCCGTGATCTGTGCCGACGAGTCGGACGCCTACGACCGGCTCCCTGCCAAGTACGCGGTCCGCCGGGTGAACCACGGCAAGGAGTACCGCGCCGATGACGGCACGACTAACAACCTGGCGGAATCGTATTTCTCCCGCTTCCGCCGTTTCCACATCGGCCAGATCCACAAGGCGGCGCCGACGTACCTCGACAACTACGCCAACGAGATGGCCTACCGGGAAGACACCCGGCGCTGGAGCAACGGTGACATCTTCCGGGACATCCTCGGCAAGTGCGCCCGTGCCCTGGTGAGTCGGGATTGGTGCGGGTACTGGCAGGGCAACCACCGGCTGGGGGAAAGCCTGGCGGTGTGAAGGCGTCAGGCGACCGCCCAGATGGCGCCGTGCCCGTCACGGCCGGCAGGGATCAGGGTGCCGGTACGCTCCAGGCGATGCACGACGCCAATGGCGTTCTTCCGCATCTGCTCGATCATGATGGTGGTCGGTTCCAGTCCCTGGCGTGCCACCAGCGCTTGGCCGATCTGGCGGCTGCTCAGCGCCGCGCCTTGAGCCTCGCGGAAGATGTCCAGAACCAGGCGTTGGCATTCCCCTGGCCGGAAGAAGCGGCTCCGCACCCGGTGGGCCTTGGTCCGGATCGTCCGCAGGTCGATTTCCGGGGAAAACAGCATGAGGGTGGCGTCAAGGTGGGCCAGATCATCCGCCAGACGCTCCATTTCCTTCTGACGATGCTCGATCAGCCCGGCCAGTTCGGCGCGCTTGCTGATCAGGGCCGTGACCACGTGGCTCTCCGCCATGAACAATGCTCCTGTTCGTTGAAAACAAGAGAATTTTCGCCGGGCTGAGGGTCAGCCGCTGGGGGTGGCTGCTCCATAATGCCGTGAATTTCCGCTTTGGGTCGTTAGTGTGAGTTCACCTGATCGGCAAGCTGCCCTTCAACGCAATTTTCGGCTGAACGGCAGGTAACCGGCACATTGCCGCCCGAGTCTGGAGAGATACCAAAGGTCGGCATTGGCCGATCAGGTTGAATTGGCGCTCCGGCAGGTCATAAAGCGTAGCGGCCGTTTGAACGGCTGCTTCATGGAATCATCGTCCGTCGGCAGCCAGCCATCAGCCGAGGGTCGCGATCTCTTTCCAAAGCGGCCGTTGATCGGGTGCGCTCACCCCTGAGCAGTCATTCGTTGTGCGTACCCCGTTTTGGCTTAATCGATGGCAGCGTGGACAAAGCCGTCGTCGGTCCCGTGGTTTCTGAATCGCGGCACCAGACCCAAAGGCGCCTGATGACATATACAAATTCTGTCGCAGCTTACTGATCATCGAACTGCCGCTCGCTGAACACTGACCCTGACGGCAGTTCGGGCTAAGTCGCCGACCGGTGGAAGCGAAATGAGCGTCTATAACGCAGCCTACACCTGCCCCCCACGCTCACGCAGGCCAAGCGGCAGCTCTCCCTTCCTTCGCACTCAAGGTTTCGACCCGTGGGCGCGATCAGAACCACCAGGAAGCAAGCGCCGGCACGGCCTCGGTCAGTCAGCTCGCAAACCCAGTCGCTCCACGACCTGCAACCACTTGTCGGATTCCCGGCGCAGGCGTGCCGCCGCCTGCTCGGGCGTATTGGGAACGAATTCCAGCCCAGATGCGAGGAATTTGTCTCGTGCGTCCGGCTGCGCAAGCACCGCGCCGATGGCCTCGTTCAAGGCGGCCAAGACCTGAGGCGGCGTACCCTTGGGGGCCAGCAAGAGATCGCCGAACGTCGCTTCGTAGCCTGCAATGCCGGCCTCGCTCACCGTCGGCAACTCCATGGCACTGGGCGAACGCTTGGCCGTGCTGACCGCGAGACCGTTCAGCTTGCCGCTCTTGACGTGGGGCATGACGACCGCCGTGGAGAGGAAGCCGCACTGCACCTTGCCCTCGATCATGTCCTGCACGGCAGCGTTGGGGCCGTTGTAGGGCACGTGCGTCATGCGCAGTCCCGTTGCCGCCAGGAACATCTCGGCCGCCAAGTGGCCGGGAACGCCCTTGCCTCCCGACGCGTACGACATGTCATGCGACTTGGCGTAGGTCACTAGGTCCAACACTGACTGGACCGGTACCGAAGGATCGCACACCAAGGTCTGGCTCGTGTTCGCCAGAAAGATGACCGGCACCAGCTCGACATCCGCCTTGAAATTCAGATTCCGGTACATGTGCGGGTTGCTGGTGACCACGGTTTCAGTTGAATCGGCCTCGATGACAGCCTCTGCGACGGCTGAAGTTGGCGTTTACTCCAAGCCGGCGGCTTGACTCAGGGTGCACGCGATGCCAGATAGGCAGTTATCGCAACGATGTCGCCTTCCGTCAGTTTCTCCACGACCGGCTTCATCTGCGAAGTGTTGGGACCGGCACGGGCGCCGCTGCGAATGTCATGGATCTGGCGCGCAAGATAGCTCGGTGATCGACCCACGATCGGCGGAATGGTGTCGGTCCCCTTCAACTCGGGCCCATGGCAGGTGGCACATGGCACGCTGCGCCCTTCGGCGCCTGTTCGAACCAATTCCATGCCACGACTCACGGAACCGGGCGGCGCGTAGACGATGAAACGGGCACGGGAATCCCGGCTCTCGAAATCCGCCGGATTCTCCGGCACTTCGATGATCCGCTGGCCGATCGGCTCCTTTTCTCCGGTGCCCGTGCCGACGAGGACCCAGCCCTCCACGGTTGTCTTGGCAACGAGAGGCGTTTCGACGACGCGCCGGTTGGTTCTCGGCTTGAGCGACGAGAAATAGCGTGCGGCCTCGTCGATTTCGGCGTCGCTGATCGTTTTCGACCCGGCGATCATCAACGCCGTGGGTGCACGTTTGGCGATCGAGGTTCTCCGATCCCCACTCCGGAAGTCCTTCATCTGTTGCACGAAATAGGCATACGGCAGGCCCATGAGGTTTGCGTTTTCCGGCCCGCCAGACCCATCCGCACGATGGCACCAACCGCAGGCAAAGACGTCTGGCTTTCGGCCCCTCGCCACGACCTCGGGCATTGGCGGGTGATCCCCGGGATGCCAGTCCGTTGCGGCGAAGCGATCCCGCGTTTGAGTTAACGTGTATCCCGCAGCACTATCGGGCACCCGGCGGATTGACGCATCGTCGCTCGCCGCCTTGAAGTCCGGCGGATTCATCGGGTAAGCCCATGCGGGGTGAGCCTCCTGGGCGTTGACCTGCATGGTCACGAGATTCAGTATCGCCGCAGCGAGGAATGTGACGAGGCGTTGTGTCTTCACGAATTGACTCCTTGGCGGCGACGCTAGCATTCCGGCAGCGATGCGAGGTACAAGTTCATTATCCTCGCAGCCGCAGTTAGCCGACTCCATTCGGATCATCGCCCAGCAACTGCGGGGTTGGTGGCGCACCGATGCTGGTGAGAATCCACTTGAGGTAATCACAGACACGATGCCAAACGGATGGCTGGGTCTCTTGTCATTCGCCACCTGCAGGTCCCCGTGTGTGCCTCGGTGAACCAGCAGCCGGCGGACTGCTGCAAATTCGGCACGCTATCAGAGGGGCTCGTCGGTAACCAGAATCGCCCGGAAGTCGTTGACGTTGGTCAGTGTCGGGCCGGTGATGACGGAATCGCCCAAGGCGTCAAAGAAACTGTGGCCGTCGTTGTCATCCAGGCTGACGAGCGGTTTGATCCCCTTGGCCCAGGCACGCGCCAGGGTGTCCGGCGCGAGCCAGGCGCCGGCGATCTCCTCCTGACCGTCTACTCCGTCGGTATCGCCGGCGATCGCGTGGATGCCGCGATGCCCGTTAAGCGCCACGCCAAGCGCGAGCAGAAACTCGACGTTGCGTCCGCCGCGCCCGTTGCCGCGCACCGTCACCGTCGTCTCGCCGCCGGAGAGCAGGACGCAGGGCGCTGTGAAGGGCTGGCCGCGGCCAGCGACCTGCAACGCGATGCCGGCCATGACCTTGCCGACGTCGCGCGCTTCGCCTTCGATGGCGTCGCCGAGGATGTGCGCCGCCACCCCGGTCTGGCGCGCCACGGCGGCGGCGGCTTCGAGCGCCATCTGCGGTGTCGCGATCAGGCGCGTCTCCACCCTGGCCAGGCGCGCGTCGCCAGGCTTGATCGATTCACCGCGACCGCTTTCGAGGACCTGCAGCACAGCCGGCGGAACAGCGATGCCGTAGCGGCGGATGATCGCCAGGGCGTCGTCACAGGTGGTGGGGTCGGCGACCGTCGGACCGGAGGCGATGTCGATCGGGTTGTCGCCGGGCACGTCGGAGATCATCAGGTTCAGCACGCGCGCCGGACCGCAGGCCGCCGCCAGGCGCCCGCCCTTGATCGCCGAGAGGTGGCGACGGACGCAGTTCATCTCGGCGATCGAGGCGCCGGACTTCAGCAGGGCCTTGTTCACCGCTTGCTTGTCTGCCAGAGTCAGACCTGCGAGCGGCAGGGCAAGCAGCGACGAGCCGCCCCCCGAGATCAGGCACAGCACGCTGTCGTCGGCCGTCAGCCCCTGCAGCAGGGCGTGGATGCGCTGTGCTGCGGCGACTCCGGCGGCGTCCGGTACCGGGTGAGCCGCCTCGACGATCTCGATGCGCTGGCAGGGAACGGCGTAGCCGTAGCGCGTCACCACCAGTCCCGACAATTCGCCCGGCCAGTTCTCCTCCAGCGCTCTGGCCATCGCAGCCGATGCCTTGCCGGCACCGATCACGAGCAGTCGGCCGCGCGGCGCCGTGGGCAGGTGCGGCGGGATGCAGTGGGCCGGCTGCGCGGCGGTGATTGCCGCCTCGAACATCTTGCGCAACAGACTGCGGGCTTCATTGGTCTTCATCGTTCATCTCCTGTTCAGGCCGCCAGCTTCGGGCGCTGCGTGAGCAAGTCGGCCTCGTCCAGGCTGCTTGCGGCGGCGTCACCCTCGTACAAGGCTTGCAGGTCTTCGGGATCGCTCTTGCCGCCGAGAACGCGGTCGAGACGCTCCCCGTCCACCGCGTCGACCCAGCGAGCGATCGCCACCGTGCCCACCGCGTTGCCGATTGTATTGGTAATAGCGCGGGCTTCAGACATGAAGCGATCGACGCCGAGGAGCAGCACCATGCCGGCAACGGGAATCTTGCCCATCGAAGCCAGCGTCGCCGCCAGAGTAATGAAGCCCGAACCGGTCACGCCGGCCGAGCCCTTCGAAGTCAGCAGCAGCACGCCCAGCACCAGCAGCTGGTCGGTCAGGGTCAGTGAAGTGTTGGTGGCCTGGGCGATGAAGATCGCCGCCATAGTGTAATAGATGCACTGTCCATCGGGGTTGAAGGTCAGCCCCGAGGGTACGACCAAGCCGACCACCGGCTTCGAGACGCCAGCAAACTCCAGCTTGCGCATGAGCTGCGGCACGACCGACTCGGACGAACTGGTGCCGAGGACGGTGAAGATCTCGTCCTTGATGTACTTCAGGAACTTCCAGAGACTGAAGCCGGAGAGTCGGGAGATGGCTCCGAGAATGAGAACGACGAACAGAAAGCAGGTCAGGTACATCGTGGCCATCAGCTTGCCGAGCGAGATAATCGATCCGAGGCCGTACTTGCCCACAGTGAAGGCCATCGCGCCGAAGGCGGCGATCGGCGCCAAGCGCATGATCATCCCGACGACGGAGAAGATGGCGTGCGTGAAGGAGTCGAGGAAAGTCACCACTGGCCTGGCGCGCGGGCCGATGTGCGACAGGGCCACGCCGAACATCGTCGCGAACACCAGGATCTGCAGAATGTCGTTCTTGGCCAGCGCGTCGACGATGCTGCTGGGTACGAGATTCAGCATGAAGTCGACAAATCCCGTCGGCTTGGCTGCGCTGGCGGTGTAGGTGGCGATGGCCTCGGTGTCGAGCGTCGCCGGATCGACGTTCATGCCTTGCCCAGGTTGCACCGGATTGACGACCAGCAGGCCAAGGGCCAGCGCAAAGGTCGACAGCACCTCGAAGTAGATCAGTGCGCGGGGCCCAACGCGACCGAGTTCCTTCATGTTTTCCATGCGGGCAATGCCCAGTACCACGGTGGCACAGATGATCGGTGCGAACACCATTTTGATCAGCTTGATGAAGACATCACCAAGCGGCTTCAGGTCGGTTCGGATGTTCGGGGCGAAAACGCCGACAATGATGCCGGTCGTCACGCCGATCAAGACCTGGACGTAGAGTTTTCCGAAAAAGCGGCGAATCATGATGGCTCTCCTTCCTCTTCCGAGGCGATAGGTGGCTCCACAGCTCTGGCATGGCTGCTTTGAAGCCGAATGAGTGACGCCTTGGCGACAAGCCCCCGGCGCGTCGATCCCGGGCAGGATGCGCGTTGGGCGCACATTGGCGTAGTGATCGAAGCCCTGACAGATCTTCAGACGCAGTCCCCAGAGCGTGATGTGATCCGGGATGTCGGGGTCGCCGGCCGAGCCGAAGAGAAGGGCATCCTTGTTGCGCAGCGCGTCCAGTCCGTTGTCCGGCATCATCACGCCGTGCTCGCGAAAGTAGTCGCCGCCCCAGTCGAAGTTCTCGAACTCGAAGCGGAAAGTGCTGTTCGAGGCGGCCAGCGCTTCAAGAACCTGCTGACCCGCGGGAACGACTTCCTTACCGATACTGTCGCCGGGAACCGTGGCAATATGATAGGTCTTCATCATTTGTCTCCTGTGCAGTAACCGTTCACACCCCCTTAAGAAAAGCCGCCAGCGCTATGATTTGTATGGCATAGTTGCGAGACCTGCAAACGACCTGACAGACGCGGCGCGATGCACCTGAGCAAACATGACCTGTTCCAAGTGAACGACGAGTGGCTGAAGAAGCTGCCGGCGGAGCTAGTGCTGGAAGTGTCGAAGCGCCTGTTGCACGACGTGAAGGAGTTGCAGGATCGGCTGAATCAGAACCCAGACAACAGCTCGCGTCCGCCGACCAGCCAAGCGCCTTGGGCGAAGACAGGCGACTCGGAGGAACAGAGTGGTGCGGCGGACGAGAGCGACACAACAGACGCCGGCGCGGAGAGGGCGACGGGAAGCGCTACGGTGAGTACAAGGCTTCTTCCGCATCGCTTCGATGATGTCTTTTTCATGGTCCCAGTTCCTCCGCAGGAAAGATCAAGCGCACCAAGCATCGGGCAGTAGTCCAACGCCACATCGGCTTTCTGCCCGCTCCAACATCTCCTCTTACCGGAAGCAAAAACCATTCTCAAGACATGGCTCTAGCGTAGGATACTGTTTCAACACGCTATTGCATTCCAGCTCGACAGATGCTCGACCAGGAGTGCAGGAAAGCCCGACACCACTCACCGCCTTGACAAGTGTTCCCTCACCGCAAAAAAAATTCCGGATACCCCAGAGGTGATCGGAAACGGGAGCTTCGGCGAACGTGCCGGCAGCCGATTTTTCCCCAGCCAAGCACGCGCCTCGATGAACCTGGCGATTTGGCGGCTGTGTGCGATCATGAACTTCATCGACTCATTGCAGGCCAGGAGCGCGGGCACTGTACTCAAGGAACCCATCACCCTCGTTCGCGAGAGCGAAAAGAGCGGCGATACCGAAAAGGAAGCAAGCCATGACCAAAACCCTGAACGTTGCCATCGTCGGTTACGGCTTTGCCAGCAAGACCTTCCACGCGCCACTGATTGTCGGCGTTCCCGGTCTTCAACTCACAGCGATCGCGAGCAGCGACCCGGCCAAAGTAAAAGCCGACTGGCCTGATGTCGCGGTAGACGCGACGCCGGCGGATCTCTTTGCCCGCCCCGAGATCGACCTCGTCGTCATCCCGACACCCAACGACAGCCACTTCCCGCTGGCCCGCATGGCACTCGCCGCAGGCAAGCATGTCGTGGTCGACAAGCCTTTCACGGTAACCCTGGCCGAGGCTCGCTGCCTGCAGACGGAGGCTGCGGCCGCCAGCCGCCTCCTCTCGGTATTCCACAACCGGCGCTGGGACTCTGACTTCCTGACTCTGCAGCAAGTCATCGCCACGGGAGAACTGGGGCACATCGTTCATTTCGAATCGCACTTCGACCGCTACCGGCCGCAAGTGCGCGCCCGTTGGCGGGAACAGGCCGGCGCGGGCAGCGGACTGTGGTACGACCTTGGGGCGCATCTCATCGACCAGGTGTTGCAGATCCTCGGGATGCCCGAAACGATTGCGCTCGACCTGGCAACGCAGCGGCAGGGCGCCGTGACGGACGACTGGTTCCACGCCGTGCTGCGCTACGGGCAAAGCCGCTGCATCCTGCACGGCAGCGCCCTCGTCGCGGTGCCCGCGCCGCGTTTCACCGTGCACGGCAGTCTCGGCAGTTTCACCAAGCTGGGCCTCGACCCGCAGGAGGACCACCTCAAGTCCGGCATCCGCCCGCCGGCACCGGGCTGGGGCGAAGACCCGCTGACCGCCACGCTATCCGTCTGGCGCGATGGCGTTTGCTGTACGCGCGAGCTGACCTGTATTGCCGGTGACTACCCGGCTTACTACAGCGCCGTCCGTGACGCCATCCGCGGCGTTGGGCCAAACCCGGTCACAGCCGACGACGGTGTTGCCGTAATGCGCCTGCTCGAGCTTGGCGTGCAGAGCGCCCAACAAGGCCGGGTGCTACCGATCGCGCCCGTATACGCGGCGTGAACCACTCCGGCCCAGCCGGACGGCGCGTATCATGCATCGGTATCGTGATTGCAACCGCAATACAGGAGAACCAGGGATGAAACTTGCGTACGCCGGGCTCAGGACGAGCCGGCGCAAGGCGCTGTTGGCGCCAACTCGGCAGGGCGCGCGGCAAGGCCGCGTACCGGCGGTCTCGCCATGACCTCATGGTGGGGCACACCGAGCCCGGACGGCGACCCTCTGGGCTTTCGGTCGGCGCTGGGGGATTTCGACCTGCAACTGTTCGGCGAGGGCACGCACTACCGCACCTATGAACTGCTCGGCGCCCATGTCGTGCGGCTCGGCGACGTCCAGGGCGTGCGCTTCGCGGTGTGGGCGCCGAATGCCCAGGACGTCAGCGTCATCGGCGACTTCAACCAGTGGGACGGCCGCCGCCATCCGATGCGCGCACGCGCCCGCTCGGGCATCTGGGAACTTTTCATCCCCGGGCAGGGCCAGGGGGCGCTCTACAAGTACGAGATCAGGACCAAGACCGGCGCGCTCACGCGGAAGACCGACCCGCAGGGCTTTTACGCCGAGATGCGCCCACAGACCGCGTCGATCGTCTGGGATATCTCCTTCGGTGCCAGGGGGCAGTGGAGCGATGCCGAGTGGATGGCCAGCCGCGCCCGCAACGATCCGCTGCGCCGGCCGATGGCGATCTACGAAGTGCACCTCGGCTCGTGGGCACGCGTACCCGGCAGCAGCGGCTACCTGAGCTATCGCGACCTGGCCGCACGCCTCGTCGCCTATGTCCGGCAGCAGGGCTATACGCATGTCGAGCTGATGCCGGTCACTGAACATCCGCTCGATGCGTCGTGGGGCTACCAGGTCACCGGCATGTTCTCGCCCACCAGCCGTTTCGGGTCGCCGGACGATCTCCAGTACTTCGTGGACCACATGCATAACAACGGCATCGGCGTCATCCTCGACTGGGTGCCGGCCCACTTCCCCAAGAACGACTTCGGGCTGGTCAAGTTCGACGGCAGCGCGCTGTACGAGTATGCCGACGACCGCATCGGCGAGCACAAGGCCTGGGGTACCAAGGTTTTCAACTACAAGCGCAAGCAGGTGGTACAGTTCCTGATCAACAGCGCGCTCTTCTGGCTGGACCGCTACCACATCGACGGGCTGCGTGTGGATGCCGTGTCGGCGATGCTCTATCGTGACTACGAACGTCAGGACTGGCTACCCAACGAATACGGCGGTCGCGAGAACCTGGAAGCGATCGCTTTTCTGCGCCGCCTCAACGAGATGGTGTACGAGCTGCATCCCGGCGCCGTCACCATTGCCGAGGAGTCCACCGCCTTCCCGATGGTCAGCCGGCCCACCTATCTCGGCGGCCTCGGTTTCACCTTCAAGTGGAACATGGGCTGGATGCACGATACGCTCGCTTACATTGCCCACGATCCGATCCATCGCAAGTACCACCACCAGAAGTTGACCTTCGGTCTGATGTACGCGTTCACCGAAAACTTCGTCCTGCCGATCTCGCACGACGAAGTCGTCCACCTGAAGAAGGCGATGCTCGACAAGATGCCCGGCGACCTCTGGCAGAAATTCGCCAACTTGCGCCTCTACTACGGGTTCATGTGGACGCATCCGGGCAAGAAGCTGCTCTTCATGGGCCAGGACTTCGGGCAATGGCGCGAGTGGAGCGAGGATCGCAGCCTCGACTGGCACCTTATCGAGCCAGGCGGCGCGCCGCACGGCGCCGAACCGCATCGCCGCCTGCAAGACTGGGTGGCCGACCTGAACCGGTTCTATGTTGGCGAACCGGCGCTCCACGAACAGGATTGCGAGCGGCCGGGCTTCGAGTGGATAGACGCCAGCGACTGGGAGCACAGCGTCATCTCCTACATCCGGCGTGCCAGGAATTGGCAGGACTGCCTGCTCGTCGTTGCCAACTTCACCCCGCTGGTGCGGCGAGGCTATCGCCTCGGCGTCCCGATGCTGACGACTTACTGCGAAGTGCTCAACAGCGACGCGGCCAAGTACCACGGCAGCGACGTGCGTAACGACGGCTCGTTGGCAGCCGCCGACATCCGCTGGCAGTCGCAGCCGTATTCGATCGAGATGACCCTGCCGCCACTGGCGGTGGTGGTGCTCAGGCCTGACCGCTAGACGACCTCTCACCACCAGCCCTCGAATTGCAGGCCGATCGTCGAGCCCTGATTGCCGCTGGCGAAGATGCCGGTCGAGGCGGTCGAGGCGACGGCGGAATTGCCGGAGCCATTGGCCGCCAGCGCCGCCGCTTCGTTCCAGCGCGCATAGGTATAGAACAGGCGCAGTTCGGGGCGCGCCCAGAAGCCGCGGGCCATCGCCAGCGTCGGCGCGATCGTCAGTTTGGTCAGATTGCGCGTCTGACCGGCACTCGGTTTGACGCGGTCATGCCCGAGTTCGCCCTGGAGTTTCCAGTGCTCGGTGAGGCCGTAGGTCAGACGGCCGCCGAGCGAGGTCCACGTCTGGTCGCCCGCGGGCGACTCGTCCTTCTGGTACACCGCCGTCAGCATGCCGCCGAGCTTCGGCGTCATTTGCGCGTAGATGCCGTCGACGACGCGCCAGCGCTTGTCGGCCGTCGTGTTGGTGAGCGGCCCGGTGCTGCCGAGCCCGGTTCCCGGCCCGACCCCGTATTGCACAGCAAACTTGTTCCAGCCGTCGCCCAGAATGTTGCTCTGGCGATGCTGCACGGTCACCGACCAGCCGGAATCGCCGCCGGTGTAGACATGGCCCGATTCGGGAATCACGCTCAGGCCGAACTCCAGTTCGCCGTTCGCATTGGCCTTCAGCCCGCGCACCTGGAAATCGTAGCGATCCGCCTTGATCGGCTGCTCCTGGTAGTCCTCGCGAAAAAAGGCCAGGCTGACCTTGACGCCGCCGATGGCGATGTCCTCGACGCCGCCGCCGAGACCTTGCGGGTTCCAGTAGAAGAAATCGTTGATGTGGATGTCTTCGCGCTTGTAATAGCGCCGGCCGGCCCAGACGGCGCCGCCGTTGAAGAACGACAGCTTCTCTGCGGCCATATAGGCCTGAGCGACACGCCCCTGGGTGCTGTTACCCGCCGTGTTGTAGGCCGTCGGTGTGTTCAGACTGAACATCGTATTGGCCGTGAGCGTCGCGCCGTCGGAAAAACTCGCCAGTTGCTTGCCGATAAACAGTTCGCCGTAGATCTCGCACTCGTTGCCAAGCCGGTACTTGGCTTGCGCGCCGGCCAACTGGAAGCAGGCGGCCCGGCTCCCTTCCGAGTTGATGCCACCCAGGGCGCGCAGGTAGCCAGCGACGACGAGATCCCCCACATCCTTCGCAAGCTTCGGGGCCACCTCCGCGAGAGGTATTTCCGGTGCCTCGACACCACCAACGTCGGTATCGACGACCTTCGGGTCGCCGGCCTCAGCGGCGCCGGCGGGCTGGCCGCACAGCAGGGCGACGACAAGCGGGGTAACTGAGCTAAGGGATAATGTGCGCATGGTCAGATCCTTTCTTCCAGGAAATTCGGGCGAGAGAACCCCCCCGCCATGCCCGGCACCGTCATGGGGGTGGTTCTTACCGCAAGAGCTGCGTCCGCGACTCAGGAAGCTACCGGCACCCGCACGCGGGTGAGGAGTCGGGGGTTCAAGGAAAAGCGGAAGAGGAGGAGGCCCCCTCGCCCAGCTGGACTCGCTAGGCCGCCATCGCCGCATCCTCGGCCAAGGGCTTCTTGAGCACGATCAGGGCCAGCGTGGTCACTACGGTACCGGCGGCAATGGCGCCGATGTAGGGCAGCAACTGGCCGACGGCGTTGGGAATCGCCAGCACGAAGATGCCGCCGTGCGGCGCGTGCAGCGTGCAGCCGAAGAACATCGACAGCGCGCCCGTCGTCGCTGCGCCGGCGACACAGGCGGGAATCACGCGCAGCGGATCCTTGGCTGCGAAGGGAATCGCGCCTTCGGTGATGAACGAAATGCCGAGCACCGCGGCGGCTTTTCCGGCGATCTGCTCGTCGACCGAGAAGCGGTTCTTGGCAACGAAGGTGGCGAGCGCGATACCTAGCGGCGGCACCATTCCGGCAGCCATAACCGCCGCCATCGGCATGAAGGCGTTGCTCGCCAGCAGGCCGACGCCGAAGGTATAGGCAGCCTTGTTGATCGGTCCGCCCATATCCACCGCCATCATGCCGCCGAGCAGCAGGCCGAGCAGGACGGCATTGGTGCCGCTCAGACTCTGCAGGAACTGGGTGAGCCCCTCCATGATCGCGCGCGCCGGGCTGCCGACGACATAGATCATCAGCAGACCGACGACCAGGGTGGCGAGCAGGGGAATCAGCAGCACCGGCTTCAGTCCCTCGAAATGGACCGGCAACTTGATGTGGTCGCGCAGGTAGCGAGCGACATAGCCAGCCAGGAAGCCGGCGACGATGCCACCCAGGAAGCCGGCCTGCAACTGGCTGGCCAGCATGCCGCCGACGAGACCCGGCGCCAATCCGGGCCGGTCGGCGATGGAGAAGGCGATGAAACCGGCCAGCACCGGGATCATCAGTGCGAACGCCGCGCCACCGCCAATTTCCATCAGGCTGGCCGCCAGAGTTCCTTTCTCCTTGAACGCCTCGATGCCGAAGATGAAGGAGAGCGCGATGGCCAGACCGCCGGCGACGACGATCGGCAACATGTAGGAAACGCCGGTGAGCAGATGCTTGTAGGCCCCAGCCGGCTTCTCGGCCGGCCGCGCCTCTGCCTGGACGGCTGCGCGCACCGCCGCCGCGCCACTTGGCGGGGGCAGCGCGAGGGCCTCCTGCAGGACCTTCTGGGTTTCCTTCAGCGCCCGGCCGACCGAGGTTTCGTACACTGCCTTGCCGGCGAAGCGGCTGGTGTCGACGTGCGTGTCGGCGCCGATGATCACCACATCGGCGGCGGCAATCTCCTCGGCGGTGAGCGTATTCTTGGCGCCCACCGAGCCCTGTGTCTCGACCTTGATCTCGTAGCCATGCTGGGCCGCGGCCTTCTTCAAGGCCTCGGCAGCCATGAAGGTATGCGCGATGCCGGTCGGGCAGGCGGTGATCGCCACGATCTTTTTTGGGGCGGCCGGTTGCGCGGCCGGCTGCGCTGCCGGAGCAGGCTCTGGCTTGGGCTGGCGCTCGGCGCTGATCCCGATCAAGGCCAGGGCCGCCTCGATGACCCCCCGCGGATCCCGGATCGCCACGCTGGTAGTCGTTTCATGGACCACCTGGCCGGCAAAGCGGGTCATTTCGACGTGCGTGTCGGCGGCGAGAATGACCAATTCGGCGGCGGCCAGGTCGGCGTCGTTGAGGATGTCCCTGGCGCCGGCCGCGCCCTGGGTTTCGACTCGGATGCTGTGGCCCATCAGTGCGGCGGTCTTCTTCAATGCCTCAGCGGCCATGTAGGTGTGGGCGATGCCCGTGGGGCATGCGGTAACTGCAATGATCCTTGCCATGTGTGTACCTCTTTCGTGATTACAACGATACCGGCGGGCGGCCTGTCAGGTCCGCGACCTGGCGTACGGTGACTTGCGCCATGAATGACTCGATGACTGCCGGCGACGGCAGGCGTGGCCCGAGCTGGGTCAGCGCGCCCAGGGCGCTGGCGGTCGCCAGGCGCGCGCAGTCCGCCAAGTTCCAGCCGCGCAGACTGCCGGCGACGAAACCCGCTACCATGGCGTCCCCGGCGCCGACCGTGCTCTTGACTTCGACCACCGGCGGGATGGCCTGCAGACAGTCATCGGCGGTGACGAACAATGCCCCCTCGCTGCCCATCGACACCACCACGCAGCCCAGCCCGGCGGCGAGCAGTTGGCGTGCCGCGCTGATCACCGCCGCCTGGTCAGGCAGCGGCGCACCGACCAGTTCTTCCAGTTCCGCGATATTGGGTTTTATCGCCCAGGGCCCGGCGGCGATTCCGTGCCGCAGGGGGTCGCCGCTACTGTCGAGCAGCACTCGCTTCCCTGCCGCCTTGAGCCGGCGGATCAGGTCGGGGTAGTAGGCAACCGGCACGCCGGCGGGAACGCTGCCGGAAAGCACGAAGCAGTCGTGGTCGGCGAGCAAGGCTTCGATCGTCCGGGCCAGTTCGGCAAGGTGGTCAGGGGTCGCGGCGGGGCCGGGAAAGTTGATGTCGGTGATCCCCTGCGATGTCTCGTCGATGATCTTGACATTGACCCGGGTCTTCCCCGGGACACGCACGAAGGCGTCGGTCATCCCCTTGCTGGCAAAGAGTTGCTCGAAGACCCCCGCATTGTCGCGCCCGAGCAGGCCGCTGACGGCGACGCGAAAGCCCAGGTCGGCGAGGAAGGAGGCGACGTTCACGCCCTTGCCGCCGGGGTCGGATTGTTCCCAGGCGACCCGGTTGACGCTCCCCGCCGCGAAATCGGGAATCGCCACGCTCTGGTCGATGGCCGGGTTGAGGGTAAGGGTGGCGATGCCTGTCGATGGATTCATGGTCGTCGTTTCCATTAGAGGGCGCGCACTTCGGCGGCGCTTTGACAGGCCAGGGCGCGCTTGGCCAGGGCCCGCATGTCTACCAGAGACTGGGCGCGCAGCCGGGACTTGATCGCCGCGACACTCGGGATGCTCATGCTCAGTTCGGTGACGCCGAGGCCGGCGAGGATCATGGCGCCCTTCGGATCACCGGCCATGCCACCGCACACGCCGACCCACCGGCCGGCGGCCGTGGCCGCCTTGACCGTCATGTCGATCATACGCAGCACCGCGGGGTGCAGGGCGTCAGCCTGCCGCGCCAGGCTCGGATGTCCCCGGTCCATGGCCAGCACGTACTGGGTCAGGTCGTTGGTGCCGACCGAGAAGAAATCGGCGTGCGCCGCGAGTTCCGGGGCCATCAGCACCGCCGAAGGCACTTCGATCATGATGCCGATATCGACTACGCCGGCGCCGAGTTCGACGCGGACCTCTTCGGCGATGGCACGGGCGGCGCGCAACTCTTCGACAGTGGCGATCATCGGGAACATGATCTTCACCGGGCCGGTCGCAGCGGCGCGGTAGATGGCGCGCAACTGCGGCCGAAAGAGGTCGGAGCGTGCGAGGCACAGACGGATACCGCGCACGCCAAGGAAGGGGTTTTCTTCGGCGGGCAGCGACAGGTACGGCACTTCCTTGTCGCCACCGATGTCGAGCGTGCGAATGATCAAGGGCAAACCGTTGAGCGCCCGTGTCATCGCGCTGTAGGCGACGAACTGCTCGTCTTCGCTGGGCGGCTCGGCGCGTTGCAGGAAGAGGAATTCACTGCGCAACAGACCAATCCCTTCGGCACCGGCGGCCACCGCCTGTTCGGCTTCGGCGGCGCCACCGATGTTGGCGACCACCTCGATGCGATGACCGTCGGTGGTGATCGCCGGCTGATAGCAGGCCAGTTTTTCCGCTTCGCGTAGCGCCTGCCACTCGTGCTGCGCCTGGCGAGCCAGCGCCAGATCGCCGTCACCTGGATCCGGATAGAGATTGCCGGCATCACCGTCGAGAATGCACAGGCTGCCCTCGGCCTGATGCAGCAGCGCCGGCCCGGCGCCGACGATGGCCGGAATGTCCAGCGAGCGGGCGATGATCGCGGTATGCGAGGTCGGGCCGCCACCGGCAGTGCAGATGCCGAGGATCATCGCCGGGTCGAGCCGCGCCGTGTCGGACGGTGACAGATCCTCGGCGACCAGGATCACCGGGGCGGCGAATGCACCCGGCTCCTCTTCGAGTGTGTCGGCCAGCAGGCGCAGCACCCGGCGTCCGACATCCTGGAGATCCACCGCACGTTCCTTGAGCAGCGCGTCGTCGAGCGACGCCACCTCCTGCGCGCGTTCGTCGATGCTCTGGCGCCACGCCCAGCCGGCGCTGTGTTCGGCGTCGATCAGGCGCTGCGTGGCATCGATCAGGTCGGGGTCGTCGAGAAACTCCTCGTGGGCGCGAAAGATGGCGGCCCGCGCGGCGCCGCTGCGCGCCTTGACCTCGTCGTGCAGTTCGCGCAATTGCAGCTTGGCGGCGGCGATCGCCTGGTGCAGCCGTGTCCGTTCGTGCGCTGCATCGTTGGCGGTAACCGCGACGACGATCTTCTCGCGCCGGAAGTGGCGCAGGGGCCCGATCGCCACGCCCGGCGAAGCAGCGATGCCGGCGATCGCCCGCGCTTGCAACGTCAGGGTCGGGGCGGCAAAGCCTGCCGTCGGCGCTTCCTCCTCATCTTCGAGGCCGTGCCGTACCGCCGCCGCCAGGGCCTCGAGCGCCGCATCCTCATCGACGCCGCGCGCCATGATGCGCAGGCTGGCCTGCTTGTCGGCGCCGAGCTTCAACAGCGAGACCAGGCTCTTGCCGTTGGCCACCTTGCTGCCGTGGCGGACGCGCACCTCCGCCTGGAACTGTTTGGCGATGTCGACGAAGGCGGTCGCCGGGCGGGCGTGCAGTCCGGCCGGGCCGGTCAGCGCGACATCGACCCATTTGGCGAAATCGTCGGCGGCGCCGGCCGGCGCGTCGGTGCTGACGGCTCCGCCGTCACGCGGCTGCGTCAGACGCTCGATGATGTCCGCGGGCTCGCTGGTCCGCGCCAGGCGCTGCACCGTCTCCGGGTCGTCGAGTACGTCGGTTAGGTTGGCGAGCAGTTCGATATGCTCGTCGGAGCGAGCGGCGATGGCGACTACCAGGTACACCGTTTCACCCTGATTCCACTGCACGCCGTCGGGAAACTGAGTCACCGAGATGCCGGTCTGGATGATCAGTTCCCGGTCCTTGGGCAATCCGTGCGGAATGGCGATGCCGTTGCCGAGATAGGTATTGGCCACTTTCTCGCGCAGCAGCATGCTGTCGACGTAGCCGGGCTGCATGTTGCCGCTGTCGACCAGCAGGCTGCCGGCAATTCGGATCGCCTCGGTCTTGTCGCGCGCCTGCGCGTTGAGGCGGATGTTTCCCTGGGTCAGATGGATCATGATCGGTTCCCTCCTGTCGTCCTGCGCCGGCACTCGCCGAAGCAGGGCTGTTGCGGTGGTCGGAAGCGCGTTGCGCGCCATTTCCGGTGAGTTACAGGTCTTCGGCGTAGGTCAGGGTCATGGCAGCTGCCCGAGCCGCCTCGACCCCCTCGCGGGCCAGCCCGCGATCGACGATCCAGCGTGTGAGACCGTCAAACGGCAGGATTGGTGCGAACGATTGCTGGCCCCACTTGGCACTGTCGCAGATGGCGCAGACGCTCTTGCTGCGGGCGATGACCGCGCGCTTGACCACCGCCTCGACATGATTGGAGTTACTCCAGCCCTGCGTTCCATCGACGCCGCCGGCGCCCATGAAGAACAGGTCAATCTTCAAGCCGGCAATTTGCGTCAGCGCGACGGGACCGACGGTACTGAGCGCGTTCTGATAGACCTCACCGCCGATCATCTGCAGGTGGTAAGGCGTGCGCCCGGCGAGTTCGGTGACGATACTGATGCCATGCGTGACGATGTTGAGATGGGTGACCTGCGGCAGGCCCTGGCCGATCGCCCGTGCCATTTCGAATGCCGTCGTGCCGGCGTCGAGGTAGATCGTTTGTCCGCTCTTCAGGAGACGCGTGGCGGCACGGCCGACCTGCTGCTTCTGCTTCGAAGCCAGTTCCAGGCGCCGCGCATAGTCGACATCACGATTGAGCATCACGGCGCCGCCATGGACCCGGCGCAGCAGTCCGCGTGTTTCCAGTTCGGCCAGATCGCGGCGTACGGTCATCTCGGATAACTGGAATTGTTGTGCCAGTTGCCGCGTGCGGCACTCGCCGCGCGCCGATAGTTCCGACATGATCAGATTCAGGCGATGATCCGCAAGATGATCATGATCAGCCATGGTCTGATCGTCTCACTGAGGCCAGGCGTTTGTACAAGACACTTGCAGAGCAGTTCGGCATGGTAGATCCTTCCGCTGATGTGAGAGTTTGCGCGCATTTGTTTGTGTCTGTTCGACAAACGAACAATATCGCACATTTTCTAACATGGCAAGGATTTTCTTTGCCTTGGGTGCTCGGTGAGCACAGCGAACGCCGGACGCTCAAGGCGGCGGCAGTTGACGGCAAGCCTCGATTGACCATGGTACCCGGGGCCACCTTAGACCAACGAGGTAGCCGCACTCGATGTCTGGCCGGCCAGCCAGCATGCTGGCCGCGTGCTCACCCTTGTCTCCCCTGACGACAGCCAGGCCGGTGGAGCCATCCGGACGCTGGTTCTCGGCAACAAGACACCGACCCGAGCAGGTGCTCGCATTGCGAATGTTTGCGCAAGTACGCACCGATGGACGAAAAGTGAGCTACTGACAAGGCGGCCGCTCACCGGCGACCTGCCCAGTGAAATCAGTGATCTACTGTAGTTCGTTTCAACAAGTCAGCTTGCTCGCGTCAGCGTGATCTTGCCCTCTTGTGGAGCGTGCTCAGGCCTTCGGCAGCTGCTGGTAGGCGGCCAACGCGCGGGCGATCTGCGGCGTTGGCCTGGCCGGGTTGCCGCGGCCAAACTCGCTGCGCAGCGACGACAGGTTGTCGGCGATGTAGTCGATGGCGCCGTCAAGATTGTTTAGTTGGCGAGGAATGAAGTTGTCGCTGGCATTCAGCAGGCTGGCCGACTTGGCGAAGTTGGCGCTGAACTCGCCGATGGTGTCGAGCACGCCCTGCCGGTTTCTCTGCAAGGCGGCGTCAAACGTTGCCGTGTCGAAATGGGCGAGATTGCTCGTCTGGTCGATGGTGAAGCCCAGATCGTGCAGCCCGTGCAGACCTCGCATGGCGCCATTGAAGGGGTTTTCGACGCTCTGTTCCAGCTCGTAGAGAGATACCTCGGCGGCCTGCGTCCCATCCAGCACGCCGCCCTGCTCGACGCTCCCGGCGAAGCGGCCGATCCATTCGTTGTAGCGGCTGGCGAAGGTCTGCAGCTTGGCCTTGAGCGTGGCGCCATCGCTGCCGGCGTCGCTGGCGGCGTCAATTTCGCCGAGTGTCTTGCCGGCCTGCTGCATTGTCGCCACTGCCGCCTGCATCGCGCTCAGCTCCGCGAACTGCGCCTGATACGTGACGTCACGCTGGTTGATCCCGCTCATCATGCGGTAGCCGGATTCCGGATCGGACAGGCTGAGGTTGCGCCCAAGCGACGAGAGCCCGGCAACGCCTCCGCCGGTGCCCAGCCGCGCGAGTAGCGGACTCGCCGCGCCACCGGGCGTGCCGGCGAACGGCAGGCCACCAGCGCCGGATTGGCCGAACAGTGCCGTCGTCGCGTCCTCGGGCGAGCCGCGCAAGCATTCCGCGAGCAGCGCCTGAAAACTGTCGGCCTCGGCCGGCGCGGCGGCCTTCCAGGTGGCTGATGCCAGGCCGAACAGGTTGCCGGCAAGGGAAAGAACCGAGAATGGGGACATGGCGTGCCTCCGGCACAGGGTTGTCTGGCGGTCGCCGCACGGTCGGCGGCTCCCGGGAATTGGAAGCAACATCCGGGCCACACCCTGGCGGGCGCCGCCAGCAGCGACTGGGGCGAAGCCGCGTAGGCGCTTGCCGCTTTGCGCCTCCCCCGGGCGGCAATAATTGCCGCCCGGCTGCGTTGTCGTCGAACCTGACCGCCGAACTGAAGCCCCTTGCGGCGGGACACGTGGCACCGCCTTTTCGGCCTATCATGTACTCCATGCTCGTTTCGTTGCGCAATCGCCAAAGGAGGCATGGGATGCAGATCATCAGGTGGATCGGTATTGGCGTCGTGACGATCGCCGTACTGGCCTTGCTCGCCGGGCAGATCGGCCTGTTCAGGGGTACGCCCCCAGGGGACCTCGGGGTGCACGCGGGCAAGCTCAAGCAACCTTCGGAAACCGCCAACAGTGTGAGCAGCCAGGCGCTGCTGTGGGCCGGCCATACGCAGCGCGAGCAGGCCCAAATCGCGGCGCTGACCTTACGGGGCGGCGATGGATCGGCGACGATGGCCAGGCTGCAGGCCCTGCTGCAGGCGGAGCCGGGCGTCAGCATTGTCGACAGCCGTTCCGACTATCTCTACGTGCGCTATGAAACGCGATTCATGAAGTTCGTCGACGACGTCGAGTTCTGGTTCGATGCGGGCAGTGGCGTGATCCAGGTACGCTCGGCGTCGCGCCTCGGGCGCAATGATTTTGGCGTCAATCGCCGGCGCATCGAGGACTTGCGCGAAAAGCTCGCGACTTCCTGAGCGACCTGCCTGCCGACGGACACGCGGCGGTGTTCGCTCAGCCGCTCGTGGCAAGGGCAGCAAGCTCCGGCTTGACCGCGCAGGCGTGAATCGTCGATCATCGCATGACCTTCTCGCGAATGAGGAAAAGGTGAAGAGCTTCTTCCCGCTGATGGCTGCCGCGGCACTCGCCGGCTGCGCTGCAAGCCCTCCCCTTGCCGGCGACAGTCCGTCCGATCCCGGCCGCCTGCCGGCTGCGCATGTGGCCGTCAAGGTCCCCGGACTGGGTCCGTGCCATGATGCTGCCGACCGCACGCTCCACCTGTCCCCGGACCAGCCCGTGAATATCCTGGTGCATGGCTGCAGGGGTTCCGCCGGCCGCTTCCGCTCGCTGGCCGAGGTCCTTGCCTTCCATGGCCAGCAAACCGTCTGTTTCGGTTACGACGACCGCGACAGCCTGATGCTCAGTTCCGGCCAGTTGGCACGTGCCGTCGACCAGCTTGCCGGGCACCTGAACACGCCGCAGATCACGGTCATCGGTCACAGCATGGGGGGGCTGATCGCCCGCAAGGCGCTGGTCGCCGACCGGCCGGACCCGGTGCGCAAGCCCGACCTCGACCTGCGACTGGTAACCGTGTCGGCGCCTTTCGCCGGCATCGCCTCGGCACGGATGTGCGCCGTCCCCGCACTACGCCTGGCAACCCTCGGACTCAACGACCTGGCGTGCTGGCTGATCAGTGGCGACAACTGGTACGAAATCACGCACGCCTCGCCGTTCATCCGCCACCCCGGGCAGCTTGCGCCGCAGGTGCGCGGCCATTTGAAGGTGGTCACCGACGAACGCAACACGTGTCGCCGTCGCGATGCGGCAGGCCGGTGCCTCAAGGACGACTACATCTTCAGCCTCGCCGAACAGCGTTATCCGCCGGTCAGCGAGGCGCCCGACACGACCGATGTCGAGGTCGCAGCCGGCCACGTGGAAATCGTCGGCGAATCGGGTGTCACACCGGACAAATTGATCGCCGTCCTGCAACAGCAGGGGATCGTGCTGCCGACGCCGCCCGAACGCCGGTCTGCCTTCGGCAAGTTGCTGGCGCGCCTCTACGCGCCGTGAAGTGAGCGCCGCTGGCGTGCAGGGAAAACCGCTGCTCGCGGCGCCGCGCCGCCAATGGGCGCGCTACCTCAGACCCCCGGCCAGACATCGGCTGAGGTGGCTGGGCGCCCGCTACAGCATGTTCTCGAGGAACGCGCGCGTACGCGGGTGTTCGGGGGCGGCAAACAATTCCTTTGCCGGACGCGCCTCGAGGATCTCGCCCCCATCCATGAAGACGACGCGGCTCGCCACTTCGCGAGCAAAGGCCATTTCGTGCGTCACCACCAGCATCGTCATGTGCTCCTCGGCCAGTTCGCGGATGGTGCGCAATACTTCACCGGTGAGTTCCGGGTCGAGCGCGGAGGTCGGCTCATCGAACAGCATGATGTCCGGGTCCATGGCCAGTGCCCGCGCGATGGCGACGCGCTGCTTCTGGCCGCCGGAGAGCCGCGAGGGATAACTCGCCTGCTTGTCGAGCAGGCCCACCTTGCGCAGCAGCTTCTCGGCTTTCGGGAGGATCTCGTCACGGCGCAAGCCCTTGACGGTGATCGGCGCCTCGATGATGTTCTGCAGTACCGTCAGATGCGGAAACAGATTGAAGTGCTGAAAGACCATTCCCATTTTGCGGCAGATGCGCCGGATATCGGCGTCGGGCGAATAGCGGCAAACGGCGTCGGCGCCGGTGGCGACCAGCGTTTCGCCCTCGATGTCGATGCCGCCGCGGTTGATCGTCTCGAGATGGTTGAGGCAGCGCAGGAAGGTGCTCTTGCCCGATCCCGACGGGCCGATGACGGCAACCACCTCGCCCTTGTCGACCGCCAGCGAAACGCCCTTGAGCACTTCGACGGCGGCGAAGCGCTTGTGAACGTCGCGCGCATGGATCATTGGGCTAGCCATCGTAGACGGCATACTTTCTCTCCAGATGCTGGAAACCCAGCGTCAGGACCAGCGTCATCACCAGGTAGAAAGCCGCGGCGACAACAAAGGGCGTCGTCGTGAAGTCGCGCTGGACGATTCCGCGCGCGGCGCGCAGCAGGTCGTTCATCGCCAGCACGTAGATCAGTGACGTATCCTTGACCAGCGTGATCGTCTCGTTGCTCATCGGCGGCAGGATGCGCTTGAGCACTTGCGGCAGGACGATGCGCCGCATCGTTTGCGGATAGCTGAGCCCGAGGACACGCGCACCTTCGTACTGGCCCCGATCAATCGACTGGATGCCGGCGCGAAAGATCTCGGCAAAGTACGCCGCGTAGTTGAGCACGAAGGCGACGATGGCCGCCGGAAAGTCCGGCAGGCGGACGCCGATCACCGGCACGAAGGGCAACGCAAAATAGATGAACAGCATCTGCAGCATCAGCGGCGTGCCACGCATCAGCCAGATGTAGCCATTGACCAGGCCGCTCAGCACGACGAAGCGCGAAATCCTGACGAGGGCCAGGACCAGACCGAGCGGTACGGCGAGGACGAAGCTGATGAGAAAAACCTGCAGCGTGACCCCCGTACCCTCGATCAGGGGGGCCATGATCTCGATCACATAGTCCATGCACCGTTACTTCTTGATGATGTCCTTGCCGAACCACTTAGTCGAAATGGCGGCGGCCGAACCATCCTTCTTCATCTCGTCGAGCGTTTTCTGCAGTTTCGCCATCAGTTCGGTGTCGTCCTTGCGGGTGCCGACGCCGTAGTCCTCGGTGCCGAAGTTCTCGTCGAGAACACGGTACTCACCGGGCTTCTTGGTCGTGTAGTAGCGGCCGACGACCTCGTCGACGACCAGCGCATCGAGTCGACCAGCTCCCAGATCCATCAGTGCGGTGACGTTGTCGCCGAACTTCTTGAGTTCCTTGAGTGACTTGGCCGTGGCCGCGTCCTTCTCGACAGCCTCGATGGCGCTGCTGCCGTCCTGCACGCCGACCACCTTGCCGGCGAGGTCGGCCTTGGTCTTGACCGGCGACTTGTCGGTGACGACGATGATCTGGCGGTTCTCCAGATAGGGCGTGGTAAACAGGATCTTCTCCTTGCGCGCCTCGGTGATCGTCAGACCGTTCCACAGCACGTCGACGCGCTTGCTGTTCAGCTCGGCCTCCTTGGCATTCCAGTCGATCGGCTTGAACTTCACTTCGGCGCCGAGCCGCTTGCCGGCCTCGCCGGCCAAATCGATGTCGAAGCCGACGAGCGTGTTCTTCTCGTCGCGGAAGCCCATCGGCGGAAAGTTGTCGTCCAGACCGACGACAATGGCGGCAACCGGCGCGGGCACTGCCGCCGCTTTGCCTTCAGCAGGATTCTCCTTCTTGCCGCAGGCCGCGAGCAGCGCAGCGGACAACAGGACGATCGACAGAACTGCAGTTTTCTTCTTCATTTTTGTTTCCTGTGACGAGAACGATAGCAGCATGGCAGGCCATCGCCGCAGATACATCACTCAACGCGCGGCGGCGCCATGCCGGGGTCAGGTACGGCAAGGGCGACAGTATACCCAAGTCTGCTCACCCTCCCCGGCTGAATCGCCAGCGCCGCGCGTCGCCTCGACATTCGCGAGCATTCGCGCGAAAGCTTGGGCCTGGCACGGGCTTCACGTATACTTCGCTTGGTTCAGGTGCCATGCCGCACAACCGTGCGGCAGGTGAAACGGGAAGCCGGTGACCGCACGATTCGACGAATCGTGCCAGTCCGGCGCAGCCCCCGCTGCTGTAAGCCCGACGAGTTTGCCTCATGCCACTGCGTGATTGACGCGGGAAGGTCGGCAAAGGAGAAGGAAGGCGAGCCAGAAGACCGGCCTGAACCACAGGCAGCGCCAATCCCCGGGGTGACGGGAACGGTTCCGTTGACCAGCCGCAGCAGTTGCTTTGCAGGCGGTCCGTCTTCCGATCCTCGCCTCACGATGGTGCTTCCTGCCTTTCGCGCAGAGGAGGATGGTCATGCACATCATGGAAGGCTTCTTGCCCATCGAACATGCCGTCGGCTGGACGCTGGCGTCGGCACCCTTCGTCATATACGGCCTGCGCGCCGTCAGGCGAAGGGTCCACGAGCAGCCCGAGCAACGCATGCTGCTCGGTGTGGCGGCGGCTTTCGCCTTCGTTCTCTCGGCACTCAAACTACCCTCGGTGACCGGCAGTTGCTCGCACCCGACCGGCACCGGACTTGGGGCGATCCTCTTCGGCCCGGTCATCATGGCGCCGATCGGTGCCGTCGTGCTTCTTTTCCAGGCACTGCTCCTCGCCCATGGCGGGCTGACCACTCTCGGCGCCAACCTGTTCGCGATGGCGATCGTCGGCCCGTTTGCCGCCGCCGCCGTCTTCCGCTTGGCGCGTGGCCTGAAGTGCTCGTTTGCCGTCAGCGTCTTCCTCGCGGCCAGTCTGGCCGACCTGCTGACCTACGTGACCACCTCGCTGCAACTGGCCTGGGCCTTCCCTGACCCGGTCGGCGGCTTCGCCGCCTCCTTCGTCAAGTTCGCAGGCATTTTCGCGATCACCCAGATCCCGCTGGCCATCAGCGAGGGTCTGCTGACGGTCGTCATCTTCAATGCCCTGGCGCGTTTCAACCCGCGAGAACTGCAGGACATGAAAGTCATCGGCAGCAGCGAGGTACGAGCGTGAAACGCCATCAGAACCTCCTGCTCCTCGTCGCCGTCGCACTGCTCACCGCCCTGCCGCTGTGGCAGGTGCAAAGGCCCGAGGCGGGCGCGGACGGCAAGCCGGTCGACATCTTCACCGGCGCGGACAACAGGGCCATGGCGCTGATCGGTCAGATTGCCCCCAGCTACCAGCCGTGGTTCGAGCCGCTGCTGGAACCCGCCAGCGGCGAAGTGGCGTCGCTCCTGTTCGCCTTGCAGGCCGCCCTCGGAGCCGGCTTCATCGGCTATTACCTTGGCGTCTCGGTGACCCGAGAGAAGATGCGGCGCGAGGTCACAAGGCGGGAGGAGACAGACGCCGGCGACACAGCGTGCTGATCGAGCAATCGGCCTACGCGAACCGCTGGCGAAAGGTCTCCCCGGCGGCCAAAGGCCTGTTTTCGCTGTGCGGCTTCGTCGCCGCCTTTGCTGCGGCCAGGCCTGAAGCGGCCCTGCTCATTGCTGCCCTGGTCGCGCTCTCGACCATCGCCGGCGCCGGCGTCTCCCCCGGCCACTACCTGCGGGTGGCCCTGCCGGCGCTGGCCTTTCTCGCTCTCGGCTGTATCTCGCTGGCCTTTTCGCTCGACCTGAACGCCGCGACCGGGGCCATCGCGCTCCAGTTCGCGCCGGACGGTCTCGACAAACTGGCTGCGGTCGGCGCACGTTCGCTCGGGGCGCTGGCCGCCCTGCTCTTCCTGGCCCTGACGACACCGCTGATCGACCTGGTCGCCCTCCTCCGCCGGCTGAAGGCTCCGGAAGCCCTGCTCGAGATCATGGTGCTCTGCTACCGCATGCTGTTCGTTTTCTCGGACGCCGTGCACGACACCCTGACGGCACAGTCGGCGCGCCTCGGCTATGCGACGCCACGTCTCGCCATGCGCTCGCTCGGCGGACTGGCGGCCAATCTCACGTTACAGGTCTGGGAGCGCGCGCACGCCCTGCATGTCGCCGCACAGGCACGCAACAACGATGGGCCGCTGCGTTTCCTGGAGCCACGTTTCGAGCAGACGACGCGCGCCGTCGGCATCGCAGCCATGGCCGGTAGCGGCCTGATTGCGTTGGCGTTTGGACTGCGATGACGTTGGCGATCGCGAACCGGTGGACGGAAGCGCTGCTCGCCCTCGAACAGGTCGGTTTCTCGTACCCCGATGGCAGCATCGGGCTCGCCGACTGTTCGCTGTCGATCCTGCGCGGCAGCCGCAATGCTTTGATCGGCGCCAACGGTTCGGGCAAGACCACCGTCTTCCAACACACCAACGGGCTGCTGCGACCACAGGCCGGCGAGGTCCGCTACGCCGGGCAGGCCATCGATTACAGCCGCGGCGGATTGCGTCGCTTGCGCAGCAAGGTCGGCATGGTCTTCCAGAACCCCGACCGCCAGTTGTTTTCCGCGAGCGTGCTGGAGGATGTTTCCTTCGGCCCCTTCAACCTTGGCCTGGACAGCACGACGGTACGCGACCGGGTGGCAGCGGCGCTGCAGGCCGTTGGTATGTCGGCCTTTGCCGACAAGGCTGTGCACCACCTGAGCTTTGGCCAGAAGAAGCGCGTCTGCATTGCCGGCGTCCTGGCCATGGAACCCGAACTGCTGGTGCTCGACGAACCGATGGCCGGCCTCGACTACCGCATGCAGGAAGAGCTCCTGGCCGTGCTCGATGGACTGCACGCCCGCGGTATCACGCTTCTGTTGGCCACGCACGACATCGACTTCGCGTACCGCTGGGCCGACCAGATCCACCTGATGCGCGCCGGCAGTTGCACGGCCTCTCTCGACGCCGTGCATCTCGCGGAGTACGCCGGCGAGTTGTCGGCGCAGGGTCTGCCGTTGCCGGCGGTCATTCCCCTGCAGCATGGGCTGACGGCGCGCGGCCTGCTGTCGAGGGAGCAGCGACCGCGCAGTTGTGCCGAACTGCTGGCGGTGCTGGAAGGCGGCCAGTCAGCGGCGGGAGCCCGACCATAGAAAAGGCGGCACCCGAAGGTGCCGCCCCCTCCACTCCTCCCCTTTTACTTCAGAATGCGCAAGACCGCTCAGGCCGCCCGGCTGCGCCGACGGGTGAGACCGATACCGGCGAGGCCAAGGCCCAGCAGCGCCAGCGAGACAGGTTCCGGCACCTTGATGATTTCGGTGGTCGCATTGTCGGCATCCGCGGCAAACACGAGGCGGCCGGCAAATGCGTCCTTGAACGCCAGTTCCAGCGTGGTGTACTCGTCGCCCACAGGAGCGAAGCCCGTCAACGCCAGCAGATCACGGTAGGTCGCCGTAATGTCATAGTCGAATGCTGCCGTATCGAAAGTGAAATCCAGGCCTCTTGCCGAGCCGTCGGTTCCCGTGCTTGGGTCGGTCCGGTCGAAGCTGGTCTTGCCAGGCTTGCCATCGATCACGATCTTCGTGATCTTCAGGTCCGGGTCGGTACTGGAGTTGATCAAAGTCCAGGCGCCAGGCGAAGAAGAGAAGGTGTCACCGGAAACGGCCAGCGACCAGCTGCCCGCGGCAGCAGCGCCAGAACCACTGCCGGTGTCCGCAAAGGACGCCGATCCGGTCGACCCGTTGGCGAAGGTAACGGTGACCAGCGTCCCGTCCATGTCATCGCCAAAGGTCGTAAATCCGGTCATTGCATCGGTGCTGTAGGTGGTGCCGGCATCCGCCGTTACCGTCACGGAACCAGCGTGTGCCAGTGGCAACAAACCCATGGCCAGACCCAGAACCGTAACCAGTTTCTTCATTTTCATTGTCGTTCGCCTCAAATAATCAGGTAAATATGGCTTCGTGGCGACTTCTGCCCGAAATGCCCATGTGGTGCGAAGTGGGGTAGCAGATCATCTCCACCAGGTCGGCCACCGACTTCCACGACACGGGATAAAGCAGTTTTCATGCCAGAAATAACTTGCTGTTATTTAGCAATGTTTTGGCGGTCTCCGGAAGCGCGGAGGCAGCGCGGGTGTCAAGTATCCCGACACATCTGATCGCTGGCGCGCATGACCGCTCGGCGGCGCATCGACGACTGGTTGCGCTGACGTCCCGCGCAAACGGCGTCACACGGAGCGGTGAGACAGCCAGTCGCTGACCGCCAGACCGGTGCCGAAATCCCAGGCTTTCAGCTTTTCCGGCGCGATCAGCCGAAACTCGGCGAGTTCCTCGTTGAGGCGGATCTCGCCGCAAGCAAGGACATGATAGGCAATGATCACCTCATGCTTGCGGGCGAACGGATAGACGCCGATCAGCGTCACGGCGACGGCATCGAGGCCGAGTTCTTCCCGGACCTCGCGCGCGACGCCAGCCGCCGGATCCTCGTCACGCTCCAGAAAGCCGGTGATCAGGCCGAAAGCCCCGCCGCCCAGGCGTAGTTGCGCGCCAGGACGATCCGTCCATCGTATTCGACGAGCGCGGCCAGTACGGGCGCCGGATTGTCCCAGTGGACAAAACCGCACCTGATTAGCAACAATCGTCAGCCGAGCGCATCTGGTGAGCCCAGCAGGGCTTAGCCTGGACTCCGTCACCACACGGAGAGCAGCGCCATGGCCATGAATCGAATCCAGTTTCAACCCGGTTTGTCG
>Ga0209460_1000627_pt1 | contig 30008 bp, 26 predicted proteins | sample EBPBio132013_DNA_FD_185868 | JGI IMG/M metagenome (GOLD analysis project Ga0209460, IMG submission 185868) | Wastewater treatment Type I Accumulibacter community from EBPR Bioreactor in Madison, WI, USA - Reactor 2_5/13/2013_ DNA (SPAdes)... | ecosystem: Engineered > Bioreactor > EBPR >... | reverse complement strand
TCTTACTGGCTGTCGAATGCGGCTTGCTAATTGTCTTTCGAGAAGATTTAGGCATGTGGTAATGATGATCCTCTTCAGGTCAAAAGGCCATCCTTGAGAACACTCAAACCGGTGAATTATGCCTCATTCTTCCCTACCTGCCCTGGCCGAATACTTACTTTTTTTGTTTTTAATACTAAGCAATATAATAATCATCCGGAAAAATTCAATGAGATTAATCCATTGTTTCTGATTCGAAGCGGGAGCTGTGAAAACCCCCGCCTCGTTAAACTTATTGGCAGCTAAACTTTGAAATTAGAAAGCCGCAAGCCGAAACAATAATTGTCTACTTAATTGTGATTTTGTTCTTTGCCCAGTTGTTGATTATTGTAGGTAAGTTGAAGGCAATGACTGCGATACCGATAGTGACAAAGATTACGCCCACTACTTTGCCCGACTCGGTCGTAAAGAGCCAAGTGCCGATGATTTCAGATAAGTTGATGTGCCCCAGTGTGAATAGGCTCACAATGCCTATGATGATAGGCGAGATCACGGTAAGCAGTGAAAGCAGACCGATGACGAAATTGCCTTTGAAGCCAATGATCAAGCCCCAAACATAGATGCAAGAGCAGATTGTCATCATCGATTCTCTAGTCTTTTGGCTGAAATTAGCTTCGATAAAGCTGCGAATTTTGTCAGTCATGGTTTTCTCCGATTTTTGTTTAAATGCAAATTTTGATTTGTTGAATTGGAAAGATACTGCGGCGGCTCTAGTGCCAAGAACGCAGTTCTTTAGTCTTTGGGTAGCCTAAAGGCCTGTTGCCCTCGTCGCGGCGCGAGAAGTGCTGCCAAGGCTCAAAGCAAGTTGATGCCCGCTCTCAGCAGTGCTTCTCGGCTGGCGTATTGAAGGCAGATACGAGCGACAACTTCACCGCGTTGAAAAGTGATGGGTTCTGCACGGCTTTCTAAAATGTCACCGTATATGGTGCGAAAATTGAGCTCGCTTGTGTCTCTAACAGGGTCGCAAATGCGCATGGCGAAAAAAGGTAGTTCTTCTGACCAACCTGTTTCTCTTATGCTCTCGCGCTCTACATATAATACAGCAGCGATGACGCCAAGATCTGACGGGGTGTCCATTAGCGCTGCATCAGGCAGATCGTCTGAAGCGAAGACAAAGGCTGCCACCTGCCAATCGTTCAAGCGAAAACCAGATATCCTTATGGTTGAGTCTCGCAGTGAGCCGCCTACTAAATAACCGCTATCTTCCAACAAGGCTGCCCGCCTGCCGGTCGTGACGCTCAGACCATCTACTGATACAACGGCGCAGTAGCGGTTATAGATTGGAGTGCTGAGCAAGATTTCATAGCTCTTGCCGGGGATGGCTTCGACATAGAGTCTACCTTGGTGGTTATAGATTGGTAGTGCGATTCCATCGACAAGGACTTTCAGTGAGTATTTTTCTTGTTGCATTTTTGCCTTTGTTTTTGTTAGTCGGGTCGTTGATCGGGCAGGACAGTTAGGCGACAAGACTGAGGTGCGATGGTGCTAGTTGCCACCAACGCTCTTCGCTTTTGTGTCCTATAGCGGTGATGGTTTTGCCGTTAAATGCCACTCTTACCTCGGCTTCGGGTAATTGCTCGGTCGACTTTACTGCCGCTACTTTTAAGAGTCCAAGTAGGCGCTGAGAAAAGTCATCTCTTCTGCTTTTCGAAGAGTTCCATTTCACTTCCAGCTGAATCGGATTTAGACCGTTGTCTATTGTGAGAAGCAGAACAAGAATTAGGTTGTTGTTGACGGTGTTAATAGCGAAACTATCGATTACTGCATTTTTCAAATTGGTCTCCAGTGAAAATAAAGTTTGCAAACTTGAGTTTGCCTAGCCCTAGTCCTAGCCTGCTCGGTCTAATCACCTCGGTGAAATAGATGCATCGATTGTCTTGGTGTTGGCTTGTTTTCTTAATTTGATATGGTTGCTTTCAGGGCTGAGCTAAGGACAATTTTGATGTACAGAGCTGCACAAGGACCGGGAGATTTCAGATTAAGTTGGGCTGTGCTTGATTCTCAAAAGTTTGGTCACGCATTTTTAAGTTGAAGAAATGCTCGGCATAACTTGGCTAGATTGTCTGAAAGGCAGGTCTGAAGCCGCTTGGCTTGAGGTGCTCTGCTCTTGCGTAGTCCGTCTCTAAGCTTTTGCGGCGCTAAAAATCTAGGTTGAGATTGTGCTTTCTGGTTGGCCGCGGTCGAACCGTCTCGCTGAGACAATCGAAAGTGTGTCGTTGCAGTTAAAGCCAGCCTAGGAAGAACGCAAGTCTAGGCAGCTTCTTTTCCTGCCTCGTTTCTCTGTGCAATACTAAAAGAGGTAGTATAAAAAATAAAAAAAGAAGAAGAGACCCGGGGCAATCCGGATCTCTTCTTTTGCACTCAGTTGTCTTGCCTAGATATGCCGAGCGGCTGTTTAGGCTGCCTTGGCCAAGGTGTCTTGGCTGTTATCCAGGCAGTCCAGAATGGCATGGATGGCGCAGTCCACACCCTTGGCTTCGAAGACGCGCCGACGCAGAATCAGCCACTCGGCGCTGGAGTGTTTGGCCAGCTTTGCCTTGTAGACGTCTTCGTAGCGCTTGCGCACGACCCGGGCCAAACCGCTGAGCACGACCAGCCTTCTGGACGGTCCCACGGCGACCTTGATCGAGTCTTCGCTGAGCACGTAGAGGAGTTGCTTGGAGCGATGCAGCTGCACCTGTTGGCGCATGCACTTCTCCAAAAGCGGGTTCTTCGGGTCGAAGAACGCGGTCATGAACTCCTGCAAGGCTTGTCGAATGATGCCCTGCACGCGCTCGCTATCGCCAGCGGTCAGTTCCGCCGGACGGTTCTGGGCGATGGCGAAGCCGATTGCTTTCTTGAGCGCATCGGCCCAGTAGCTGTAGCGCTCGTCATCGGTGCTCTTGCTGGCCTGGTTGAGGGCTTTCTGGAAGTCCTTGAGGTGTTCCAGAAGCGCGCCGGCGGGCACGTCGCTGCTCTTGGGCGCCATCAGCACCGCATGGTCGAAGGGCTTGCCGGAACTGCCCAGGGTGACCAGCAGTTCGATGAAAGCCTTCTTGTCGTCGAAGCGCAGTCTTCCCATTTCTCCCGACTCGCTGCTGTTGCCGACCGGCACCAGGTGAATCAGGCACGAGCAGGGAACGCCGGTGGCTTTTGCGTCGAGAGCAAACCAGCCCTTGCGCGGATGCGTCCAGATGAAGTCGATGCCGGCTTTGTCGGCCGGAGAGCGATTCGAACTGGAATGCAACTGCCAGCCTTCTCTGATGAGCTTCTGCAGCTCGGTCCAGAGGGCGGTGAGGGTGCCTCTCTCGCCGGTTTCCGGTCTGGCAAAGTCCACATAAAAGCGATACAGCTCGGCTTCGAGCAGGTCGCCGCGTCTTGCTAAGTTAGTCATGATAAGCCTCGTTTTTTGAGGTAGTTAGACAAATGAAAGCAGCTTGCTGCCTCCGGTGACGTTAGATGCGTGCTTCATCTCATGATGCGATCATCATGTTCAGAATGCGTGTTTAGTGCTTTGCTTTGGTTTTCGGTTCAGATGCTCTTTCTGGTTGAAGATTGAAAATGAGATCTTGATAATAGATATAGAGGTAGGGCGCAAGCAAGCACTGCATAGCCGCTTCGCCGTGTGACCGGCAGATAAATGCAAGTTACGCCTGCGCTAGGTCTGCGAGGAACAGTAAGCGCAGTTAGTAAAGCTAAAACTTCTAGGAACTTTAGTGAATGGACTTTTTCAGACAAAGCCCTGGTCTAGCTCTCATGCCGCATTTGCGTGTATTGAGCGAGATCTCATAAGGGTCTTCAAAAACCCTGAATTTGAAGGTCACAGCATTATCGAGAGTTTCTCTCCAGTCTTTGTTCAAGCTTTTGTACTGGACGTCAAATTGGGCGCGCTCTGCCGGGTTGAGCATGTAGTCTCTAGAGCTTTTCTCGTTCAGTCGCAAGTTTAAATCTAGAGGCTTAAATTCGTGCTGGTTTGAGGGCAATCTAAAGTTTGGCGGAATGGATAGCTCGAAGAGAGATTTAGATGGGTCTATAGCTGTGCTTTTCGTTAGCTTCTGTGTCGAATCTGAAGCTGTATCGGTTTCTTCGCTCTTGATGCGCAAGTCTGGAAAGCCCTTGAGCTCAATGGCTTGATTAGGCTTTAAGGTTCTCTCGTTTGAGTCGAGGCTGAGTCTAGAGCTAGCATCGCTTTCTGCTGCCACGGCGGCTTTATCGGTTTGTCTTTCCAGCATGCAGAGTCCCTTGCGGCAAGCGTTAATCTAGCTTGCTTAGCATACGCGCTAGTTTGGGCCTTTGCCTATGGTGACTTCACCATAAAATTTTTAAGACATAGGGCTACGAAGGCGCGTAGTAGGAAGTGGCAAAAAAGAGACCAAGTGAATCGCCGGATTGCGATAGTTTGGTCTCGAAAAACTGTGGTCAGTTCTTGATCTTGAAATACTCCAAAATCAATTCATCGAATTGCTCGCGGCTGAGGGCACCCCACTGACGTTTGGAAAGCTGATCGGTCTTGGAGCTGTGTTGGATGAAGAGGAAGCTCGGGCAAACCGTGACGCGCAGAGCTTCGGCAAACTGGCGGTCTTGGCTGATGTCGAAACTTAGGAAAGTGACCTTGCCGCGGTAGGCCTTCTGGGCGCTCTCGAAAGCCGGTAGATGAGTCTCGCAGCTTGCCGAAGAGTCGTAGAAGCGAATCACCACCGGGGCGCCGCTTTTCACAGCATCCATCAGTTCTTGCTTGCTTGCTGTCGGTGCAGTGCTCTGGGCTTGAGTCGGTGTCGCCCCAAGAAGCAGCAGGCAACTCAGGCAGAAAGAAAAGAGAGTGCGAAGGAGAAAGAGCGAGTTTCTGGTCTTTTGAAACATTTATGGCTCCTAATTGCTCGGATTGATTGACTGTTCCTTGGTTTTGATCGCTTCGGCAAGCTCAGGCGAAAAGCGCACTACTTCCCCTTGCCAGTTGCGAGTAAAGACAGGCTGAATGCTGTCCAGTTCGGTTGTGGAAACCGGCTTGTCGCCTTTGAATAGTGTGCGTCTTTCAAAGACTTTGTAGTAGCCGAAATAGAGGTCTAGTTCGGCTTGATCTTGCTCGGCCGTAATCTTGTAGAGAAAAGGCGATTCTTGATAGAGCAGTTCGCGAGCCTCGCCGCCCATGCGAAAGAGCCGCATAGATTCAGCGAATACTTCGATTGGGTTATCGAAATAGTCGGTGGACGGACGCACCAAAGCCAGGGCGCGCATTTCTTTGTTGCTGAAAGTCTGCGCTTCTTCTACTTTGCTGGCAACTTTGCCGTTCTTGTCCAAAAGCTGACCCTGCAAATTGACCCGCAACCAGCGTTTGCCCAGCTTGGCATTGGTGGGGCGCTCCACTTTGAAGTAGACATAGGGGTCCACTGCCTCAGAGTCGGCTTGAGCTTCGCTTGAAGGCTGACTCTCGAACTTGTTTTGGGTCTCGCTCTTATTTTGAGTCTCGATTTTGCCTCTGGCCACTTTGATGTAAAAGACTCTTACTGCGCTTTGCGGGTCCTGTGTCTTCACAAAGCCCAGCTTTTCCGACATGGTGTCGAGGACCTTGCTTTCTGGATCTTCCCAGCCCATCCGTTCTTGATGGTTATGGGCCAGCTCATGCATCAAGAGTGATTCGATCGTATCGAAGTAATGGCCGTCTCTCTTGAAACGACTTTGACCTGACCAAGACGGCGCATCCTTTTCTGTGGGGCGAAGATTGTCGGTTGCGCCCGGAGTAAAGTAGATGGCTTTATGTTTGTCTTTGTCGGTGGCATAGTAGGCAAAGCCAAGCTCTTCTTTATAGAGCGGTGCCTTCAGAAAGTAGAACTTCAGTCCTCGCTTATCGCCAGGAGCTAAGTGAGAAGGCAAGGAGCGTTTCAGGGCTGCTTCGATGCCGTACAGTTCAACCAACTGAGGCGAACGGGACAAGATGAGAGGCTTACTATCGCTCTCTTCAGTGCTGAGCGATTTTTGCTCTTCCACCAGTTCGTTTTCCAGGGCAAAGGAAGCCTTGAGAGGTTCCTCTCCCAGTTCTTTTATTTTGAGGGCGACCAATTCCTTGATGCGTGCTTCGCCTTCTTGCAGACCTTTGATATCACGGCTGGTCGTGAAAAGTGTCTTGCTTTCGCCGCCGGCATGCAAGATATAGCTGAACCTGCCGTCAGCTTCAACAATCTGCACTCTGGTGCGTTTGGCTAGTTCGGTGGCGATTGCCTCGAGGTCGGCGGGCACCGCTTCACCGCTGATTGACTTGATGAAAGGTACTGAAGGGTCCAGCTCTTGCTTTTGGCAGGTGCTGCAAAAGCCGGTGCTGAAAGAAATCAGTCTTTTGATTGCTTCTCCTGGTGCGCCGACGGGGGCGAGGCTCAACCAGGCAACCAAACAGATAAAAACCGCCAGCCAGCTTGGCCAGCGTGAATGTGGCTTGACAGGGCTTGTCGATTTGGGCCCTCTTTCTTTGTTTGCCATATAAACTTTCAGGAAAATTGAGAAGGGTAAGACTCGAGGTCTCACCCTTCTCGTTGTTCAGAAATCAGTCGACCCGTCCGGCTTTCTTTTAGTCAAAGTCGGGCAAGTCGCCTTGATAGAGAGAAAATTGCTTGATATGAGCCTCCACCGCAGCCGGCACCATGTCTGCTATTGGTTCTCCTGCCTTGAGGCGGCGCTTGATGAGCAGGCTCGAAATGGGTGGACTTTGCAAGTCCAGCACGGTCACCCTGGCTCCTCTGGCAAGCAGACTTTCAGCCCATTCAGAGGCAATGGCGGCCGTGATCTGCCTTCGGGGAGTGACTACCAGATGCGCCAGCCGGAAGAGTTCGTCTGCGCCTTCCCAGTCACCGAGGAAATGAACGCCGGCTTTGCCCTGCTCCAGATACTCGGCACTGGTGATGAGAAACACTTCGCACTGACTGCCCTCGTGCCGACTCTCGATCTCTTGCTTGATGGCCCGCACCGTGTCCACTGTGTAAGAGGTACCGGGGCGGTCGAGTTCGAGACGGCTAGCCACAAGTTCCTTGACCCCGGTCGACTGTACGGCCTTTTCGACCAGACTGTGTCGGTGCTCGGCGCAGGCCAGATAACTGGCTTTATGTGGCGGACTCTTGGCGGTGACCAAATAGACTTGGCTCAGTTTGAGCAATTCAAGCGCTTTTTGGGCGACCAGAAGATGTCCATTGTGGACGGGGTCGAAAGTCCCGCCCAGAACTCCAACTTTTAACTTTGTCATAGCTTGGTCCTATTCGCAAAGACTGTGTCGAAGCAAAGAGCCCGCACTCTTTCTAGTTAGTGCGGGCTCTTTGCGGTGAAACGCCGGGTTTTAGGCGGCTTTGCTTATGGAACGGTTGGCGCGGCGGCGTCTCAGGCTGCTGGAACTCTTGAGCTTGAGCTGCCGTTCGCGATTTAACTTGCGATGAGCTTGGTCCCAGATGCGACCATAGTTTTGTTCGTATGTTTCCATGCCGAAGGATTGTCTGGCCACAAGCACATATTCGCGTAGCTGCTTGTAGCCACCGGTCAATTCCATGAGCATGAGGTTGAGCTGCCAGGCCGGCATGGCGTGTTTGCCGGTGGACCAGAGTTCATTGGCTACCTTGGTCTGGCGCATAATCGCTCTCGCCTCTTCACCGATTGCCATCGAGAGATAACGCTTGCGCGAAATTTTCCTCGGGTCGGGAAGAGCAGGCGTGGTGCCGTAAAGCACGTGGTAGCATTCGTGCGCCAGATAAATCACTTTCATCATCGGTGAGTCGAGCGACCCAATAGAGATGTAAGCGTTACGCCGGTCTGTCGGGTAGTAGCGGCAGTAGGCACCGGTTTTGCCGTTCCATCTCTTGATGCGCACACCCAGAGCATGGGCTTTGCGCAGGTCTGAGCGGAGGGTGGGGCTGTCGCGGACAATGGCAGCGAAGCGACTGCCAAACTGGCGTTCCAGCTTGGCGATTATTTCTACATCCAGAGTTTTGTCTGAGTTGCTTTGTGCCATAGGTTTTCACCAAAGTCTAAAGAATAGACAGGAATCGCACGCCGACGCCTGTTCATTTTCGCTTGATACTACTCATGATACCAGGCGCGGCGGTTTTGTGTGAATTTATTCGCTCTCGGCAGCCTGCGCCGCTTGAAAGCGCTCGGTCAGCTCCGGTCCCAGAATGGTTTCGCGATCGCTCAACTCGCTAGCCATGGCTTCGATAAAGTGACGATGCTTCTCCAAAATGCTGCGGGCGTCTTTGTCGCAAGCGGCAACGATCTCTCTGATTTCTTTATCGATGGCGTTGGCCAGCTCGATGCCGAGCTGGTTTTGGGCGCTGCCGTAATTCGGCAGAGAGAGCGGACCGAGTGACGACATGCCATAGCGAGTGACCATTTGCACAGCCATATTCCAGGCCTGTTCAAAATCGTTCGACGCACCGGTGTCGACTGTTTTCAGGAAGATTTCCTGGGCTGCCCGTCCGGCCAAAGCCATGGTGATGCGCTTGCGCATTTCCACATCGGTGAGGCTGAAACGGTCCCCTTCGCTGTGAGTCTGCACATAACCAAGCGCCCTGCCGCGCGGCAGAATGGTGATTTTGGTGATGCTGTCACCCTTCTGGGCGAGATTGACGACGGCATGTCCGAGCTCGTGAAACGCCGTCTGGCGTTTGTCTTCTCCCTTCATCGCCTTCAGCCTGGAGCGCCTGGCTTCGCCCGCCTCCACCACCGAAATGGCTTCGTCGAACATCGCTGTGGTAATGGCAGTCACCTGGGGCTTTTCTTTGACAAGAACTGCCCCGGCTTGCGGCTGAACTGTTGCCTCGGCTTTACGGCGAGCGATCTGGGTTCTTGCGGCGATGATAGCTGCTTCGTTGCAAGCTGCCTTGATATCGGCACCGCTGAAACCCGAGGTGCGCCTGGCCAGAAGGTCGAGGTCGAGGTCGTCAGCCAGCACCTTCTTGCGGGTGTGCACCGCGAAAATTGCGCGGCGTCCCTCGGTGTCAGGCAGGTCGATGGGAATGTCCAAGTCGAAGCGACCTTTGCGACGCAGGGCGTCATCGAGCATGTCCGGACGGTTCGTGGCGGCGATAACGATGATGCCGGTGTTTTTCTGGAAGCCGTCCATCTCGACCAGCAACTGGTTGAGAGTCTGCTCGCGCTCTGAATTGCTGCTGGCGCCATTGGCTCTCTTGCCGCCCACCGCATCGATCTCGTCGATGAAGATAATGACCGGTTTCTGAGTGCGCTTGCGCTGATTCTTAGCTTGTTCAAAAAGGGCCCGAATGCGCCCGGCGCCTACGCCCACGTACATTTCGACAAAGGCGGAACCGCTCACAACCAGCATCGAGGCATCAGCTTCACCAGCCAGGGCGCTAGCCAGAAGCGTCTTGCCCGTGCCCGCTGGACCGCTGAGGAGGATGCCTGTGGGCAGATCGGCGTCATGGTCTCGGTAGACTTCAGGGTCTTTCAGCCAAGAACAAATTTCGGTCAGTCTCTCCACTGCTTCCGGTTGACCGGCCACGTCCTTAAAAGTTTTACGATCAGGGTCGCTCGGCAGAATAAGTCTGCCTGGCGATTTAGTCGAATTATCGCTGCTTTGCATACGATTCCAATTGCCTTCGTTGTGATACGGCTCATCCGGTCCTAGCTGGTGGTCGTAAGGGTCGTATGTGCCAAACTCGTCGTCATCGCCGGGAATGTTGCCTCTACGGCGTCTTGCTGCTTGAGCGCGGCGCCTTTCGGCTGCCTCTTTCTCTTGCTGAGCCTTTCTGCGGGCGCGCCACCAGATAAAGCCGAGCACGGCCACAATCGAGCTGGTGATGAGTAAGTTTGTGTAGGAAGAATCTGAGCTGACCGTGGCCGTGGGCGTCTGCTTGTCGGACGGGGCAGCTTGTACCGAGTGAATGGGAGGGTCGTCGTCGGCGCTGGCGGCAAGTGCGCTGGCGGGTGTGAGGCTCACCGCCAAGCATAAGCCGGCTGCGAGCATACCCCTCAAGAAGATATGCATGATTGATACTCCGATTTTTTTCACCACTAAGGTGAATTCAGAGAAACGGGCGTATTACCCGAAAGGGCCATTTAGAGCCCAAATAAGAATCAAAAGCCGGAAGAAGCTAAGAAAAGCGGATTTCTTGTTAACTAAAAAAAGAAGAGTGTCTCAGAAAGTAGCAAAAGAGCGTTACTAAATACCCTGTTTACAACCTGGGTGCTTGGTTAAACGGGGTTGTCAGAAGGGGTTCACGGTTGAGCTAACCTCGGCTAGCGAAAAAAGACCAAAATTTTTGAAAAAGCTGTCCAGAAAAATTTCGGTCGGTGTAGATACCCCTGCAAGCGTTCGCAAGAGCAGAAAAATTTCAAACTTACTACGCAAGCAACTACAAACCCACATTTTCTAGAGGTTTCACTATTTATGAAGAATACCGACGAACTGGCACTGGGCGGGAAAATGGGCTCTGTAGCCGATAAGGCACAGAGCGATAAGGGTGGTAATGAAGATAGAAACAGCACTTTCGACCAGTATATTTTGCCTGACAAGCATGGTGGTATGGCGCTCAGTGACAGTCTTGGCCGCGCTGCCGGGACCGGATTGGATGATACTATAGGCGATGCCATGCGCGGCGGCGTCGATAAACTCGAAGGATTCGATAAATCAGATAAGTTCATTCTCAATCCTAAAGATGCTCGCAGACTCGATGAACTGCTCATTAAGAAGAATGTCGAAGTTACTGATAAAGACAGAAAAGAGGCTCAGAGCCAGCTGGATAAACAGGCAAGCAAGCTCATTCCTGAGGCAGATCGCAAAGCTATGTCTGAAATCTCGGGAGCCTTGTTGAATGGCGATCAAGAAGCCTTTTCTAAAGCTATCAGTAAGTATGCAAATGACCCAGCCAAATTGGCTGCCCTCGTCGGCGAGGTGAACAAGAACCTGAAAAATAAAGGCTCTGACACACAGATGGCCGTCAACAAAGATGGCAAGGTAGTGGTTCATAATGCTGATTCTTCCCAAGCTGTTGAGTTTGACCCCAAGACAGGTAAAGCAGCTGTTCTGAGTGTTAAGCACGGTTTTCACGGACCCGTGCAGGGCGGAGAAATTTTGGGAGCCGATGCCGGTGCTGTTTTCAAAAAACACGGTGATGATGCAGTGAACGGTGTTCTTGGTCGTGATTCTCTCGTGAAGCCGATGCCCTTCTATGGTTACGATGAGTCCAATGAAGGCGAGAAGCCTTGGATCTTGAAAATGCCCTACAAGAAAACCATGGAGAACATTGGCGGCGGTGTCGCCGGTGGTGTCGCTGGAGGCGCTCTGAAAGGGCTGGAGCGTATGTTCGATAACTCAGAAAACTAAATTAGAACCAGATTCTTAGAGTCGAGTTCGGCTAAGCAGGGAGCGAAGAGATACTTCGCTCCCTGTCTTGTTTCGCTCCCCAAAAAAGCTAGAGGAGTCAAGAACTAAATCAGTAAAGGCTGAATGCGTTAAGATCCAATGCGATATGAAATAGTAGAAAGCGGCAAAAAGAGAAGCACCAGGTTTTATTCCGGTGCTTCTCTCAAGTTATCCTGCTGTTTTAGTTCTGGCTCTTTTCGAATTTGGCTTTGTCGGCGACCGTCAGCAGTCTGAAGGCCGGGTCGGCAAGAAAACGGGTGGGCATGATCGGATCGAAAAGACCCGTGCCCAGACCGAAGAGTCCTGTGCCATAGACGCTTGTTTTAACGCCGAGGCGATGATAAAGCTCCAGGCAGACGCCTACGCAGGTGAAGCGGTCTTGCGACCTTCTGCCGGTGAAAAGTCCGATCCAGTCGTAGCCGGAGACAGGTATCTTCTTCTCAATCCAGCCGCGCAGAAAGTTTGGCAGATGAAAGAAGTCGTAGAGCTTGTCTCTTTTCAGGCGCGCTTCTTCCTGGTAAAGCTTGTTCTGTTCCAGGATGATTTCGGTGAGACCTTTGACTAGGCTCTTTTGCTTTTCATCGAAACCTTTGCCCAGGCGCAAGGCGATGTAGTGCCCATGGGTGAGCTTTTCGGTCATCTGGGCGAGAGGTTGAATGAGCACCCCTTTTTCCATGTAAGAGGTGAGCGTGAAGAGTTCGCCTCGTTTCAGGTCGACCACCACTTCGCCATGACCGACGCTTTCGCGCAGAGTTTTGGCGATACGACCGCTCGTCAAAATCATGTCGCCCTCTTGCAGCGCCTCTTTGGGTGGGTTTACCCAAGCGCCGCGAGGCAGTGGTCCATGGCCTTGCTTTTTGAAACGCAGGGCATTTCTTTTGTAAGCACCATAAACCAAGAGCCAGAGAGCCAATTCCACCGCTGCCAGCAGGGGCAAGGGGCTGAGAATATGAGCGAGAAGCTCAGGCGGATTGAAGAGGCGGGCGAGGGTGACCTCGGGCTGCCAGGGCGTGAACAAGACCAGACTGGAGAGTAGGATGCCGAAAATCATGGGCACCCGCACCTTCAGCCTTGAGAGAATGTCGAAATAGGTGCGCAAGTTTTCACTCAGTCCGTGGGCGGTCAAACCCAGCCAGGCGAGGGAAAGCAGGACACAAGCGAGATTGAAGTTGAAGTCGAGCTGCCCGGCAAACCACTTCCAACTCAAGAAGATGAGCCAGAGATAGGCAAGCGACTCCAATGCTTTTTTCAAGCGAGCCAGCATAGATTGACCTTTTTCATCATCAGGTTACATCATTAGGCGAGACCAGACGGGAAGCAGCTTGCTCAAGGAGCCGGCGTCCCGTCTGGTTCAGCGTTTTTGGTTTTAGTTAGTCAGGCTTTCTTGGGAGGAGGCCTAGTCGGAGCTCTTCTCATTCAGGTCATCGAGGGTGGGAATGCGCCCTTGGGCGATGGCTTCCTTGAGCAGCTTCATCGCCGTGCGATAACCATCCTCTTCCATGGCGCGTGCCTTTTCCACACTGATGCCGAAGTTGAGACCAGCCACATCGGGCAGTCCGATTTCCAGCACCACGTGTTTGTTCGGGTCGACATAGCGGCGATGACCGGCGATGGGCAGGTACATCTCACGCATGTGGAAGTAGAGGTCGAAAACAGTCTCGAACTCGCCGGGCGGTTCGGTGACCGGACGGAACGAACTGACGATGGCGGTGCCATCGCAGAAGTCGGTCGGGTTGTAGTGATAGACGGCGCCGTCCACCAAGAGGCGGGGCGTCATGCCGTCTTGATGCCAAACCGGGCGCAGCACCGTGGGCAGTGCGCAAGATGCAGTCAAGGCGCGGGCGAGATCATAGTCGCCGCCTTCGAAGACGAAAGGCTCGTGACGCAGCAGATCGCAGCTCACCACCTTGAGGTGATCATTGGGTTTGAGGTTGAGCCTCGCCACCATTTCGCGCATCGGCGCCAGGATGTCGATGGGACCGCCCACGGCCAGACTGATCGGGTCGGCGGGCGTCAGGGTCTTGAAGAGCAGATTCGGGTCTTTGCGGTTCTTGAGACCGGCGATGATTTCCTGGAAGATTTGCTCGGGGGTCATGCCATTGGCGTACAAAGCCGCCACCAGCGAACCAACCGAGACACCAATCACGCGCTTCACAGGAATGCCGAGTTCTTCGACGGCTTTGAGCACGCCGGTATGGCCGGGACCTTTTGCCCCGCCTGCACCAAGAACGATATCGACCCCGTTGGGGTGGAATTTCATGGTAACACCTTCATTTTCTAAAGAGGTTGATAGAGATTTGGAGAAACCGCCAGAAGCCGACCCCTTTGGTATCAGCTGGGCGGGAAACTTGGTGACTAGTCGCCGTTTTTCTTGTTATCGTTGTATGCGAGCCAAGCTTCAGAAAAGCGACGGTTGCCCATCGCTTTTCAGAAACTTAGTCGGTAAGCAAGCTTACTTAGAAGCGTGTCATTTCTGTGAAGTTGAAAGACTGCACCAGCATGGGCGGCACCACGGCAGGAATTCCTTCTTCGCCGGCTGTAAGTCGGCTGCGACCGAGACTGACGATGCTGTTCAACAGGTCGAAGAGGCTGACATTGAAACGCAAGTTTTTCACCGGTTCGGCAATGACGCCGTTGCGCACAATGAAAGTACCGTCTCTGGTCATGCCGGTAAGCAGTTTGGTGGACGGGTCCACTTCTCGAACATACCAGACTCGCGTCAGAAGAATTGCTTCTCTAGCCAATTCGCTTGAGCCTTTCAATAAATCGTCCAACTCACAGTCGCCGCCTGCAACGACTATGTTCTGGGGCATTTCGCCCATGGTGTTGGGCTCGGGCAGGGCATGGTTGGTGACGGCGAAATCTAGACCGGTTTTCTCGCTCAACTTTGCCGCCGAGGTTCGGCTGGTGACAATGCCTTTGAATATGCCGTTTTCGACTAGGGCTACCTTTTGTCTTGGCAGTCCGATGCCGTCAAAGGGGGCGCCGTACTGTTCACTGTGAGCATAGTCGTCGCAGGCGCTGAATTTTTCGCTGAAGAGCTTCTGTCCAAGCTTGCCTCTTAGCGCCGATAACTCGTCTAGATGGCTGGTGGCGCTGAAGTCCCACCAGAGAAAAGCGAGCAAATCCAGTACCGCCGAGGCTTCCAGTATGACTGGGTATTTGCCTGGGGCGATATCTTTGGGGGCGCGCCCCGATATGGCCTTTTCCACAGCTCTATCGGCTAGGGCGGCCATGTCGATGTCCAAGCGCGTGCTGAAGGCTTTCGCCCAGCCCGTGCTGTCGCCGCACATCGCGGTCACTGAACATTCCAACTCGGTTTGTCTGGCAAACTGGAAGAGTCTGCGTGAGTTGCCGGTGGCAAGGACTAAGTCGTTGGTCGAGACGATACCGGCTAAATTGGCGCCTTTTCTGGCGGCCACTTCGATGGCGCTAAGCACCATAGCCGCGCGGTCATCGGCGGTAACAGCGCTGGCTTTCTCGTCAAAGCGCTGGAAGCGCGGCAATTTCTTGCCTTCACCTTTGTTCGGCGCTTTTGGCAAGGTTGCTGCGGTTTTGTCTTCGCTTTTCATCAAACTAGTGGAAACCAGAGCCCGCTCGATCAGTTCCTCCAGACCACGTCGGTCCAGTTTTTCACCGCTCACTCTCACTTGCTCGCCGTCGGCGAGAAGGCGCAGCGAGACTTGGTCTATTTGGCTGGTCTGATTTTGGGTCATCAGATTTTCGGCAAAACGCGATGTGGAGCGTTTCTCAGAAGTGACCGTGGCTTCCAGCGCAATCGGGCGTTTGCGGCTGTTCATTTTCTCAGCCAGTGCCACTGCTTCTTCGATGACCTTTTCACATTTGCTTTCGGTCAGCATCAGTTGCCTCCGCTTTGGGCTATGCCCACTGAGAGTTTGCGGAAACGAGCCGGGCTGGCGCCGTGACCGGTCCACATTGTCTGCATCGGCTGACCTTTACCGCAGTTGGGTGTGCCCCAGTGCACATATTCTGTGGTACCGCATATGGCATCGCAAGAGTTCCAGAATTCGGGCGTAATGCCGCTATAACTGGGATTCTTGAGCATACGTCCGAGTTTGCCGTTCTTGATCTCGTAGCCGACTTCGGTGGAAAACTGGAAGTTGTAACGCATGCTGTCTATAGACCAAGAGCGGTTGGTTTCCAGGTAGAGACCGTCTTTGGTATCTTCGATCAATTCTTCTAGGCTGCCTTGTCCTGGCTTTAGCGAAATATTGGTCATGCGAATGATGGGCGCAAAATGCCAAGACTCAGCGCGCATAGCACCACCAGACCGGTTTAAGCCAATCAGCAAGGCTGTGTCTCTAGAGCTAAGATAGCCTTGAAACTTGCCAGCCTTAACCAGGTCTATGCATTGCGCTTGCACCCCTTCATCATCAAAACCGAAGCTGCCCAAGGCTCCAGGTGCGGTGGCATCGGCAACCAGGTTGACTATGTCTGAACCGTACTTGAGGGTGCCCAGTTTGTCGGGTGTAAGAAAGGAAGCACCGGCGAAATTGATCTCTTGCAATAGGGCACGGTCTAGTTCTGAGGGATGACCCATAGACTCGTGAATTTGCAAGGCTAGTTGCGAAGAGCCGATGATTGTATCGATATTGCCTCTTGGGCAAGGCGGCGCCGTGAGCAAGTCGACTGCGAGCCTGCCTGTTTTTGCAGCGTTGCCGACTAAGTCCCAGCCCTGCACCATCTCGAAGCCGGCTTGCTCGTACTGTCCGAAGCTGCACGGATAAGAAGCCCTTTGTTGGTCTCCTTCACCTGACGCGGTGGCTTCGATGAGGCAACCAGACCTGATTGAGAGTTGGTCAATCAAAGCACCTTCGCTGTTGGCGTAAAACTGATGATCTTTGATGAAGTGCAGGAAACCTTGGGCAAGAGTCACCCCGGCAACCGAGAGCACACCATTGGCGCTGTCGAGCAAGATTCTCAGTTTTTCGTCAAGGTCGACAGTGAACGGGTCGATCAGATGTGGTGAAGTCCAGCTGGCTCGCCATGGCTTTTCCGGCACCAGCTTGATAGGGGTATGGCGACAACCGCCGCTGGCTTTGGCAATTTCATAGGCTTCTTGGGCGCAGCGTCTGATTGATTTTTCAGACAAGTCTTGTGTTGCAGCAAATCCCCAGCCTCCTCTAGCCAAGATGCGTATGCCGATGCCTTGCGATTCGCCGCCTGTTAGAGCCGCAAGCTTGAGGTTTTTGGTTTGAATAAACTCGCTTTGTCGATTGAGCAGCCTGACGTCGGCGAATTCAGCGCCGGCTTTCACTGCTTGCTGGACGGCAAACTCCAAGAGATATTCTTTTCCGTTCAGACTTCTCGTCAACATGAAAGCCAATTTATCATCTTGACTGAAAGAAAGGAAATTTCTTTCTTCGGGCGGGAATCTATACAGGCCTTGTTGCGGCTGTCATGTGTGGCTTGAGAGCTGGTGGTTGCTTGAAGTCTTTAGGTCTTGCTGTTTTTTGTTTTGAAAGAAAAAGAAAAGATGGGACAAGGCTAAGAGAGTCGGCAAAGTAATTACAAGTCTCTATTAGTTTCTGAGTTCAAAAACAAGATTTAGTTTTAGTAACTTAGCAGCTTGGACATCCGGGCTAGCGCTTGGCATCTTTTCAATCGGATTGCTCTTCTTGTTTTTTGTAGAAGTCGCCGATCAGGTCTATGACTCTACTGACGTCACTGTCTTTACTGAAGCCATGATCGGCTCCGGGCAAAAGATGGTGGGTGGTTGATGCTTGCTGTGATGCTAAAAAGACTTGCCAGTCTCGGCTATTTCGTTCAACCGGCACGATCAGGTCGTTCTCACCTTCGATACGCAAGACTGGTAGATTCTTAAGGCGTGAGGCTGCCAGTGCCTGACTCGGTACCAGCTCACCACTTTCCAGCTCAGACTTGAACTCTTTGCTCATCTTAAAAATTGGGGCGTTTATGTATATCGAGGTTCGTACTCCGTCAAAGCCCATCGGATAGCGTCGCTTTAGCTCTAGAGCGAGATTGTAGGGGGCTTGCAGCAAAGTGAGGCTCTGCACCAAGCTGCAGCAGCCCTCCAAGCTCAAGAGGGCAATTAGTCCTCCGAGGCTATATCCGACTAAGTGCACAGATTTTTCAGGGTTTCTTTCTTTCAGGAATCGCAAAGCTGCGCTAGAGTCGCTGAGCATCTGTCTGGGAGTATAGACTTTGCTTTCGCCTTCGCTTTCGCCGCAGCCGGCAAAATCGAAGCGCAAGCAGTCGTAGCCGCGCTGGCAAAGCTCGCCAGCCAGGCGCAAGAATAGTCCGTTGTATTCTTGTTTGTTGCCGCCTAGGCTGTGCAGAAAGAGGATGGCTGCTTGTTTTTGCCCTGGCTCGCTTTTTAGCCAGTTGCCGCAAAGTTTGTACTGGCTAAGACCATCGCAAGACTGAGACAGTATTGTCACTCTTTCGCCCAATAGTGCGCTACGCAATTTTTTCCCAGCCTTTCTTTATTGAGCAGTTCAGCAATGTTTATGGCAGTTTAGTTTACGCTCTTGGCTCAAGAGTTGGTATTCAATCTCTCTGACTTGTTTGTGTAAATCGTCAAGGTGTTGCTCGGCATGAGCCAATAGCTCGCTATTTTTGAGCGCAGGATATTGACCCAGTATATTTTCCATGTCCGCTATGGCGCCCAGAATTCTTTGTCTTTGCAGCAGAAGCGCCTTGTAATTGTTTTCTTCCTGGCTGCGCTCTTTCAAGCTCAAGCCGTCGCCTTTAAGCTCGGCCTGCTGTTTTTCATACAGTTGTCTATCTAGCTCAAAGCCCAGAAACAAGTTTTCGAGAAAGAAGAAAATGCCGGTTACTAGTGAAATAAAGCCTGTGCCCAGGCAGATTGCCAGATAAATTAGAAAATCAAGAAAGTAAATGAACCACTCTTTGACCGCTTTTGCCCAGTCGGCGCTATAGTCGCGATTGGCTTCAGCTCTAAATAAGGTCTCAAGGCAGTGAAGACAGGGTGTGCTTTCCTGGCTGTGTACTAGTGCTGCTTTCTCTTTAGGTGGGTTCCACTTTTGCTTTCTTATTTCTTGCATATTGGCTCTGTTTTTGAAGGGGTTACCAGGGCTTTATAGCCTTCTTCCGCTTCGCGCTTAAGGTGCATTTGCACAGTCTTTTGCTAAAGCTGTTTGCTTCTCTTTGTTTGGGACTGTTGTAAACTGCGTCATGGCTCTCGATCTGGAAATACTAAAAAGAGTAGTGGGCGCGGCTAAAAAAAGAAGAATCAGGGAGAGCTTGTTAGTTCTCCCTGATTCGATTGAGGTTGTTTCAGGCTAGGCGAGGTCAGGCGCCAAAGGCGGTTTCAACAATATCTTGCAGCATAGAGGCGCTGCTTCTGCCGCTCTTGTTCACCGCCAGATTGCCGAAAGCCAGCGCGCCGCTTTCCAGTCTGGCCTTGATGAAGGCATTCGCCCGCAAAGGCTCGGCTTGCTCAAGCATGACCTTGGCTTGCAGCGCCAGAGCCAGCTTCTCGACGAAGCGGCGAGCCCCGGCCTCGTCGGCAAAAGCGTTCGCTTGCTCCTGCTTGGTTGCCTTCTTGTTCTTGTCTTTGCTCTTGGCTTTAGCCTTGGCAAAGCCGGCTTTGATTGCCGCTATCGACCTTTCGAGGCGAGCCAGATGAGCATCGTAGATGCGGTTTTTGCCTTGCATCTGCTTCAGCTCGCTGATGATCACATCGAGAGTTTCGGGCGACTGTGCCACCGCTCTCAGCACGTCCAGGCAGATCACGTTACCAGAGCCCTCCCAGATGCCCAGCAAGGGGCTTTCGCGAAAGAGCCGGGGCATCGGACCCTCTTCGACATAACCATTGCCTCCCAGGCATTCCAGAGCTTCCGCCACATGCATGGGGGCGCGCTTGCATACCCAGTATTTGGCGATGGCGCTGCCGATGCGCTTGAAGAGTGCTTCGGCGGGTGACTGCTCGTGTTGGTCGTAAGCCCTGGCCACACGCATGGTCAAGCGAATGGCCGCCTCCGATTCCAGGGCCAGGTCGGCCAGAACGTTGAGCATCAGCGGTTGGTCCACCAGCTTCTTGCCGAAGGCGCTGCGATGGCGCGCGTGGTTGATGGCTTGCATGGTGGCTTGGCGCATCAAGGCAGAGGCGCCGAGCATGCAGTCGAGGCGCGTGTGATTGACCATCTCGATGATGGTCGAGACGCCTTTACCCTCGGCTCCGATGAGAAAGCCCTGGGCATCGACAAATTCCAGCTCGGAACTGGCGTTGGACTTGTTGCCGAGCTTGCTTTTCAGTCTTTGAATGCGCAGGCTGTTCTTTTCGCCGTTTTCCTTGAAGCGGGGTACCAGGAAGCAGGAGACCCCCTTTTCGGTCTGGGCAAGAACCAGAAAGGCATCCGACATCGGTGCCGAGCAGAACCATTTGTGTCCGGTCAGTTTGTATTCTTGTCCGGGACCGGTCTTTTCTGGGTGAAGGTGAGGCTGCGCTTGGGGCACCGCCTTAGTGGTATTGGCGCGTACGTCCGAGCCTCCCTGCTTTTCGGTCATGCCCATACCAAAGGTGACGCCCCTCTTTTGGGAAGCGGGCAGGAAGCGACCATCGTACTCATTGGAGAGGATGAGCGGTTCCCAGCGCGCCGCCACGTCGGGCTGCTTGCGCAGGGCGGGTATGACCGAATAGGTCATCGAGACAGGGCAGCAATGCCCGGCTTCGTTCTGGAAAGCCATGTAGAGCATGGCTGCCCGGGCGACATGGGCGCCGTCACGGCGTTCCACCCAGGGCAGGTTGTGCAGACCGTAAGAAAGAGAGGTCTGCATGAGATTGTGATAGGCCGGATGGAAGTCGACCTGGTCGATGCGATGCCCGAAGCGGTCATGGGTGCGCAGAACCGGGTCATTGTCGTTCGCCTGAATGGCCCACTCGATGGCTTCTTGGCTGCCCAGTTTTGCTCCCAGCGAAGTGAGCTTTTCTTTGGCCCAGTCGGCGCCGTACAACTGAATCAGTTGCTGCAGCACCTGGTCTTGCAAAAACAGGTTATAGTCAACAAGAGGCTGGCTCTGGTTGAATACTTGGTGTGTTTCAGTCATAGCTGAACCCTTTGAGATAGGTCTTCTCCAGCATTTCTGCCATGCTAAACTGCGCCGTCCCTGCTGGGGCGGCTTAAGCTGTCGTGCATGCATTAATGAGCGTGGAAGCTCTTAGATTGACGTGGAGTTTAGACCAAATTAGGTGTAAGAAAGAAAAGGACTTATGCAGTCTAGAAAAGTTACTAGCCAAGAACTAGTTTTAGTTTTCAGAACTAACTAATAAATCGAGCCGGGCTAGTTTTGCTAATAGCCCGGCTCGCGCTAAGAAGTTGTAAAGCGGCTGCTTTAGTAGGCTTTTGCAAAGATAGCCTTGCGGCTTGTCTCTCTGCCGGTATACATACACTTGCCTTTGGGGGCGCCCTCCTGATTCAAAGCGAAAGGTAAGCATCTTATGGTTGCCTTACATTCATCTTTGATCTTGCCTTCGTCTTCGCTATTGCCATCCCAAAAGACTTCGACAAAAACCGACTTCTCTTTCAGTATCGACTTTAGCTCGTCATAGGTTTGAGCCTTGACTGTGTTCTCTTCTCTAAACTTGAGCGCCCGCTCGAAGATCGCCTTTTGTACTGTCTCAAGCAGGTTGCTTATCGTTTCGGTCAAGCCCTCTCTTGAAACGCCGCGCATCTTCTCTTTATCGTCACGGCGGGCAATTTCAACAACACCGTTGCTGATATCTTTCGGGCCAATATTGATGCGCACCGGCACGCCGCGCAATTCCCAGTGATTGAATTTATAGCCGGGGGTGTAGTTGTCGCGGTCGTCGAGATGGGTGCGAATGCCTGCCTTTGCCAGTTCTTGTTCGAGTGAACGGGCACTGCTGAGTACAGTCTCTTTCTCGGCATCGCTCTTATAGATAGGCACGATAACCACCTGAATGGGGGCGATGCGTGGTGGCAGGATCAGTCCTTTTTCGTCGCCGTGGCCGAGCACGACAGCACCGATGAGGCGAGTGGAAACACCCCAGCTGGTCTGCCAGGCGAATTCCAGCTGTCCGGATTGGCTCTGGAACTTGATTTCGAAGGCTTTGGCGAAGTTTTGTCCGAGGAAATGAGAGGTGCCTGCCTGGAGAGCCTTACCGTCTCTCATCATGGCTTCGATGCAGTAGGTGCGGACGGCGCCGGCAAAACGTTCTCTTTCAGTCTTTTCGCCGGTGAGAACCGGCAGGGCCAGCCAATCTTCGGCTAGTTTGCGATAACATTCGAGCATGGTGCGCGCTTCATCTTCTGCTTCTTCAGCGGTGGCATGAGCAGTATGACCTTCCTGCCAAAGAAACTCGGCGGTTCTCAAAAACAGACGGGTGCGCATTTCCCAGCGCACTACGTTTGCCCATTGGTTGATGAGTAAGGGCAGATCGCGCCATGATTGCACCCATTTGGCAAACATGTAGTTGATGATTGTTTCAGAGGTTGGGCGCACAATCAGCGGCTCTTCCAATTTCTTGCCGCCTCCATGGGTGACTACGGCGCATTCCGGCGCGAAGCCTTCCACGTGCTCTGCCTCTTTTTTTAGAAAAGACTCAGGTATAAATAGCGGAAAATAAGCATTGGAGTGCCCGGTCTCTTTGATCATGTCATCGAGGGCTTTTTTGATATTCTCCCAAAGGGCGTAGCCGTAAGGTCGGATAACCATGCAGCCTTTGACGGGAGCATAGTCAGCCAGCTCAGCTCCGGTAACCGTGTCGGTATACCAGCGTGTATTGCCGCCTATGCCGCCTTCATCAAGAAAATCTTCGTTGATTTCTTCTTGGGGCGCTACTGTTTGAGCCTTTCCATCAGAGGACATAAGGTTCTCCTGCATTTATATGTTGGGGTCGGTCAACTAGTATATTACTAATGGTCTCGAAGGCTCTCGGAAGTTATACTTATGAAAAGAGCCCTGTTAAATTCGCGGCTGTTTTTATTACCGATCCTGACCAAGCGGAGCCTGTCGGAGTGCAACTCTCTGGTGAATTAGCCAAAGTAAGTTTTGCCAACCTTCTGCAGCTTGTCAGGAGTGGTGGTTTGGCTGGAAAAATTACCATATCGCAAGGGGCCCGCCTCGGTGCCATTTTGATTGATGGCGGCCTGCCGGTGCACGCTGAGGTGGAGGGGCTCGTAGGCAAAGAAGCGATATTCGAGTTCTTCCTCTGGAAAAGCGGCACCTTTTCTTTTACCGAAGGAATAGCGGCGGCCGGTGGGCGGACTATCTTTCTTAATACCGCCGGTGATACCTGTGATACTTTCGATAGGCTATTGAAAGATGGCTTGGCTTATCTAGAAGCTAAGCAGTATCTCGATGAACTCGGGGTGGGACCTGATAGCGTTTTGAAAGTGGTCGAAGACAAAGACCGCGGTGACTATGCTCGTAAGTTGATGACCAATCCGGGGTTGGAGCGTATAGATGGAGTGCGCTCGGTTTCTGAATCGCTCAGCCATCTCTCTCTTTCGGGGCGCGAATTGACTTTGATTATTGCCGACTGGTTTGCCGGCGGGCTGGTGCAATTGGCTCGTATGCCCGGCAGTGAAAACTCGGTGGAATTGCCCGAATGGGTTGTTGCCCGTCTTAAGCAAGATAATCAAGACTTGGCCAAGGCGATCGTGGACATGGTCATTTGGGTGGACCGTGTCAAATGTTGGATGTATCAGACCGATGCCGACTTTATGCGGATCATCAATTCGTTGAAAACTGAGCAGGCGGCCGCCGGGCAAGCAAATTTACAAGATACTGCTAGAGCAGGGACCAGCGCTGGTTCCATTTCGGTTTCAAATGCCGGGTCAAATACTGGGTCAAGTACCGGGGCAAGTACCGGGGCAAGTACCGGGGCAAGTGCCGGGGCAAGTGCCGGGTCAAGTACCGGGGCAAATACGACAGCAAATAAAAGCTCAAACAGCGGCACAGCCAGTAGTGTCTCTGCTTATGGCGGGGCGGCCGGAGATGTAACCGCCCCGGCTAAGCCGCCAATTTAGTTGACCTGTTTATTTCAGTCCAGTTTAGTGCCGTTTAGACCAATTAAGTGCAGTCCAGTTTAGTCTGGTTGGCTCGGGCAATTCTGCACTGCTTTGACGAGATGGCGCACTCTTTCCACATCTATAGGGTTTTCCAGGACCCCTTGGCGCTTGAGCGAGCTGGCGACAATGACACCGTTGGCGATACCAAGCAGGGCGGAGCAGTTTTCGCTGGTGGTGCCGCTGCCTATCAAAATCGGCGTGTCGGGCAGGGCTTCTCTGACATTATTTAGATCGTCCCAATTGGGCGGGGCGCCTGTGCTGGAGCCGCTTACAATGATGCCGTCCGCCAGTCCTCTTTTGACTGTGTCGGCGGCGGCTCGTCCAATATCGCTGTCTTGACCAAGGGGGCTGGCATGTTTAACCATGACGTCTGCCAATATTCTTACCGAGCTCTGGGCTGCCAGCAAGCGTCGATACATATGCAGCTCATGGGCTTCGCCTTCAATTAGACCTTGGTCTGTGACCATGGCGCCGCTCAAGACATTGACCCTGATGAACTGGGCTCCGGCGGTGGCTGCTACTGCTAAGGCGGTCAAGCCGTCATTGCGCAAGACGTTCACCCCGATTGGTAGATCGCAGATAACGGCGGTGCGTTGGACGGCTAGGGCTAAGGCGCAGGCTGTGGATGTATCGACTCTGTTTTTGACGAAGGGCGCATCAAAGAAGTTCTCGATGATGATACCGTGGGCGCCACCACTTGCCAGGGCTGTGGCTTCTTGTTCGGCTCTCAAAAGGACGGGTTCGAGGTCTCCTCCATAACGAGGTGACCCGGGCAGGGGCAAAAGGTGGATGACGCCAATGACCGGGCGGTCTGTTCCGAATAGTTCGTAGAGCATCAAGATTCTCCCAGCTGATTTAGGCGCAACGTAAAGCAAACAAGAATAGTTTAGGAGGCTTGAAAACCATCGGGCGAAGCCTTATTAAAGCCTTCAAATTGCGCTCTGAAATAGGACCTTGCTTGTCAAGGTGATTGAGGTTGCGCTAATTGATAAACGGGGCTTGGCGGCTCCCCTTGGCAAGTTGCTTCTCTGCCCGTATGAGCAGGTTTCACCATATTCGGCAGCGCCTTGGCCCACAGTCTTTATGGAAAAGATATCAAGTTCTAGATAAGAGGTTCACCTTGTCTATTAACTCTATAGGCCCATAGACTTCAAATGCCCTTTTCTTTCCACTCAGATTCCATAAACCCAGGAAATACACATCCAAGAGCACTAACGACTCTCCAACTTTGGAACCTGGTTCTCTGAGTGAACACATCCTGAATTTCAGGAAAGCTCTTACTAGCAAATAGCACCTTATCCAGCCGACGCCGGAGACATCGACAGCCTCGGGGCTGCGTTGGGACTCTTCTGGCGCGGACGAACACCAGTTCGGAAGCGTGTGTCACGAGGGCGCAGACTCAATCGAGAAGATGGGTTTGTGACTGTCTGACGACATGGTGTGGAGGGACAGTGGACGGCGCGTCGAGGCAATCTCGCGCATCTTCCTGGTCCAGAGCTAGTTTCAACTGCATGGTGGGGCGATCCCGACCGGCATGCCTAACCGCTTGCATCAAGGGCCCGTGCAGCGTAGTGCGACTCAACGATGAGAGGTTGCACTTCGAAATCAGTCTTTTGACCCCTTTCTCATCCGAAGACAATCCAAACCCGAACGAGTTTTGCAGCCTAACTCCGTCATTTACAGGAGGCTATCGCCATGTGGGCGATGGTCGACGCTGCGCACTCGTCACAACAACCACAAGGAATCCCGACAAATGAAAACCACAACCAACACACGTTCCCCTGTCGATGCCGAGAAGCTCCTCAAGAAGGCGAAGGGCTCGATGATCTTCGGCCTCAAGGCCTGGATCAAGGCCCTCGAGATGTCCGAAGCCGGCAGCAAGAAGAGCACCAGCAAGTATGTCTACGAAGTCTCCGCCGATGCCGCCACCGGCTGCATCAAGCTGGCTTCCGACGGCAGTGTCGTGGAAGGCACGCTCAAGTCGCGCGACGACTGGGCTGCGATCGGCAAGCCGGCTCGCCTGGCTTCCATCGGTCTGCGCAGCCGCAAGGACGATCTGGAAGCCGAGCTGAAGGAGCGCATCGAGTACACCTTCAACGTCATGACCGGTGAGGCCTTCCTCACCCGCGCCGGCGTCGTCATGGCCGACGAGCCGAACGGCATCGCTGCTTGGGCTGCCGTCGGTCAGCCTGTCGAGGTTCGCCTCTTCCAGCAGCTCAACATCGCGCGTGAATACGGCAACCAGACCGCCTTCCAGGTGACGCGCGAGCGCATGATCAAGTACGGCGTCATTCGCAAGCCGCCGGTCGATCGCAGCGCTGCTGCCTCCGACGAGAACGACGGCGAAGCCTGATTTCGGGCTGCCGCTCTCTCGCCAGTTTCCCACTTGATCGGTGCAGGGCGGCAGAGGTTGCGCGAAAGTCGCATCCATGCCCGCTGCCCGTAAAACGAAATAGGGGTAACCCTATCTTTTAGCAAGAGGCTAAGAATGAAACTCAAATATGTTTTGCTTGCCCTGGTTGCCGTCATCTTTGCTCTGGCTCTGTCTGCGCCCAACTTCGTTGGCTCGCACCAGCAGCCGAGCGCGAGCGACTCCGGCCAGGTCTCCACCACCACCACCAATACCCGCGGTGCCCCTGTCGAGGTCAAGCTCGGCTACAGCGAGCTCCAGCGGGATCTCACTCAGAACCCCGGCTCCATCAAGAAGGTCATCTTCCTGAAGGAAGCCTATGGGGTTCAGACCGCCATCGTCGAAAAGGCTGATGGCACGAGGGCCCGCGTCGAGCTGCCCGGCGAAGCCGGCACCCAGGTGCTGCTCGATGCCGCCGGCAAGGGCAATGTCGCTGTAGAAGTCCAGAAGAAGGAGCCCGGCGTCTGGGAGAGCTACGGCGGTCTGATCATCATGATCGGCATCTTCGTGCTGTTCTTCTGGTTCATGCGCCGCGGTGGCCCGCAGGGCGGCATGGTCAACCAGGTCACCCGCATTCCGCAGGGGCAGAAGTCGAAGGAAGTGGTGACGTTCAAGGACGTCGCCGGTGCCGAAGAAGCCAAGCAGGAGCTGATGGAAATCGTCAGCTATCTGAGCAATCCGGGGCGTCTCAAGCGTCTGGGCGGCAAGGCTCCGTCCGGTGTTCTGCTCATCGGTGACCCCGGCAACGGTAAGACCCTGCTGGCCAAGGCTGTCGCCGGCGAAGCTGGTGCCGAGTTCCACGAGATCTCCGGCTCGGCTTTCGTGGAGATGTTCGTCGGTGTCGGCGCTCGCCGTGTCCGCGACTTCTTCCAGAAGGGTCGTGAGAAGCGCCCCGCCGTCATCTTCATCGACGAAATCGACGCCGTCGGTCGCCAGCGTGGCACCGGCGTTGGTGGCGGCAACGACGAGCGTGAGCAGACCCTGAACCAGATCCTGGTCGAGATGGATGGCTTCAACGACAACGAAGGCATCATCTTCATGGCTGCCACCAACCGTCCGGACATCCTCGACCCGGCGCTCACCCGCCCCGGTCGCTTCGGTCTGCACATCCTCGTGGATGCGCCCGACAAGCACGGCCGTATCGGCATCCTCAAGGTGCACAGCCGCAACAAGAAGCTGTCCGACAACATCTCGCTCGATGTCATCGCCAGCAATACCCCGGGCTTCAGCGGCGCCCAGCTGGCAGAGCTGATGAACGAGTCGGCTCGCGTGGCCAATCGCCGCATCGACCGCGAGATCAAGAAGCTGACCGACGCCGGTGTGAGCCAGGCGGACGCGGTGGCTCGCGTGCCCGAGAAGATCACGATGGAAGACCTCGACGAGGCTGCCGACCGCGTTCAGATGGGTCCGGCCAAGGAAGGTCGCGCCAAGCGCATGTCGCGTCTCGACATGCTCAACACCGCCGTGCACGAGCTGGGTCATGCCTGGGTCTCCCAGGACGCCTTCGAGCGTGACATGGGCGGCGACCCGGTCACCAAGATCACCATCGTTCCCCGCGCTCGCGCGCTGGGCTACACCATGGCCATGCCCTCGAGCGATCGTTACGGCATGACCGACACCATGCTCAAGGCCCGCATCCGCATGGCCCTGGGTGGTCGTGTGGCGCAGGAAGTCTTCCTGAACACCGTCGACACCGGCGCCTCCAACGACTTCAAGCAGGTCTGGAACATCGCCACCAAGATGGTCACCGAACTCGGCATGTCCAAGCTCGGCCCGATCTGCATCGGCGAAGGCGGTGGCAATCCCTTCCTCGGTCGTCAGCTCGCCAACAACCACCAGGTTGGTCCGGCGCTGGCCGACAAGATCGACGAAGAAGTCCGTCGCATCATCGACGAGTGCTACAACGAAGTCGTGGCCATGCTCAAGCGTGATGCCGACTGCTTCATGAAGGTCGTCGACGTGCTGATGGAGAAGGAGACCATCCTCGGACCTGAGTTCGTCAAGCTGCGCAACGAGACAGTCTGCGCCGTGCCTGCCAAGGCTCCGGCCCAGACCGCGGTTGCGGCTCCAGACGCGACGAACAGCGGCTCGGTTGCGACGATCACGACTGCGGTCGCGCTCATCGCCGCACCGGCCCAGACCGATGGGGCTCCCGGCGTGACTTCCGGTGTGGCTACCGATTCCGCTCCTGCTGCGGATTCTGCTGCTGCGGCTCCTGCTGCGGCGGACAAGGCTGTGGTCGCCCCTGGCGCCACCGCAGCTGAACCGGACAAGACTGCCAGCGACGGCTCGAACAAGCCGGTCTAAGGCGGACGTCAGGGACTGACTCTCACGGGCGGAGGCGCTCGCCAAGGGAACTAACTCTTCCCAGCGGGCGCCTCCGTCATTTTCAAAATCGAACAAGAATATCAGGCTCGAAAGCCTGAGGAGTATCTGGTATGTTTCGACTGCTTACCTTTCCCCTCTTTCTTGCCGCATTCGCCTTTTCCGGCGGCGGCAGCATGATGTCCGACCTGATGGCCGGCGTGGGAGGCTTGCCTTCCATCATCATCATGATTCTCGGGCTCTGCCTGCTTATCACCATCCATGAGCTGGGTCACTGGCTTGTGGCGCGGCTGTGCGGCATGCAGACTCCAGTCTTTTCCATCGGTTTCGGCAAGCGCGAATGGTCCTGGGTGATCGGCAGATTCTGGGAAACCGAATTCCGAATCGCCCCCATTCTTGCCGGCGGCTATGTCTCCATTCCCGAGTTGCTCGATGAGAGCACTCTCAACGAAGTGGCCAAGCAAGGCGGCGAAGTTCCGAAGAATTTCCGCGTCTTCCCGGTCTGGCAGCGCATCGCCGTTGCCGCCGCCGGTGTGGTATTCAACCTGGTCTCTGCAGTGCTGATGCTCTTCGCGCTCTTCGCCTTCCAGGGGCAGCCTGATTACAAGGTGCATTACACCTTCGTCAAGGACCTGTCTGGTCAGGTGACGATGGCTCGTGATGCTGGTCTTCAGCCTCAGGATCAGTTCGTCTCGGTGGACGGCCGCAAGATCGTCGCTCCCGACGATCTCTCCCGTGCTCTCAAGGACAACAAGGGCAAGCCTGTTACCGTTGTGGTCAAGCGTCCCAGCGGCGAGTTCACGACCACGGTGACGCCGAACAACGATGGCGTCATTGGTATCGGCATTGGTGTCAATGCCGAGCGTTACTACAAAGAGATGAGTGTCGGCGAAGCCGCAGCTCAATCTGTCACGGTTACCGGGCGCATGCTCGACATGACCGTGAAGGGCTTCGGCATGATGTTTGGCTTGGTTGAAAAGCCGGCCAACATTTCCGACGCCGACATGGAAGTGCGCGGCATCGTCGGAATCGTTCAGATGGGCGCCGGAGCTCTCGGCTCAGGTGTTTTTGACTTCGTCTGGTTCTTGGTCGTCATTTCGATCAACCTGGCGGTCATGAACATCCTGCCGATTCCGATGCTCGACGGTGGACACATCGTCTTCTTCTTGATCGAAGGCATCACCGGAAAGCCGGTCAATGCCAAGACCAAGGCTCTACTCTCCAACCTCTTCTTTGTGCTTCTGATCGGGCTCTTCGCATTGGGGCTCTTCAACGACATGAAGCACATCGTCGGCGGCAAGTAGGTCGCCACAATCGTTCAAATGGGCGCCACAAGCAAGGCTTTGTCCTTGCTTGTGGCTGCTCTACAATAGAGGAGAGAAATAATTGACCCTGTTTATCATCAGCGCAGTGCTCGGTCTGCTCGGCTTTGTCTGCGCAGCCTATGTCGGTAAGGGGCGATCCCTTTATCGAAACCAGGCGACAATTCTCTGGTTTTGGGTGATTCTCTTATCACCCGCGATCGCCTACCTCTACTGGGAAGGAGGTCCGCCCGTTGTTCTAGCGGTCTTCTTGCTCTTCTGTCTCGCCGAGATTCTCGGACTGCTTCTGTTCTGCTCTCGGGACAAGTCCTAAATAATGAGGGACTAGTTCTCAGGCTGAATAAAGAAATCCGGTGACTGTGGCGATTTCTTTGCGAAGCGAGTGTGCAACACTCGCTTCGTTCTTTTAGTTCTTCCATGAGGGCGGCCAAAAGTCAATGCTCCAATTGCAGCGTGTTTTCTAGCACTTTTTCAGATCTTGGGCATGCCAAAGAAGAAGACTTTCGTCTTCCTCCGGCACTTTTCGTGATCTTGGACGT
>Ga0209460_1000621_pt1 | contig 30171 bp, 25 predicted proteins | sample EBPBio132013_DNA_FD_185868 | JGI IMG/M metagenome (GOLD analysis project Ga0209460, IMG submission 185868) | Wastewater treatment Type I Accumulibacter community from EBPR Bioreactor in Madison, WI, USA - Reactor 2_5/13/2013_ DNA (SPAdes)... | ecosystem: Engineered > Bioreactor > EBPR >... | reverse complement strand
ACGTCCAAGATCACGAAAAGTGCCGGAGGAAGACGAAAGTCTTCTTCTTTGGCATGCCCAAGATCTGAAAAAGTGCTAGAAAACACGCTGCAATTGGAGCATTGACTTTTGGCCGCCCTCATGGAAGCACTGAAAATCTGAGAATCTGGAAAATCTTGAAAGCACTGAAACAACAAAAGCCCAAGATAAAAGGGAGGAGCGACTAGCGCTCCTCCCCTTATCTTTTCAGCTCAAGACGAAAGCTTACTTGTCGTCTTTCGAGCCAAAGACGTGGCGTACCACAGTCATGGCTGCTTCCCAGGCTTCATCGACCATCTGCGAAGCGCGACGCCAGTAAGGCAGCATCGAAGCTTCGATGGCGCGATAGGCACGCACCACCATGTTCCAGAAGGCTTCCACAAAGCCAAAGAAGAAGTTGTGGATGCCGATGACCAGGGGCGCCAGCCAGGCGTCCACGCGCACGGCATTGAGCACGGCGCGCGCCACCACGTAGACCAGCGGAAAACCGATGAAGCCGGTGGCAAGCGCGGCAGCAACGAAACCACCGATACCCCACCAGTAGCTCTCGGCGAAGCGGTCGTAAGCAGCCACGCCGGCGTAGAGACCGACCGAGATGGCCACGAGCGTGCCGATCAAGGTGTTCTGATAGCGGGCCAAAAGCTTGCCGCCCAAGAGATAAACCGCCACCGAGACCAATACCACCGTGACCAGCGAAGTCACTGGGGTGAAGGAGAGCAGCACCATCAGCTTAGTGACGCCGACAACCGTGGCAACCGTAGCGGCCAGGTTGGTGACGTGAGCAAAGAACGGCGCGTAGCAGGTATTGTCTCCATAAGTGCGCGAGAAGGCGCTGAAGATCTCGTCGGCGAGCGTGCGATAGGTGCTCACCAAGAAAGGACCAAGCCAGCCAGCCAAGAGCGGTCGCAGAACCGCGCGCGCCAGATTGTAGGCAACCGGATAGACGATCAGCGACACCAACAGCATGCTGACCACGCCGATGACGAGACGCAAGACCAATCCGTCGCCGATATAGGCAAGCAAATAGCTGTTCACCGTGCTATTGAAGCCCACCAGATAGACGACACCGGCCAGATTGCCGATGAAGGCAAGCACACCGAACTCACAGACAGTGAGCGCACCGCCGATGATGAGATAGGAAGCAAGCACCGCCAAGCTTGTGGCCAGGACATTGGGCACCAGGGTGTAACCCTCGGCGCCCAGATAGCCCCAAGTGGCATAGCCGACTGCGCAGGCGACAGCGATGTTCACGGTCTGCTTGAGCAGACCGACATAGTTACTGTCCCGGTCGGCATAGGCAGTTTCGAGCAGGTCACCGAAGGTCTTGAAGAAATTGCGCAGCAGGCTGTCGATCAGCTCGCCGATGGGGCGCAATACCCGGGTGAGGAAGAGGTGCGCGAGGGGGAAGACGTAGGCGACGAAGACGATCACCACGGCAGCCTGCATAGCCCAGACCGTCCAAGAAGGAAGCCCGTAGCTGCCCGCAACCGACTCGAGAGAGGCGGTGTAGTGATGAGCGAGGTAGCCACCACTGGCAAGGGCAATGAAGGGCACACCAGCCTGGGAGATGAGCAGATTGGCCAGGGCGCCGGCGATGAAGGAGAGGATACCCGCACCAGCGATGGAAAGAGCCCAACCCACCAGCCAGAAGAATCCACTTTCCCAACCCAGCTTGGTCTGAATTCCCGAAGCCAGATTGAAGAAGAGCACCACGGCAGCGATTGTCGCTACCAGATGGGCGAGCTTGACCAGCAGATTTGAGAGCCAGGGCGAAAAGCCATACTTGTTGGCGCTGCGTTCACCGGCTTGCGGCACGCGGTCCCAGAGTTTGCGCCCAACCTTGAATGACCACTGAAAGAGGGCCAGATAGGTGAGCGGGTAGAGATAGTAGTAGGTGGCGAACAGTGAGAGAAGACCGAAGGGCAGCCACCAGAGAAGGTCGAGACCGAGCTGCCAGCCCAGATGATGGCCGACGGCGATACCGGCGACGACAGACAGACCGGCGCCAAAGAGCCATGAAAGCGCGCCGGCTTTGGCGTAGGCTTCCTTGGTCAACCACTTCGCTGGTTTGATAAACGACATCGCCACCAGTGCGATGACAATGGCCAGCCAGGCAAGCGGATTGTTGCCCACTGCCTTCAATTTCGATTGCAAACTTTCGTTGTCTTGATTGCTCATATTTTCCCTCATGCAAGGGTTAGTCCTGCCCAGTCCTCGGAAAATGCGAGGAAATACACTAGAGCGCTGTATGCAGGATGTTGACCACGCCCGACTTCACCAACACATCTGCTACACCGGCTGCTGAAATTGCAGGTGTAGTGCTCTGATAGATGTGGTGGAGTGGAAGTTTGGTTATTCAGCTCAAAGTCGGAAGAAACGGTGGACCTTGAGACTACGAAAGAAGGCGAAGAGACAACCACAATTGCTGCGTTCTTTATCTTTTTAATTGGTTGTAAGATTTGAATCTTTGCCAATCAAAAGATGCAAAACCCTTTGTACACAGGGTTCTTAAACAGGCAAAGCATTCTTAGTCTCTACTCAGAAAAAGCCAAATCACTTTTCTAATGCTAGTTTAGCTACGCTAGACTCTGAATTAAGCCAAGTTTCTCTAGAGTTATTCTAGATTTCTTCGAGTTCAACCACTTTACTCAAATATAGAAACCCATCAAAGCCAGCTTTGTGTGCGAAAACTGCGAACAAAAGTGAATAGCAACAAAAGTGACCACAGTATAAACAGTTAGGGCACGCAGCTCCGGCACAAACTGTTTAAGCGGCGAAAACCCACCGCCATCACCGAGAAACATCAAGGCAATTATTGAACAGGCAAAATTCATCAACCAGGAAAGCAGAAATGCGCATCCGATCGCTTCCAACAAGGCTAGTAATATTCCGTCCATAAACCCGCCCCCATGCAACTATTTTGATCTTAGAAGGGCTAACTAAAAACTGTAAATTGACGGAAATGCATACACTAAAACGTGTATGCCGCTACTGACTGGGCTAAGGGAAGAGCGACAAAACCCGCATTATAGCCAGATTTATCGCCTATCACGATTTGATATAGTATAACACAAACAAGAAAAACAAAAACTGAAAGAAGGATGCGCCGCCCTCGAATCAAAGTCGAATCGAGAGCGGCGTATCAGGAACCAACTGTTCAGCGTGCCCCCAGCAAAATCGCCAGGTTGACGGCCAAAGCCGGGTTGGCGTAAATCGCATAGAGAGCAGCACCGGTCAGTAGATAGAAGAAGAAGTGGGAGAAGCGCCAGCTGCCTGCGAAGTACGCCGGCTCAAGCTTGCGTGCCTGATTGCGAACCGCAATCGACTGTAATGCGCCGAGAGCGATTACAGCCCCGAACACCAGATTGAAGGCGCTGACCTGGTAGAGCATCCAGAAGACGATCGCAAAAACAAAGGCACCGAAGATCCAGGCGAAACGCCCGAAACTCTGCCCTAGAGCGCCACCGTCCAGAGGATCCAGGGGGATGAGGTTGATCAGGTTGAGAAACACACCAAACAGCCCGACCTCGAACATTGCCGGCAGAGACAGCCAAAAACCAACTGCCATGGTGGCAATGCTGGCTAAGCCGCCCACGAGAGGTCCAGCGAGCTTGATATAGGTTTCGTCTGCGAGTGACTTCACCCCAGACACTTCCACAAAAGCACCCACCGGAGTGAACTCAGGCAATGAAGCCTTGAGCCCAAGCCGACGAGCAGCAATCATGTGTCCGACTTCATGAACGGTGATCAAGGCAATCACGCCCAGACCCATCGTCCACGAACCCATAAAGAAAGACCAGATGCCGAGGCTGAATGCCAGCATCGACAGCTTCCAGATGAGGCTGGATTTGTTCATTCTAATTTCCTTCTGAAAGGAAAGAGCGGCGACTGCTTTGTCAGTATCAGAACCGACTCACAGCCGCCGCTCCCCCAACTTCAGCGGCCGCTGGCGGCGCGCTTGGTGAGGCTGGCCTTCATCTGCACCAGCGAAAGAGCCAGCATGGACTGAGCCCAGGCCAACGGTTCGTTGGCATCGGGCACCCACTGGCGGCTCTGCTGGTCGATGATCCAGGCTTCCGGCATCAACCAACGCGGGCTGACCGAAGCCAGGGCGCGGTTGAAGTGGAAGACCTGCTTTTCGAAGTAACGCTCTTCGCCGGTGCGCAGGTAGAGATCACCCCAGATGTAGGACATCTGCGGCGATCCATGGCACCACTGCGCTTCCTCGCCGGCAGCCAGATCGTCGCGGTTGATGCGACCATCCCAGCGGTCCTGCAGATAGCGACGCACACCGATGGGGCTCATCAGGGTGCGCTCGATGCTTTCCAGCACGGCCACGGTGTTGGCGTCGTCGAGCACGGGCTTGCCGCTGAAGGCAGCCAGAAGCATCGGATTGATCTGCGCCAGGTCGGCAGTGCGCACATAGCCCGAAGCTTCGACGAACTCGTTGGTGCCGAGTTCACGCAGCTTGGCTTCGCACTTTTCGATCAGTTCGCGCAGACCCTTGGTGTCCACCCGCAGTTCCTGCCCTTCACGCACGCAGACATAGCTGCCGCCGTTGCGCTCCATGTAGGTGAGCTGCTCACGCAGGCTGACCAGCGCGCAGGCCACCGAAGACCAGTGCACGCCGACGCAGTCTTCCCAGGCTCCGAGGTCGCGGTCCTGCCACACGTTCACCTTCCAGAAGAAGGCATGCAGAAGGGCGCCGAAGGAGTTGACCAGGTCGGCGGTGTTGCTGTCGGAGAGACTGAGACGCCCGGTGTTGAGCGTGTAGAAGGTCATGAAGTTGATGAACGACAGCGAGTCGTTCTGTCCATGCCCCCAGGGATCGCCCACTTCCTCGAGGGAGATGGGGTTGTAGCGGATGTGCGGCCGACGCATGTAGTCATGCGGCAGGCCGGAAGCGCGGTCCGTGATCAGGTCCATGAAACGGAATTCGCGCTTCTTGTGGTGGATGAGGCTGGCCATGAGCCCGCGACGCCAGGCGTCGGCAGGAACAGCCAGACCGGCGTTCATGGCAGGGTCCTCGGCGAGGCTCAGCTCGGCCAGGGTCTGCATGATGTTGTCGCGATCCCAGTGGAACATGAGCAAGCCATCGATGGCTGCTTCCAGGGTGCGGTCGTCACCTTCCACGACGGTGACGGCAGAATGACCTCCCGAGCTGTAGCGGCGCAGAAACAGCGTCTTGTTGGCGACAAGAGCCTTGCGAATCGCTTCCAGGTCGTCGAGAGTATAGGCGGTGCGGATCAGTTTACCCAGTTCGATGTTCTTGGCCTGCGGAACGGCGGAAGCATCTTGAACCAGGCTGGGAAAGACAGTAGCGTTCATGTTGAAGTCCTCCATCGCCTTCGTCTGGCAAGCACGAAAGCGACACTTGGTTTGAGATAGGGTCAATTACGCGGACACGCGAAACCCGCAGCATCTCTTGACAGATGCTTGCTGCGAGTACCTCGGTCCCCTACAGTGCTACGATATGGTCATCACCTTGCGAGGAAACCCTGCCATGAGCCCATCAGCCAAAGACGAAGTACGCCCTTGGGGAGCCTTCTATGTGCTAGTCGACCAAGACAACACCAAAGTGAAAAGACTGGTGGTAAATCCTGGGCAGAGGCTGAGCTTGCAAAGCCACAAACACCGCGACGAACATTGGGTGATCGTTGCAGGCGTTGGCGAGGTCACGCTTGATGATGAAACTATTCGTGTCGAATACGGGCGCCACATCTTTGTCAAACGCGGCACCAGGCATCGCATCGCCTGCACGGGCGACAGCCCTCTCGAGTTCATCGAGGTGCAGACAGGCGACGCCTTCCCCGAAGAAGACATAGTCCGCTTCGAAGACGACTACAACCGCTCCTAAGTCCAGAAACTTCTCTCGTGATACCCGGCAATCACCTACAGCCTTACAGGCCGTGAGTAGCGCGCTGGGATTATTACCTGTTGGTTTTCTTGTAGTTTCAGGACGATGTCGGGGAAGAAGTAGTTAGACCTATGCTTAAACAAAAGGCCAGGCGCGGAGCAAATAAATTCTTGATTCAAAGAGCCTGTCTTAGTTCTAAATAATTTCCTTGGTCAAGCTGTTAACCAGTCTCTCGTCTTATTTTCACGAGAATGGCTCTGCATCTTAGCAGGCTCGCGCAGCTTCGCTTGCAACAGTTAGCGCACGCAACGCAAGCACTCCTGAATAATGTTTTAGAAATTAGCCAGAGATAAGGTTCTTGCTCCATGAGCTTTTCCAATTTCTTGTCAAGAATAAAAGAAAGAAGTAATCCGCCTGCGCTTGTAGATGAGACGTATAGCTCATTAGGTTCAAAGGGTTGTCAAAACCTTCTTCTATTCAACTTTTTCATTCGAGCGACCATAAACCACTAGCAGCAACCATCCCCGACAACAAACTGCCTATTACCGGCGGTTGGATGTTTGCGGCCCAACGCTGTGGTTCGGCTTAGCTCGAAAAGACAAGGAAAATATCATGGCTCAAACGGCAACTTTTGCCGAGCTCGCCGGTAACCTGAGCGAGCACGCCGCCTGCTGCGGTCACATGCAATGGTGGCGTCATCTTTCCAACCAGGTAGCCAAAGCCGATGGACGCAAGCCCTTCGCTCTGCCTGGAACCAAGAAGCGTTACGCGCCCGACCTCACCGTCAATGTCGAGCACGTCAAGCTCATTCTCACTGTCGACCCGGTCAAGAAGACGATGGGCGGTCAGTGCCTCACCACGGTGCGGCCGATCAACAAACCCGTCAAGTCGATCTTCTTCGCCGCCGAAGACCTCAAGATTGAAAAGGCGACGGCTGGTGGACAGAATCTCAAGATCGAGGAATTGGAGAAGGGAGTGCTCGTGCACCTCGCCCAGACCCTCGACCGCGACTCTCTCACCATCGAACTGACCTACCACACGGTGTCGCCCAAACTGGGCATCTACTTCACCGGTCCCACGCCCTTCTACACCGACAAGCCCTATCAGGTGTGGACGCAAGGTCAGGATGACGACTCGCACCACTGGTTCCCGGTGGCAGAAGCCGACCATCCCAACCACAAGATGACCTCCGAAGTGGTGGTCACCGTGCCCAAGGGCTTCACCGGCCTCTCCAACGGCGCCCTGCTCTCCGAAAAGGACAACGCCGACGGCAGCCGCACTTTCCACTGGCACCTCGACAAGCCGCATTCCTGCTATCTGATGGCACTGGCGGTGGGAGAGTTCGTCAAGCTGGAAGAAAAGTACGGCGAGCTCAAGGTGGAAGCCTATGTGCATCCATCGTTGCTCGAACGTGCACGCGAGTATTTCAAGGGCACCGCCGACCTGGTGGCACTATATTCGCGGCTCTACGGCGTGGAATATCCCTGGTCGTACAAGTATGCCCAGGTCTTCGTGCAAGACTTCATCTTCGGCGGCATGGAAAACACCACGATCACGGTCATGACCGACCGTATTCTCGGTGATGCCGGCACCCGTGAAGAACAGCGCCTGGCCGAAGTGCGCCTCAACGCACACGAGCTCAACCACCACTGGAACGGCGACCTCACCACCTGCAACGAATGGGCGCATGGCTGGCTCAACGAAGGCGGCGCCACCTATGGTGAAGTGGAAGCGGTGGAACACCTCTGGGGAGAGAAGGCGCGCGACCACTACGTCTACGGATTGGCACGCACTTATTTCGCCGAAGACGCGCGCTATCGTCGCCCCATCGTCTGTCACACCTACAAAGAGCCCATCGAGCTCTTTGACCGCCACCTCTACCAGAAGGGCGGCCTGGTGCGTCACATGCTGCGCTACATCGTGGGCACGGAAGCTTACTACAAGAGCATCCAAACCTACTACCGCGACAACATGTACCAGCCGGTCGAAACCCTCGACCTGATTCGCGCCTTCGAAAAGGTGACCGGTCGCAACCTGCGTAAGTTCTTCGACCAGTGGGTCTTCGGCGCCGGCTTCCCCGAGTACAAGGTGAGCTATCGCTATGACGACCGCCAGAAGCTGGCCACCGTCAAGGTGCAACAGAACCAGAAGGTGGAAGGCGATACCGGGCTCTTCTCGATGCCCATCGAGCTGAGCTTCGACTTTGCCGACGGCAGCCGCAAGGTGGTCGTCGTCGATGTGGAGGACGCCGAACACAGCTTCAGCTTCTCTCTCGACAAGAAGCCGGTCATGTTCCGCTTCGACCCCACCAACTGGGTGCTCAAGAAGCTCACCCTGGACGTGCCCAAGGGCATGCTCAAGTACCAGGTGCAGAACGACCCTGCCGTCATGGGTCGCGTCTATGCCGCTCAGGCTCTGGCGGCACTCGGCACCGACGATGTCGTGCCCGTCTTGGTCAAGGCGGCAAAGAGCAACTTCTTCTGGGGCGTCAGCGCTGAAATCGCTGCCACCCTCGGCAGCATGAAGACCGATGCCGCTCGCGATGGACTGCTCAGCCTGATCAAGGTCAAGCAGCCCAAGGTGCGCCGCGCCGTGGTCAACGCCCTCGGCAACTACAAGTCGCCGGCGGTGGGCAAGGCTCTGGCTGGCATCGTCAGCGGTGGCAAGGAAAAGAGCCAGTTTGTTTTGGCCGATGCTGCCAGCGCGCTGGGCCGCAGCCAGTACGACGGTGCTTTCGAAGTGCTGCAAAAGGCGACGGCTTACCAGTCCTGGAACGACATCGTCGCCATCGGTGCCCTCAACGGTCTGGCCGAGCTGAAGGACGCACGCGCCGTCAGCCTGGCCGCAGACCTCGCCGGCGCCGGCAAGCCCTGGCTGGCTCGCCCTGCGGCAATCGCCTGCCTGGGCAAGTTGGCCGGCAGCAAGAAGTCTGAAGAAGCCCTCAAGGCTCTGCACGACCTGGCTGAAACCGAGGAAGGACGCCAATTCACCCTGCGCATGTCGCTGGTGTCCGCCATCGGCGAAGCCAAGAACCCCGATTCGCTGCCGGTACTGGAGCGACTGAAGGGCAGCTCGCACGACGGTCGCATCCGTCGCCTGATCACCGAAACTGCCGAAGGCATTCGCGAGAGCGTCAAGCCCAAGGGTGAAGGTGAGAAGGGCGTGACAGCTGCGCAGACCGGTGAAGGCGAAGACCTGGCCACCCAGGTGAAGAGCCTGACCGAGAAGCTGGCGGCTGTCACCGACCAGGTCACGGAACTTGCCGCGACCAAGAAGCGCAAGAAGAAGACCCGCCGCTAAGCGGTCCGAAACTGCGCCGCAAGTAAGGACAGGGCGCTGCACCGTATTTGGTGCAGCGCCTCTGTCGATCAAAACCGTTTTTGAACAAGGAACTAACATGACTCAGTCAAAAAGTTTGCCGAACGCCCCTGAAGTGGGCGAACGTTCTTACACGATCATCGCCAGAGTGAAGCTGAACCGCACCGGCAACGGCGTGCTGGCCAGCGCTCTGGACGCCGTTGCCAAAGCAGGCGGCGACACCGGCGATGTCGACATGGTTTCTTCCACCTCGACCCATGTGGTGAGAGACATCACTATCGGCGCGCGTGACCCCTCGCATGGCGAAGCCATTGTGGCGGCGCTCAAGCAGGTGCGTGACGTCGAGGTGATCAATGTCTCCGACGTTGTTTTCCTCAAGCATCTGGGCGGCAAGATTTCGGTCGTGCCGACTTCGGAGGTCAAGACGCGCGTCGACCTCGCACAGGTCTACACACCTGAGGTGGCCCGCGTCTGCATGGCCATCCACGACGCCCCCGAGAAAGCCCGCAATCTCACCATCGCCGGCAAGATGGTGGCGGTCGTTTCCGACGGCTCGCGCGTGCTGGCTCTCGGCAATATCGGCGCCAAAGCTGCTCTGCCGGTGATGGAAGGCAAAGCCATGCTCTTCAAAGCGATGGCTGGTGTCGACGCCTTCCCCATCTGCCTGAGCACCCAGAACGTCGACGAAATCGTGGCCGCGGTCAAAGCCATCGCCCCCAACTTCGGCGCCATCAACCTGGAAGACATCGAGTCGCCCAAGTGCTACGAAGTGGAGAGGCGCCTGCGTGAAGCGCTCGACATTCCGGTCTTCCACGATGACCAGCACGGCACCGCCGTCGTTGTTGGTGCTGCCGCCATCAACGCCGCCCGCCTGATCAAGAAACCGCTGAGCAAGCTCAAGGTGGTGGCGGTGGGCACCGGTGCAGCCGGCATGGCCTGCATCAAAATGCTCATGAGCCTGGGTGTCAAAGACATCATCGCCTTCAACAAAGACGGTGCCGTCTATAAGGGTGCGCCCAACCTCACCGAAACCGAAACGTGGCTTGCCGAGAACTCCAACTTCAAGGGCTTCAAGGGCAACTACAAGCAGGCGCTCAAAGGTCGTGACCTCTTCCTCGGGCTCTCGGTGGGCGGCATCTTGAGCGGTGCCGACCTGGCCACGATGAGCAAGAAGGCAGTCGTCTTCGCCCTGGCCAATCCGATGCCCGAAGTGGCTCCTTCCGAACGCACTGCCAATGTCGCCGTCATGGCCACCGGCAGCTCCAAGTACGCCAACCAGATAAACAATGCTCTGGCCTTCCCGGGCATCTTCCGCGGTGCCCTCGAGGCCGGCGTGCGTGAGATCAGCGAAGAGATGTGCATCGAAGCAGCTCGGGCCATCGCCAACTTGATCGGCAAAGACCAGCTCGATGCCGACTACATCATTCCCACAGTTCTGGAGCCGGTTTCGAAAGCCGACAAGACTTCGCGAGTGGCAGTGGCGGTTGCCGATGCCATCAAGAAGTACGCGGCCGAACATGGACTGGCGCGTCGCAATATCAAGCTCTGAAGGCAAGCGCGCAAGGAGTAAGCTATGGAACCTGTTGAAAGCAAAGGGAAGCTGCCCTTTGCGGTGGTGATTCTCATCACCGTTCTCTCTCTGGCTCTATCGGACCTGCCCCTCTTCAGTGTCATCTACAGCCCCATCGAATACTTCACCACGGCTCTTCATGAGATCGGTCACGCCCTGGCCTGCTCCGCCACCGGCGGCAGTGTCAGCGGTCTGACCATAGTCTCTGACGGAGCTGGGCATGGGGGGCTGACCTTCTGCAACGGAGGCATGCCTTTCGTCTTCGCACAGACAGGCTACCTTGGCACAACCTTCTTTGGTTGCTTGCTGCTCTATCTGGGCAGACGGGAGAATCTCACTCGCCCTCTTCTGGTCGGACTGGCCGTGCTGCTCATCTTTTCGGTGTTCTTCTATATGATGCCCACCCTGACCATGCCCAGGTATGCCCAGCAAGGCATGCTCAGCATGGTAGTCGGAGGGCTCATGGCAGCGGCACTGCTGGCGGCAGCTCGGTTTTTGCCACTAAAGGCGGCATCATTCCTGCTTGCCTTCCTGGCGGTTCAGACAGCGCTCAATGCCCTCTACGACATCTTGGTGCTCGCCCAGATCAGCCTGGGTCTGCACGGGCAGTCAAGCTTCACCGATGCAACCAATATGGCTAGCGACACCGGAATTCCAGCCTTCTTCTGGAGCCTGTTCTGGGGACTGTCCTCTATAGCCATGCTCTTCCTGACAGTCAAGGCAGCCTACTGGCGCCGCGACTGAGTTTGAACCGGCTAAGGCATAGTCTCTGCCCTGGCCTTAGTCGGTTCAGAAACTAAGCAGTCAGTCATGGCAGACGACCCGGTTCGTTCTCTGAACAAAGGGTCGCAAGCCATCCACCAGACCTTAAGCTACAAACTACCAAGGACAATTATGTGCCTCTCCAATAACCGTTACCAAACCACCCGCGTCACCTTCAGCGACACAATCCTGCTCGGTGCCGAGGTGGAGGTGGACGGCAAGATCGAACACCTGCTCGGCTACTACAACAAGGTCGCCACTTCCGGCGGTACCACCCAGCAACAGCAGAACCATCTGCTCTCAGCCAGTCCAGCTCTGACTGCGCCCACGCGCCGCGGCTCTCGCCAGGCGCCCAGCAGCGACTTCGACTGGAGCACACCGCCCGGGAAGAGCGCCAAGCCGAGCCCGGTCGCGGTCATGGGCAATGCCATGCTCATCGCCGTGCCGGCATCGCCTGGTACACTCACCGCTGCCAATCTGATTCCGGTGAGCGACTACCCCAGCTTCATGCAAGACTACGCCAAGGCCGTCGGCCCCCGCACCCTGCCTCGTGGTCCGCTGCGTCGCGGCGGCATGCTCGGCGGCAAGTCACGGGGCGTGGAAGTGGTGAAGGGCTTCGACAAGGGCACCTATGACGTGCTCATCGCCGGCAGTGCCAAAGCCATCGCCGGCGCGCTCGACCAGGTCGACCAGGCCAAGCGCCCGACCATCAACCAAGAGCTCTATGCCCAGCTGGACAAGCTCTACCCTCGCTGGACCTTCGTGCTCTTCTGCTTTGCAGAAGAAGCGGCGGCCCGTGCCGGCTGCGCTCTCATCCGCTACAAGCCGATGCAGAAGTTCAGCCATCTGCTCTATCTGCCCGGTCTGGACGGTCACAACGGCCAGATCGAAACCGGCAAGGTGGAGCTGAATCACACCCTGGTGGCAGCTTCGTGCAAGATGAGCACGACGGCGGCAACGCGGGCAGTCGACTTCAGTGACTTCAAGCTGCAGGAAGACCTGCCTTTCATGCCCGACAAGGTGCTGGGCAAGGTCGTTCCGGCGGGCACCCTGGCGCCCCAAGGTGACTTCCTGCTGCAGCTGAAGGAACTGCGCGCCGGCGTCTTCCGCGCGCGTCGCGCCCTGCCTCCGGGCTGGAAGAGTGTCTTCGGCGAAAGCCAAGAAGCACCGTACTACATCCAGAACTAAGAGCCAAAAATATCAACTGGCATTTCGGCAGGTCCCACGCAAGTTTCCGCTTGCTTGGGGCCTCGCCCTCTGAAAAAACAAATTTAGAAAGGAACTGATTATGTCGGGAAATACCCAACAGACGAACTCCGGTCCCCCGCGCGCCAAGAAGCTTGCAGTGACGACCTTGCTGCACGGCGACACCCTGGTCGACGAATATGCCTGGATGCGCAATCGGGACGACGCCGACCTCATGCCTCATCTGCGTGCCGAAGACGCCTACGCCGATGCCTACATGAGCGACACGAACGACCTGCAGGCGGCGCTCTTTGCCGAAATGCGCGGGCGTATGAAGGAAGCAGACACCTCGGTGCCCAACCGTCGCGGCCGCTTCCTTTACTACAGCCGCACCGAAACCGGCAAGCAATATCCGGTTTCCTGCCGCAAGCCCTTGCTTTCCATTGGCAAGAAGGGCGGCAAGAGCGGCGGACATGAAGAAGGTCCCGAGCAGATCCTGCTCGACCACAACCAACTGGCCGAAGGCAAGGCCTTCTTCCAGGTCGGTCCGTCCAGCCTCAGCCCCAGCCAGAACTTCCTGGCTTACGCCTACGACGACACCGGCTTCCGCCAGTACAAGCTGGTGGTGAAGAACCTGCGCACCGGTCAGACCTCACCTGTCCTGGCTGAGCGCGTCACTTCGGTGGCTTGGGCCTCCGATAACAAGACTCTCTTCTACACCACCGAGGACGCCGTCACCAAGCGTTCCAACCAGGTCTACAGGCACAAGCTCGGCACCAAGAGCCACGTTCTCATCAAGGAAGAGAAGAACGAGTTCTTCCGGGTCGGCGTGGCTCGCTCGCGCAGCGGTCGCTACATCTACCTGGAGAGCGAGAGCCACACCACCGGCAATATCGCCAGACTGCCGGCCGACAAGCCGCTCGGTCAGTTCAAGACCTTGATGCCGCGCCTTGCCGGCATCAAGTATGATGTCGACGATGACGGCAAGCACTTCTATATTCGCACCAATGAAGGAGCCACCGACTTCCGCCTCTTCAAGACGGCGGTGAGCAAGCCGGCTCGTCAGCACTGGCAGGAAGTGGTGCCACACCAGCCCGGCGTGCTGCTCACCGGCTTCCTTCTCTTCAAGGGGCATCTGGTTGCTTTCCGCAAAGACACAGGCGTTGTGCGTGTCCAGATCATCGACCTGGACTTCAATGTCAGCCATGATGTGCAGTTCCCCGAGCCGGTCTACACCGTGGGCTCGGCTGGCAATCTGGAATACGACAGCACCACCCTGCGCCTCAGCTACCAGTCGCTGGTGACACCGCCATCGGTGCTCGACTACGACATGGGCTCGCGCAGCATGTCCACGGTCAAGGTGCAGGAAGTGCCTGGCTATCAGGCGTCCGACTACGAGAGCAAGCGTCTCTTCGCCTCGGCTCCCGACGGCACCCTCGTGCCCATCTCGCTGGTCTACAAGAAGGGCATCAAGCTGAACAACAGCAATCCCTTGCATCTGTACGGCTACGGTTCGTACGGCTTCGGACTGCCGACCACTTTCGGCGCAGCGCGGGTTTCCCTGCTCGACCGAGGCTATGTCTACGCCCTTGCTCATATCAGGGGCGGCGACGAGCTGGGCGAAAGCTGGCGGGCCGACGGCAAGCTCAAGAAGAAGATGAACACCTTCACCGACTTCATCGCTTGCGCCGAATATCTCATCGCCGAAGGCTACACCTCTTCGCAGTTCATCACCATGGAAGGCGGCAGCGCCGGCGGTCTGCTCATGGGCGCCGTGCTCAACCTGCGCCCCGACCTCTTCAAGGCCGCCATCGTCAAGGTGCCCTTCGTCGACGTGATCAACACCATGCTCGACGAGACTCTGCCGCTCACGGTGGGCGAATTCGAAGAGTGGGGCAATCCCAAAGTCAAGGAGGACTACGACTACATCCGTCGCTATTCGCCTTACGAGAACATCAACAACGGCGCCTACCCGGCTATCCTGGTCAAGTCGGCTTTCTACGACAGCCAGGTGATGTACTGGGAACCGGCCAAGTATGTGGCGCGCCTGCGCGACCGCAAGACCGACGACAACCCGCTGCTCTTCAAGATTCTTCTTGAGGCCGGCGGCCACGGCGGCAAGTCTGGGCGCTTCGACGCGCTCAAAGAAACCGCCTTCGACTATGCCTTCCTGCTCAAGCAGGTGGGTCTGGTCTGACCCGTTAGAGACAACCAAAACGCAACACCAGCCACAAGAAGTGGAATCTGCTCATGACCCAAGTTGGTCTGAAACTGCCCTCGCCCGCCGATATCGCCGCCCAGGAAGCGAACGATAAGGCAACCGCAAAAATGACCGTGGGAGAGCGCGCCCGCGCTCTCGCCCAGAGCGTCATCGCCGCCGCCACCGGCGGTGTCACCTTCAAGAATCGCATCTATCTCTATCGACACAGCGACCCCGCCTTTGTCGGCGACCGCTACGAAGAAGAGATGGTGCGCGCTGCCGTTGGCTATCTCGTAGCCACCGGCTGGAAAGCGACCTGCCACCGCCCCTGGTTCTGGGAACAGCATGTGGGCAGCAAACCCGGCGACGGCTTCGTCGAGTGGGTGGTCAAGGTCAGCAAGTAAGGTGAGGGCAAAAGATGTCTATCTCTTTGATTATCTCTCTGGCGCTGGCATCTCTAATCGTGACAGTGCTTGCCGCGCTGTTGGCTCGGACAAACGTCGTGCCGCGCTTCTGCGCACAGCACCCGAACGCCTTCCTCATCCTCGCCGCCATCACGGCAGTTTTCCCGCTCAGCCTGCCCTTCTTGGTGCATGCTGAAATCGGGGTGGTAAGCGTCTTGGCGAAATGGTTCGCCGTAACGCTTACCCTATCTTCTTGGAGCTTCGTGCTTTCAGCAATGAAGAGCAGCTGAAGCCCTCTCCGGGAGCGGTTCCTGAAAAGAACCGCTCCCAGTTTTCCTCTCCACCAATCAGGAAAACCAATGAACCAATTACAGAAGGGCGCCAACGCGCCAGTTCCCACCGAGAAGTTGACCATCAAAGCCGTCCATGACGGCGCCAACACCGATCTCTCGGCCATCATGCTCAACGCCGCCGGCAAGGTGCGCAGCGAAGCCGACTTCGTCTTCTACGCCCAGACTCGCTCTCCCGAAGGTTCGGTGAACTATGTCGAGAAGAAGGCGACCGGCAGTCGCTACGAGCACAGTATGACGGTCGACCTCAAGGCAGTGCCGGCCGATATCGAACGTATCGAACTCACCCTGACCATCGATCCCGACACGCCGGCCACCTTTGCCCAGGTCAAGAACTGCATGGTCAGCCTGCTCGATGCCTCCGGCAAGGAAGTGTCGTGCTTCGCACCGGAAGGCACGGTGGAGAACGCCTTTATCGTGGGCGAACTCTACCGCCGCAACGGTGTCTGGAAGGTGCGGCATGTGGCCCAAGGCTTCACCGGCGGACTGGGGGCCATCGCCACCCAGTTCGGCATCGAAATCGCCGAAGAAGAACCGCAGAAGAAGGAAGCGGCACCGGCTCCCGTCAAGAACAAGATCAGCCTTTCCAAGGCCGACCAGGTCACCGCCGACTTGGAGCGCAAGGGCTCGCGCTTGGTCAGCCTGCAAAAGGCGGCAGCTGTCTCACTCAAGAAGCACAAGGTGGACGGCATCGTCGCCCGCGTGGTCATGGTTCTCGACGCCTCCGGCTCTACCAGTCGCATGTGGCCCGACATGATGCAGGGCGTCACCGATCGCCTGGCGACGCTGGCGCTCAACTTGGACGACAACGGCGAACTGGAGTTCTGGGTCTACGCCAGCAGCTTCAAGAAGTTCGCCACGGTCAGCCTCGGCAACCTGGACGGCTATGTCGCCTCGCTCATGCGCGGTGAAGATGGTTCCAGCGCCGGACGGTCAGCCAAGGCGCCGGAGAAGAAGAGCGGCGGACTCTTCGGCGGTCTCTTCAGCGGCGGCAGCAGCCTCGGTGCCGGCATCGTTCCCGGTCTGGGCTGGGAGAACAACGAGCCTCCGGTGATGCAGGCCATCATGGACGAGTGCAAGGGCTCCAAGACCGTCCCGACGCTCGTCATCTTCGTGACCGACGGCGGCATCGACAAAGATCGCGCCATCGAGAAGGTGCTCATCGACGCGTCGCGCCACAACATCTTCTGGCAGTTCGTCGGGCTCGGCGGCTCCAGCTACGGCGTACTCGAGCGCTTCGACGAACTGACCGGCCGCCACGTGGACAATGCCGGCTTCTTCGCCATCGACGACTACCGCGACATCAAGGACGAAGAGCTCTACAGCCGCATCATCCGCGAATTCCCGAAGTGGGTGGACACTGTGCGGGCGAAGGGCATGTTGGTCTGAAGCCTTTAGGATAGATCGGTGTGCCCGAGCCCGCACAGCAGAGCTATGTAAATCCCGGGCGAAGGGCATCTTGGTCTATCAGTCTTTAAAGAGAGCGCGCCGTCTAGGCGCGCTCATCTGTGAGGTATCCATGGCAGTAAAAGACCTGTTGAACACTCTCAAAGAGCACCTGCTGCGCAAACAGCTGACCCTGGCTCAGCTTTCTTACCGAGCTATCCGCTTCGTTTTGAATAAGCACGAGATCCTCTCTCGGGCCTCGGCAATCGCCTACAGCGCCATGCTCGCCTTCATACCGTTCATCACTCTGGTGATCACGGTGGCAGCCAAGCTGCTTCCCGACCTAGCATCTGGCGGCGGCAACGCTCCCGGCTTCAGCGGCGGCGATGTCGGCTTGATCCTGAGGAAACTCTTTCCAACCGATGTAGCGGACCTCATCCTCGCCCAACTGGCACATATCCAGACTCAGCCTAGCCTAGGGGTGATTAGCATCACTCTCTTTCTGGCGGTCTGGACCTCTACAAGCCTCTTTTCAGAGGTAATCAACTCACTCAATCGCATCCTCGCGGTGAGCGAAGCCCGCTCATACTGGCGCCTCCAGCTGACAGCGATAGCGCTTGTTCTCATGCAGGCCGGGCTCTTCACTTTCGCCTTCGTTTCCATACTGGTCGGCCCCAAACTGACCCAGTGGCTGGCTCTCTCGGGCTGGCTTCTGCTCGGCGCCACAGCGCTGCAGTGGCTTCTGCTCTTTGCGGTAATCTACGCCAGCTTCGCCCTCACCTTCCACTTCGGTCCATCGCTTCACAAGAGGACTGGACGCAAACATTGGGTGTCACCCGGCGCCACCTTTGGTACCGTGGTATTCCTTCTGGTCACCTCGGGCTTTCGCTACTACCTGGAACATTTCGCCAACTACCGCACAGCCTACGGCTCTCTCGGGGGCTTGATGATGCTTATGGTCTGGTTCTGGCTGATGAGCCTGGTCCTGCTAATCTCTGCCGAAATCAACAAGCTGGCAGCGATGACAGAGAATCACAAGAAATAGCCAAGAGGAATAAAAGATCGCAGTTCAGAAGGCATGAGAAGGTCCAACCTCCATGCCTTTCCTTTTCCGCAGCTTTACTACATCATATAAGACCTATTGCGAGATATAAAGACGTTAGCACCGTAACCGCCACCATGACATCAAAATCTCGCCGCCCGCTCAATCATCCGAGAACCAATCCTGGCTCAAGTTTGGCTTAGCAGTTACTCGACCACAAAGAGCAAAATCCTTTCTAAAAGTGATCAACGAAAGATTGCCGAAAGAGAAAAGAAAGACAGCCGAAACGCTGAGTATACCTTCGATACAGCCAAAACCCCGCACTAGCCGCGCCACCCTGACAACACCAAATCTGGTGGCAATTTAGCTCGCTTTTGTTCACAGCACGTTCACACAGAAACGTATCCCGACCCTGTCAGAGACTGCAATACAAGCAAATCTGACAGTTCCCAGTTGTGGCACCTAAAAATACTGGGGCAAGCGACCGCGTCAGCCAAATTCAGGAAAGGCTTGCGTTGCATCAGTCATTTGCATAACTATGCATACATTGTTTTTCGCAACCATCTATCTTTGCAACCCACCTTAAGAACCTTCCCACTACCACCACCACCGCCACCACACCGCAGCTCCAACTGCATAGGCTAAACCGGCTCTCTGGGCGCTATATAAAGGAATGCCGAGGCTAATTCTTAAGGGAAAGTAAAGGGCTAGCATAAACCGCGCCAGTGTAAATTCACCGGATGCGGTGGCGCGACAAGGCTAGTTTTCCATCCAATTTTGGCAAAGGCTAGCAATCCCGCCCCTCTAGAAAGCCGCACCAAACCAAAACAAGCCCAAGCAAGGCATCCTTTCGCCAGTTTTTCGGGGCATGCAGTCAGATTTAAGGAAAACTTGCAAACGTTCCCTTATTTGCATAACTATGCATACATGCATATTCATAACTTTCCATACCAGCAAACCTTAATTCAAACCCAGTCCATTCCCACCGCAATTTCCTAAGTCCCGCCCAGATACCCATCTGAGCGGTTCCATAACGAAAGGAGTAATTATGCTTCTTGGCTATGGTGTTGCCCTTCTTATCTTGCGCGAACTATATCTTCTCTGGAAAGATCGCTACGCAGAACCCGACGCCCACAAGTCGATCTTTAAGATTGCCCGGGACGCCTGCCTACCCAACTCAGGCCAAGGCTCCGCGAGAAGCCTTGAGCAGCCGGGGTTAGCAAGAAGCATCGAGTTCACTCGACAGTTCATAAAAAGGGATCGCGAACTTTACGGTGATGTTCATGTCTACCGACTGCGCAATATCAGATGTATGGGCGAATTGCTGGCCCAAGATCATCAGCGTCAGTCAGCCGCCGCCTGGTTCTATTATGGATTGCGGATCATCGACGAACTCGGTCGTCCTATCCATAAAGATGTAGACGAATTCGAACTGGCAGTTGCACGTTTCGAACTAGACGGCAAACAAGCCGATCTGGCTCTGAAAACCCTGCAAAGACTGCTGGATCGCTTCGACCAGGAAAAGCGCGAAAAGGACCCTGCCCTGCATTTGGAAGTTCTCAAGCTGCGAGCAATTGCAGCAAGGGTGCTACCTCAGGAAGCTGTCGAACAGGCCTCGCTGGAGCTTCTCGAATGGACCGAACATTATTTCGGACTCGAGAGCGCCGAGGTGAAAAACATACTTCGTGTCATTTCAGAACCAAGTGATTCGGCATCCATGTTCCGCAGACAACTGAGACTTCTCGAACATCTAGAAGAGACGTCTCTACTGGTCGGCGACGAGACCCTCGCCACCGCCCAGAGCCTCGACGAACTGGCTGCTTTTTGTGCTTTAAGAAAAAGCACCGGTGCAGTGCCCAACCTCGACCCTTCTGGTCCTTTAAGAGAACGCGCCGAACAGATCCGCGCCCTTCTGCGCGTCAAGCGAAGAGGAGCCGAATCAGCCGACAAGGACGATATCGACCTGGCGGCGCGCTTCTACGAGACCAGGAACCGTCCTGGCGACGGCACCACTGCCTTCCACCTGCGAAAACAACTCAAACAACGAGAGACCCATCATGACGACCGAAACCAAGTCTAATGTTCTGACGCCCCTCTTTGTCGAGACCTTCAAAATCCTTCTGGAAGACTCCCGCACCGACGCGACTCGGCTGTCCAGGCTGCGTGAACTCTTCAAGAAGTTCGGTCTGACCAGCTACCGCACCGAGTCGCCCTTCAAGCCCAAGGAAATCGAGATCGACAAGGACAAGCTCTACAGCATTGTCTATCGCCGCCGGCTGGCGAGGGCGCTTCTGGCTCCGCGTCCCTCTCCCTATGTCTACCACACGCTCTCCATGGACGCCGACGTGCTCAACTCGCCCACCGGGCGTGAGTACATCGAGGCCCTCAGCCGCTACATGGCCGAGATCATGACCGCCAAGCTGGGCGAACTTGCTCCCGAACAGGTGCTCATGGTCAGCCGCCTCACGCCGGAAGACCTGGTCGACTTCCTTTCCCAGCACAAGCTCTACGAGCTGGAGGGCGACAAGCTGAGCGAGTTCATCCTGCGCCGCATGGTCGAGAAGAGCATCGACCGCAATCCGCTCTTCCTCAAGATCAAGGAAGACCTGGCCGAGACGGCGGAGAGCGCGCGCAGCGACCTGGCTCGCACCATGGAGGAGTACAGGGAGACCCACTTCAAGGACTTCAGCGACAAGCTCGGCAAGATCGTCGAGGAAGCGACCCGGCAGTGCGACGCCTATATCGAGGTGCTCAAGACCGAGAGCGCCGAGCGTGCCGAAAAGGAACGCCTTAAGAAGGAAGAGGAGGAGCGCATCGCCCTGGCCAACGCCGGCAAGAGCGAAGACGATCTCTTCCGCGAGGCGGTGATCGCAAGAGAGCGGCAGTGGCGCAAGGACAACCCGACCCATCCCCTGGTCAAGTGGCTGATGCTCACCGGCGGTCTGGCCATCACCCTGGGCATGCTTTTCTTCGGCGAAGTGAACGGCACCAATCTGTACGAGCTCCTCGGCAGCAACGAGTAGCCTGACAAACCAAGGCGGAGGCGGTTAATCAACCGCCTCTGCCATCATTTGCGAGGTATCTATGCAAACTTCCAGCAACAAGGTTCCCCTCAAATCATCCAGTCCCTACTTCCATCACATCCTGGCCATCACCACCAAGGCGGCCACTCTCTTCCAAGAGCTGCAAAACCAGCCAAACCCAGCCTCGAAAGAGCAGGAAGAGCTGAAGCAGCTTCTGGGCAAGTTCGATCTCACTACCAAGGTCTGGTATGTGCAAGGAAGCGCCTTTCCGTATCTGCGTGAAACGGTGCCGCCCACCAGTCCCGACTTCCTTCCCACCATCGCCGAAAACCTGGCTTTCCTCATGGTTCGCTCGGCCGGCATGGACGACGTGCTGGTGCTCAGCCGCCTCGATGCCGCACTGCTCAAGCGAGCGCTGCAAGAACTGTACGTCAACAACTTCGATGCACCGAACCTGAAGAGGTTCATCATCCGCGCCTTCAGCCAAGAGCACGATGCTGAGCTGTGGGCGCAAATCGACCGCATCATCAACCAAATCTAAGGATAGAAAACATGGAATCCACTCAACTGTGGCTCTGGGGCGGCTTCGGCGCGCTCATCACCTTCATGCTGGCCCTCGATCTGGGCGTCTTCAACCGTAAGGCGCACGAGCCTTCGTTCAAGGAAGCAGTCACCTGGAGCGCGGTCTGGGTCGCGCTGGCTCTCGCCTTCAACGGCGTCATCTACTACACCATGGGCACCCAGCCGGCGATCGAATTCCTCACCGGCTATCTGATCGAGAAAGCCCTCTCGGTCGACAACATCTTCGTCTTCGTGCTGCTCTTCGGCGCCTTCGCAGTGCCGCTCAAGTATCAGCACCGAGTGCTCTTCTGGGGCATTCTCGGCGCCTTTGCCATGCGCGGAGCCATGATCGCAGCCGGCTCCTATCTGGTGGAACAGTTCCACTTCGTGATGTACATCTTCGGCGCCATCCTGCTCTTCACCGGCGCCAAGATGGCCTTCCAGAACCACGAAACTGCGGTCAAGACTGAAGACAACAGGCTCCTGAAGTGGTTCCGCAAGCTGATGCCGGTCACCGACCAGTATCACGAAGACCGCTTCTTCGTGAAGCAGTCCACGCTCAAGAGCGGCGGCAAGCTGGTTTGGCACGCCACTCCACTCTTCCTCGTCCTGCTTCTGGTCGAAGTCACCGACCTGGTCTTCGCCGTCGACTCCATCCCGGCCATCTTTGCCGTCACCACCGACCCGTTCCTGGTCTTCGCCAGCAACGTCTTCGCCATCCTCGGTCTGCGGTCGCTCTACTTCCTGCTGGCCGGCGTCGTGCACCGCTTCCACCTCCTCAAGTACGGTCTCTCCTTCATCCTGGTCTTCGTCGGCACCAAGATGCTCATCGTCGACTTCTTCAAGGTGCCGGTGCTCCTCTCCCTGGGCGTCATTGCCGTGACCATCACGGCTTCGGTGGTCCTGTCCCTGCTCTTTCCTCGCAAAGAAGAGACGAAGTAACCGCAACCTCAGAAAGGAGGGGCTATGTCACAACCCCCCGAAACCAAGCCTAAACTGGACGACTGGCTCTACCAGATTCGCTGGCTGCTCTATCCGATCAACATCGGTCTGACGCTGGCGCTTCTGGTCTTCCTGGCGCGCTTCCTCTACAAAGTAGCGCTCTTGGTACTGGATCTGCCCAATCTTCTTGAGGCAGACAAAGCCATCGACCAGGCTCTTCTCATCACCATCGTCACCTTGCTCGACCAGGCGATGATCTGCTCCCTGCTCATCGTCACCATCATGGGCGGGCATCAAATCTATGTGCGGCGCTTCCAGGAGCATCTGCACAATGAAGGGCCTTTCTGGCTCAGGAAGGTCGACACGATTGTGCTGAAAGTGAAGATGGGTCTTGCCTTCACTGGTGTATCAAGCGTCATGATCTTGAAAGACCTAGTCAGCGTCGATGTGGTGCCGACCGAAATCTGGGTAGCGCATATCTCTATCCACCTGGTCTTCATGCTCACCACGCTCATGACCGCTGTGGTCTGGCGTCTGATGCACAGCAAAGACAAAGAGTAAGACCTAGGCAGTAGACTTGGGGAGAATCGAAAATTGATTTCGATTCTCCCCCTTTTTGCTCTTTCTTACTACAACGTTTAATAATGCATCAAAATTGAAAGAAAGGGGCATAAAAATAGGGATTGCTTTCAAGCCCAGCCATATCCCGGAAGGTTTTATGCTGCAAACAAAATCTTTGCCTGAGAAAAGTAGCGCAATAGCTCTAAAGGTGAGCCAAATAACCATGCTGGAGGCTCTGCTTGTCGCCATTGCCCTAAGCAGTATAGCTGCAATGAGCGGCAACAGACCAACCGACTGGTTAGGCGCCGCTGCAGTATTCATCACCTTTCTGCACGGACAATTGAGTTTTGATTTGCAAGAATCACAGAGCAAAATGCCGGCGCCTGATGTAGACAATTACCGCTGGACCTCTCGCCTGTTTGTTACTAAAGAAATTCTCTGGATCACTACCTTCGCCATCGCCGGTTGCTGGCCACTTTGCGCCGGCAGTATTCTGTTTGCTACTTATCCTCATTGGCGAAAGGCGCTCAGACAGTAGCTTGCCTCAATTGTCCATAAATGCAGCAAGACAGAAAAGCGATTTATTTTTTTGAAAAGAAACACTGAAAGTCAGATCACTTTCACATGATTTTCACGCGCAATCGGCATTAATAGCAGCTATAGATAAAATAGCCACCCGCAATCAATGGCATTACGGGTGCGATTTTGCACGCCCTATTATAACACCACTGGCGATACCACTCGCTAGCGCAATTCTTAAGGCGTACCTTTATATATGCGAGTTGCCATGCGGCTCGCAAGAGTTAGCAAAAGAAATCACCATATTAAATCTCAATTTGTGCTAATGCAGCCACAGCGACACCATTGACAATGGCACTTCCAAAAGGGCAGATTCTAAGTATCGTTTTAGAAATCCCAACAGCCCAAAGAGACATCGATAAAAACCAAAAGAACCAAAGCACTGCATTTATCTCAACTTTCACATGGACTTTCAGTCCGGCAGGTTTGGTTCTTTGTTAGGGCAATGGAGCAGGTGGCTTTGCGCAAGATAGCAGAGCGACCCGCCGCATGGCTCAAACAGGAGATATCAATGTCGACCCTAACCAGGCGGTATGATGGTGACCTGGCCGTGGCCACCCTCGTGCTCAATCTATTACTAGCTGCTACGCAAATAGGTTTCGTGGCAGACGGCCTGATGATGATTAGCGAACAGGGCTGGTTCCTGTCCCTGCTCTTCGCCATCGTCATAGCAAGTGGTTTGCTCTTCAGCCAGTTCGCGCTAAGCAGACTCTGGGAAAGATCCCTGAACGGTCATTACGCCTGGTGTCTAGGCATCTTCAATGCCTCGATCATCGGCTTGATGTCGGTCTGGGGTATGACCCAGCTCAGTGAGCCGTATACCTACCGCTGGTATTTCGGAGTCTTCCTAGGCGTTCTGGTTCCGCTACAAACGACCTTTCTGGCTCGTATAAGCACTGAAATGTTCAACCTGGCCGGTAGTCATAAAGAGTGGTTCCCCGGCAGCTACACCGCAAAAATCCTTACCTTGGCGAGACTTCGTTCCGACCAGAAACGAGAATCGCTGGAGGCAGTGAAACTGCCTACCGTGGCGCAGCCGGAGCCAGTCTCCGAGGTAGCGCTGGTAAAGGACGAACCGAATCCGGTTCTGGTTAGCGAAGTTGAACCTGAAGTCAAACCACAAGCAAACCGCGCCGACGCCGTCATCTTGAACTCCGAAACAGCCTTAGCCTCAATCTCTTTCACAAGAGAAAGAGTCTCAGTGCTCATTAAGAGTGATTTGTCTAAGCGCCAGTGGAAAGAATTGCACAGCAAGCTGAGACGCGTGCCTGGAGTCATCTTTGAAGAGGTACAGAAATCCCTCTCAGACGATGGCAAACCTGAGCGCAGCTTAAGCGGCCGTGTAATCTACCCGGAAAGCAAGGGCAACAAGAACCGGCAAAAGCGTGACTCTGCTCGCCTGCGCCATCTCGAAAGTCTGCTTAGTCAGATCAAGAGTTTGATTGCAGGACACAGGTAATGAGCATTCAATACAAAGGGAAGAGGCGCTCGCAAGGTGCCTCTTCCTATAATTCCCCCTATCCGTCTTAGTCTCGTCATTCGCCATCTATTATTGAGGCATACTCCCGGCGGTGGGGCCTTTCTTGCGGACGAAGGTGCTGATCAAACAGGGAAATGTTTGATTGGGGAGCAGTCCGACTCCTGTAGGCGGCTACCGCCTACAACCCTATTTATCTAGGCAACTTGCATGAAAAAGCTCACCGAGCTCTTCACGGGCCTTACCAACTGGTATCTGTCAGATGGTAAGTACGATCAGATGTTGGTCAAACTGGCGATCACCATTCAGCTTGTCTTGCTTTCGCTCTCGCTCATCCACCAAACCAATGCGGTGGCGGACGTGACCGGCATGACATGGTGGCTCGCTCTGATGCAGGCAGTGGTTCAGGACTTTGGTCTGTTTGTCGCAGAACTGGTACTGATCCGCTTCCAGCAGACGGGCAAGCCTATCATCTGGGCAGCTCTCTTTGTGCTCTTCGCGGCCGTTGCAAGCGGTTCTGCGAACGTATACGACTTTACGCATAGGCTCGAACCCTATAGCGTTAAGTGGTGGCTGTCGGCTGTTTACGGTGCTTCGGTACCGTTGCAGGTGCTCTTGCTCGGCAAGCTGGTCAGCCAGCTGGTCGAAAACAAGAAGCCTGAACAGGCGGCAGAGTCCAATGACATGGACTCGTCTACGGCTCGCAATCGTAAGCGGGCGGCATGAGAGCTGATTTGGGGTGGGCGCAAGCTCACCCCAAATCGTAAATTCCTTATTTGAAGAACTTCGGAAGCAAGTGCAAGTCAGGCAAACCAAGAAAAGGACCATGTCCATGCGTAAACACAATCGAATCCTCGATCCGCCTCAACAGACTTCAACTAACTTATCTACCTTCCTGGCGGTGGGGCCTCGTTTCGAAGCGAGGTGCTGGTTAAACAAGGAAACTTTCTACAGTGTTTAACTGGGGAGATCTTCGAATGAAGTTCCCTATGCTCACAGCATAGCCGGCCGCTCACCTGTCAGGCGGCTTGGTATCTACCTTAGCGCAAGTCGCTAGTGCAAACCGCTTCGACAGGAAGCAACCCAAATAGGTACAACCATGATCGGTTTCAATGTCAAGGCAAAGGTGATCGGCAAGACCTTCTCGAAGGTGGACAACACTCTCGAGAACGGCGTCATCGTTCAGCTTGTGGATGGTGAGCAGGGGCCTGCTAAAGGCTTCCTCCACATCAGCCGCATGATTGGCAAGACGCCTGAGGCTCGCGCCCAGACTTTGACCAGCTTGACCGAAGGTTCGGAAATCGAGGTCGACGTGCTCACTGAGACCACGATCGATAATGCTCCGGGCTTCCGTGTCAGCCAGTGGACTGTTCTGCGTCGCGCACGCAAGCAGGCTGCTGAGCAACTGATGAACGCTCAGACGGTCATCAGGGGCGAGGTCGAACGACTGGCCGAGAACTATGCCATCATCTCGCTCGGCGACGACTTGCAGGGACTGCTCCACCAGGAGCGCTCTGCTAAGTTCGACCAGATCGCTCTCGACTCCAAGGTCGATGTGCGAGTCTGCGAAGTCGTCGAGATTCAGGGACGCCTGCGCGTGCGTCTCGAAGAGATTGTTGCCTGACACGACCAGGGAAGTACAGAGAGAGGGGACTTTGTCCCCTCTCTCGACTCTATTTGTAATCTGGGGACGTAAGTCCCCTCTCTCAAACTTATTTGTAATCTGGGGACGTAAGTCCCCTCTCTCGATTTATTTAAATCCTCAACTACCCTTTCTCTGAGCTTTTCTAGCTTTAAGAGTACCCGGGTAGCATTGGCGCTCGTACAGAAGGAGCGTGCGGCAGGTCCGGGTTAGGACCGAAAAGAAAAACAAAAAGCGAGGAACACTTCTGTGTTTCTAGTGTCATGAGCCGGACTAGACACTCACTAAACAAAGCATCCGGCGTGCTAAATCCAACAAAAATTGAAGAGGTTCCGAAATGGAAGTCCTTCTAATAGCACTTGTCTGGTGCCTCAATCTCGGCATCAGCTATCTGAACGCGAAAGGCTGCGGCTACGCCTGGGCAGAAGCAAAAGCTCATGGCGGCTACCCTAAATTCTTCGTCTGGGTAGTGGCGACAATGTCGGCACTGGGCTTTGTCTGGTGCTTCACCATCGCCGAAGTCTTTCTCGCCCTCTCTCTTGGACTGATTGGACTGCCTATCGCAAAAGCAGCCCTAGCACTGGGATACATTCTGGTAATCCCGGGCATCCTCGCCACAGGTTTCATCATCATGGTCGATTCCTGGGCGCGTGCGTACAAGCAGGGAGGAGTACTCAATTATGGTGTGGCGGCGTATAACACTTACGCCCAGGTGCACAACACTTACCATGCCATCGAGGGTATCGGCAGCGCCTTTGGCTCTGTCGGCGAAGCGTTCAGCGGTGACGGCGAAGACGCGCTCACGGTCGTTGGAATCGTGGTCGTATGCCTCATCGTTCTCTCATCTCTGATTTTGGGTATTGCCACCACCCGCTATCTTATTCTCAAGACAGCGGCGGCAAACGATTTGCCCGACCTCGCAACCATGCAAGCGCGGCGTCGCTAAGTCAGTCAGAGCCAAAAGTCAGAGCCTCTAGTAAAAGTCACTTGCGGGGCGGGTCCGAAAGGACTCGCCCTTGCTTTTCTTCGATAGAGAATCAGTAATCAGCTAATTTTCGGGTCTGAATCACACTCTTTTGTCTCCGGCTTACTACATTCTATAATATTCTACAACTACGTACTTACCCCACTGACAGTAGTTCTGAATACAGTCATTATGACTATATGTCTGATCAAACCGCGACGAATGCCGAAATAACACCAGAGACTGCTCAGAAGTCTTCTCTTGGTGGCGTCCTTAGCAATTTGAACCCTATCGACTTGGCAGACGGTTTTTATAAGGGCGCGCTCAAAAGACCTGTTGATAGTGTCAGACAAATTCTTGGCGCAGAAATTGACATTGAGGCAAGCAAAAGCCCAGAAACCTTGAGCGGGAAAGCCGGCTATATGGTCGGACAAATCGCCGACTTTGCACTCTTGGCGGTAGCCAGCAAAGGAGCCCTCAAACCGCTCATGGGCAAAGCCCTGGAAAAGTCGAGCGGCGCTGCCGCCACTATGTTTACCGCCGGAGCTGTGGATAGCGGTCTTCTTACCCCGACAAAAGACAGTCAGTCAATGTGGCGCGATCGCCTTGACAGTGCCGTCATCAACGGCTCCACCTTTGCCATCATGGGCGGTACCAATAAAGCCCTAGAAGCAAAGAAGTTCTTCAGCTCTAGCCTGCTAGACCAAAGCCTTAAGGCCGGCGCCTCTGGAGCGCTCTCGGGGGCAGCCAATTCCTATACCCAGTCCTTTCTCAAAGAAGGCAGATTGGCAAACAGCAGCGAAGTTCTCAGTAACTCGGCTCATTATGCCCTCTTTGGCGCCGGATTGCATGCCACCTTTACCGGTGCCGGTAAACTTGCCCAACAGCCACAATTGAGAGACGCCTATTACACAGGGAAATGGCGCCTGAGGGAAGCCATAGAAGAAACCCAAAACCTTTCATGGGCCGCTCTAAACAAGGTAGGCATGCGACACCCAATTAATAGCCTAGGTAATTTAGTCTATGGCAAGCCGGAAGTGGCAGTACCACCCAAGGTATCAATTACAGCAGAAAACAATCCAATAACCCGCTTTGAGAGAGAATTACCGAAGTACTTCAAAGAAGTATCGGAGGGTGAAAAACGCTACCAGAATGCCACCAGAGGCACCGATGAGCGCCACCAAGCCTGGACCGACATGGGAGAGACTCAAGCTCAGTTTCTTGAAAAACTTATGGGAGTCTGGTTTGGCAAGCCGGCCACAAGAACCAGCCCGGCCCAGCCTGGGCTCATTTCTTACACCGATGCCGAGCTAACAGCCGGTGGGCATTCTTTGCAAAGAGTAGCGGCAATTAGAGAAGCACTCTCTCAGCCAATGAATAGACAAGGGTTTACCCAACTAAGTCCCTTTGAAGAGTCAATGGTCAAACTGGCCAAATACGGAGACGAACTTGATCATCATGCTTTAGAGATGGCCAGAGGTCTGGGCAAAGCTAGAGAGAGATTCTTTCAATACGATGAAGGCGAACTAGGTAAAAACCTCGGACTAAATAGCGTGCACCACCACGTGGCCCGCAGCAGCTTGACGGCCCCAGACTGGATGCCTTACGAGGCGACTGCAACACTAGCTAATCTTTTCCATACAACAACTTCAAAAGCCTTGCCGGGTATTCTCAGCGAAAGAGCCCTGCTGCCCGCCACCGAACTGCGTAGACGCGGCATTGGCCAAGTTGCAGGTGAAAGCTCCACCGAAGCGATGGGCAGAAGGGTGATCTCAATGACCCGCAGTTTCCCTGAGTCTTTCTGTTATCACCGCCATAGTGTCGAGCAACTGACCAATTTTCCTGTGGTCTTTGGCATTGCTAAAGACGTTACAGCCAGAGCTTCTCGAGTATTTGCCGAACCAGGTGAACTCGCCATCGCCAAACTAAATATCGGCAAGAGCATTTCCCAAAGACTAGGACTTTCAAAGCCTGATATCACGCATGTTTATGTCCCTGACTCGCAAGCAGATCTAATTGCCCAGACTCTCAACAACTATCGGGTCAGAGGCGTGAATGTAGTTGGTTTCAATCAAATGGGCAAACCAAAGTGGAACGAAGAAAACATCGAAGAATTGATCAAACGCGGCTATTGAAGATACTTTCACCAGTCAAGCCCTGCACAAGTTCGTTTGCTTAAAGAATCAAAAGGGACAAAAGAATCAAAAAGAATGTATGCAGGGCGGCGGCCAAGAGGTTGGATTAATTCCACCCTGTCGCCGCCAGCCGGCTTAAGATTGTCGCAAGTTCAGAGGACTTGGGCTGTGCGGCTCCACGGCGGTTTACATAGC
>Ga0209460_1000620_pt1 | contig 30191 bp, 21 predicted proteins | sample EBPBio132013_DNA_FD_185868 | JGI IMG/M metagenome (GOLD analysis project Ga0209460, IMG submission 185868) | Wastewater treatment Type I Accumulibacter community from EBPR Bioreactor in Madison, WI, USA - Reactor 2_5/13/2013_ DNA (SPAdes)... | ecosystem: Engineered > Bioreactor > EBPR >... | reverse complement strand
CCGTTGTATCCGCCCAAGAAACGCCAGAGACAACTATCGCGCCGCTGTTTGTGGCGGCTGTGGGTGGGCAGAAAAGCACATGGTCGATTGTTATGCTCGATCCGGCGACAGATGGCCCGCAATACCTCACAGATGACAGCCTTGACGAAATCTCGCCGATTGCGTCGCCAGATGCGCGTTATGTCGTCTTCCAACAGGGCGATTTTACGACTGAAATCCCTTTCGAATATTATATCCTTGACCGGCAGTGTTTACCGGAATGCCAGCCACGACCGCTGCCCGCCGAGGTCAACGAAATGCGTGATCTGCGCTGGTCGCCAGTCACACCCCAGTTAGTCGCATGGGGGAAAGACAATGCCGCTTGGCTGATCGACATTCCATCCAACAGCGTCCAGCAAATAATCGGCGGGAAATGGAATGCCGAACCGTCATGGTCGCCAGACGGCAGCGTTATCGTCGTCAGTTCGGATGTGGTACCGGAAGACGATATGCTCTCCGACGATATACAAATTGTTCCAGCACGGCCCAATCAGGACGACAGCATACGCATCAACCTCACCTACAGCGGTTTATTCGTTGAGGAAGTTGATCCACACTTTTCACCCGATGGGCTGTATATCGCCTACCGCACACGTACGTTAGTGCCAGACACAGGTGACAAGTTCGCCTCCAGCCCATTTGGTTTGCTCACTATTGAAGCCGACTGTGTGATTCAACTTTCGACCTGCCTTGACACACGTATCTTACGCAGCAGCGAAGGCCAAGAAGTTCACCAGTATTCATGGAGTCCGAATGGGCGCTTCATTGCCTATCGAACCGGCAGTGAAACGGACAACGATCAGCTTGGAGACCTGTGGGTCGTCAGCGTTGAAACCGGACTCGTAACCCAATTAACCGAAGGGGAAACCACTGGCACCTTTACGTGGGCACCGGATAGCACAACAATTGCCTATGAGCATGTTAGCGACTCGATCTTTGACGTATACTTAGCCTTTCTCGATGGACGGCGCGAACCGGGACCTGTTTTGAGTGGTTTTCGGGGCAGTGCCACCCCTTATTGGTCATATGAATAAACCAAGAAAGATACGCAGCACATTATTATGACAGAGAACCCCAAAACCCTTGCGCTGGTTGCCCACGACGGAAAGAAAGCCGATATGGTTGCGTTCGCGCTTTCGCACAAAGAAGTGCTTCAAAAATATGATCTGGTTGCTACCAAAACAACAGGGCAGTTACTTAAAGACAAATGTGGGCTAGAAGTTCGCCAGATGCTTTCCGGCCCGCTCGGTGGCGATGCCCAAATCGCGGGGCAAGTTGCCGAGGGGAAAATCGAAGCGGTATTTTTCTTTGTCGACCCGCTGACGGCAAACCCGCATGACCCTGATATTCAAGGGCTGCTGCGTATATGCAACGTCCATAATGTGCCGCTCGCCACAAACGCAGCCACGGCGAAATACATCATTTCGACTCAGGCGTTATAAGCATATTCAGTCGGTCACGGCACTTTCGAGTAGAGTGATTTTGCGTGTATCGCAGTTCATTTCAGCCTGCACACCATAGGGGATCACCATCATCGGGTCAGTATGACCAAAATCCATGTTGGTGACGATTGGCAGATTAGAAAGCCCTTCTTCCTCAACCACAATATCAAGGATCGCCTGATCGTATTCAGGGAAGCGCTCCGGTGGAATACCCCCGCCGGGGCGACCGACCCAAATCCCCGCAAGCTGCCTTAGAATGCCCATCGCCCCCAGCGGACGCAGCATGTGCTTCACTTGGTCAGGCGTTGGGGCCTCCTCGGACGTTTCGATGAACAAGATGGCAGATTGCCAATCGCTCAATGGTGGGAAATAATCCGTGCCGCGCAGCCAATCCATCACTTCTAAACACCCGCCGACAAGCCGCCCACGGTGAATGCCCTGTCCTTGTAACCAGCGCCAACCGGAGTTGGGGTTCAGTTTCCGCTTCTGAGTTTGGTTGTCGGGGTTTTCCCAATCTAAATATTCCACCGTCCAACCGTCTTGGTTGGGCTTTAGTTCACCAATCGGCTCTGTGGAAAACAAAGTGCGGCGTACTGAATCCGCCATATACGGGAAGATCCCGCCATTTTCCGCAAACCCTGCCATGAAGGATGGCCCATAATACGAAATCAGACCAGCCTTCCAACAAGCGAAATGGCTGACCAAAGTATCGGAGTAGCCCATGAATATTTTGGGATTCGCGCGAATAATCTCCAAATCCAGATAAGGCAGCAGGCGCATCGAATCGTCGCCACCGATCATCGAGATAATCGCTTTAATCGTCGGATCAGCGAAGGCTTGCATCAAGTCATCCGCCCGCGCTCGTGGGTTGCGGCTTATCCAATCCGGGTCACGCAGCGCATGAGGCGTTTCTGCAACCCGCAGGCCAAATTCCGCCTCAAACTGCCGTTTACCGGCTTCGTACCGGTGTGGCAGCAGCCCCGCGCCACCCCAAGATAGGGTAATCGCCGCAACAGTATCGCCGGGATTTAATTTGGTTGGCTTTAGCATGGGCAGTACTCACTTGTATGATGTCCCTTTGCAGAGACATCATACAACGCAAGCGCGGTTTGTGTCTAAACTTTTAACAGCGAAAGATCAAAATCGCGGATCGCATCTTGCAGCATGTCCGTGCCGGTCACAGACGTATCAGGCGAGGTCACGACCGCCAAATCCGCTGGCAGACGGTCATTCATATCACGGCCCGTCGCTTCCTGCGCCAGTGAAAGTGCCGTAGCCGCACAGGCAATCGCATATCGCGGTTGGCGACCATCGAGTTTGTTATCGGTGAAGGTATAGCTGTTATACATCCGCTGAGTCAAGCGCTGGGCTTGGAACAGTGTCTTGAGCTGCTGACGCTGCTTCTCTTTCATCTTGGGTAGATGTTCAGCGATAAACGCATCCGGTGTCTGGTCAGCAAAAAGCGCCGGAAGGTACTGGTCACGCAGGATATAGGGATCGACATCATGTGGAAGTATCAGGTCTTCGTAAGCCCGATCAAGATCGCTGGCAGCGTTATCCAGCGCACGGCGCAGCGCACCTTTCCATGTCGTGTTCTTGTACGCATCTGCTGAACCCATAAACCACTGCGTTAACCCCGGCTCAACACCCCAACTGCTGCGCTCGACAATTTGAACAGTGCGAATGGGTTTGCTATTCAAATAAACCTGATCGAGCGTCGTGAGTTCATAGCCCGCTATCATCGCTTCGTGCTGCACGAGCCAATACAGAAATTGTTCCTCACCCGCGTAATGATGCCCGAACGTCTCCCCAGCCGTCGCCAAAAGCAGCAGCGAGCCAACCCACTTACGTGCCGGGCCAAGTGCATTCCGCGCCCAATGGCCTGCCCCGCCGAGGTTATGCACCTTGAAGGAAAGCTCGGTCGATAAATCGTCGTGTCGGGCAAAGACGACGATACTCTTTCCATTCGGCAGTTCAACGCGGTAGGGGCCAGAACCTTCCGTTGGTTGAAAATCAGCAATCTGCTTACTCGTCAGTAAGGTATAGCCGATACCCGCATCCGACAAAAATTGGAGCGACTCGGTATCGACGGCCATCTCTGGCAGCCAAAAGCCAAGCGGCTTCCGCCCAAAATGACGCTCGAAGGCCGCGATCCCCCATAAGATTTGTGTGCGCTTATCCCGCTTACGAGCGAGAGGCAGGATGACGTGGTTATGCGCGGTCGCCAATGCGCTGCCCGCAGGTGGATGGGCAGCGACCGCCTGTTGATCGCCCTCGATAATCTTGCGATACGTTTCTGGAGCATTTTGCTCCAACCACTTCATCAACCCTTCGCTCACGCTAAAGCTAATGTGGTTAAAATTGCCAATTTGAGCATTCGGCTCATACGAAGTGGCATTAATGCGCTCGTTCCAATTTTTGTAAGGGGATGCGTCTAACTCATCACCAATCTCATACGTCAGGGGATTACCACGAGGAGGCTGACTAAAATGCCCATAAACCACTAAAGCGGTACGCTCGATTTTAGACACAATAAAACTCCTAAAATAATGATGCGATAAGTAAAACACGAAGGAGAGCCGTATGAACGTGTCACTTATCCTATTTTTTTAATATTTAATCTCCTCTCATATTCGGGTTGAGTATGAGAGGAGCAGCAACGGCAGATAGATTTATTATTTTTTCTTGTAGCCGATTTGTGTTCCGTTCGGCACGGACTTGTTCGCGTAGGACGAGAAATCTTCCAACCGTAGATCAGTGCCGAGGATGCAGCTATGACCAACGCTGTACCCCGCCGGAATGTGGGTATTCTTGCCCACGCAGGTAATCCCCAATTCACCCATATCTTGAATCTTGCCGACCCGCGCGTTATGCCCGACAACTACGATCTTATCGAGGATGCAGCGTTCGACCACCGCACCCGCTTCAATATAGGTGTCCGTCAAAACAATCGACTCACGCACGACAGCGTTCGGCCCAACGTACACACCCGGCGATAGGATCGAGTTTTCGACAATGGCCCCTTCGGAGATGACCGAGCCGTCAGTAATCAAGCTGTTCTTGACGGTAGCGCCCGTTTGAATATGTACAGGCGGGCGTTCCTCGCTCAAGGTATGGATAACCCATGTACGATCATTCAGGTTGAGAGAAGGCGGGGAACCGATCAAATCCATGTGCGCTTCCCAATAGGCATCAATCGTCCCCACGTCAATCCAGTAGCCGCCGTAGGGGTAGGCATACACGCGCATATTCTCGACCATCATGCGCGGGATAATGTCTTTACCGAAGTCGTGGCTCGACCCCTTCCGCTTCTGGTCTTCCGTCAGCATTTGCTCCAACACGGCGTAGCTGAAAATATATACACCCATGCTAGCGAGGTTTGAGGGCGGATTTGCGGGTTTCTCGACAAACTCCCGCACGCGGTAATCATCATCCACGTCGAGGATGCCGTAGCGGCTGGCTTCATCCATCGGAACGCGAATGGTGCAAATCGTCGCGTCGGCTTTCTTCTCGCGGTGGAATTGGAGCAGTACGTCGTAGTCCATTTCGTAGATGTGATCGCCGGAGAGAATAAGCACGTAGTCCGGTCGCCCGCTGCGAACAAAACTCAAGTTCTGGGTCAGCGCGTCTGCGGTACCCGCGTACCAATCGGTATCGTTGCGTCCCTTGTACGGCTGCAAAATCTGCACACCACCCGTAAACGACCGATCCAAATCCCACGGACGACCGCGCCCGATATGGTCATTTAAGCTGTGTGGGCGATACTGCGTCAGAACAAGCACATCAAAAATATTCGAGTTGACACAATTGCTCAAAGTAAAGTCAATAATTCGATATTTTCCAGCGAACGGCACGGCAGGCTTGGCACGTTTCGCCGTCAGGGTATAGAGACGTGTTCCCTCACCGCCAGCGAGGATGACAGCTTTGATCTTCAAGATACCTCTTACCTCCTACGTTGAATGATTGCGTTACGATATAAATCTACATACTGGTGAGCGCTATTTTCCCAACTGAGATCGGTTTGCATGGCGCGGCGCTGCATCCGCTGCCAAGCGTCACGGTTATTATGATAAGTTCGTAATGCCCAGTGAATCGTACCTAGAACGGCTTCGGGCGTTTCCCAGTTAAACACAAAACCAGTTCCTGAATCCGCTGCGCCGTTGTCGTAGTTTTGCACGGTATCCGCCAATCCACCTGTTTCGCGCACAAGCGGCAGCGCACCATAACGCATGGCGATCATCTGACCGATGCCGCACGGCTCGAAGTGGCTGGGCATCAAGAACACATCACAGCCGGCATAAATGCGCTGGGCGACCGCCGCGTTATAGCCTTGAAATATCTTGGCTTTCCCCTGAAAGTCTTTACCCAACCGCCAGAATTGATAGTCAAGGTCAGGATCACCCGCGCCAAGCAGAATAAACTGCACATCAGTATCCGAAAGTAGCTGGCGCAAAGCGGGCAGCGCGAGGTCAAAACCTTTCTGTGCCACCAACCGGCTGACAACACCGATCACCATCACATCATCCCGTGTTTCGAGACCGGAGTCCAGTTGCAATTGTCGTTTATTGGCAGGACGTTTTTCAATAAAGTTTTCCGCGTTGAAATTAGAAGCCAGCAATTTATCCGTGTCGGGATTCCACAAGTCCATGTCGATCCCGTTCAGAATACCGCGTAGATCATTCGAACGCGCCCGAACCAAATCATCGAGGCCGTATCCCATATACGGGTATTGAATCTCGACCGCGTAGCGAGGGCTGACGGTTGAAACCATGTTCGAGTAGGCAATCGCAATCGCCAGCATATTGTCACTCAGGCCGCGCCATAACAGTTCAGGGTGATTACGCCCCGGAATGCCTAACTGCCACATCCACCCGCCGATGTGTTCACCTTGATAGGCCATATTGTGGATGCTAAGGACAGAAGCGACCTGCCCCCACACCGGATCAGATTGGTTAAGGTCGAGGAAAAATGGAATCAGACCCGTATGCCAGTCGTTCACATGGAAAACATCCGGGAACCAGCCTTCACGCTGACGGATTTCCCAAGCCACTGCCATCGCCACCTGATTGAAAAATGTGAAGCGCGGGACATCCCATACCCATTCGGTATATACCGTGCCTTCTGGCCCAAAGAACGGCCAGCCCTTTACCAGATAGAACGTCACTCCATCTTGAACTGAGGTGTAAACCTGAACATCCGTCACACCCGTGTTCCGTGGAAACTCAAAGTTAAAGGCAGGGACAATGTGAAACTTCTCGTCGTTAATGAACCCGTAGTGGGGAATAATGACACGGGCATCAACACCCAACTTACGCAAGGCGGCAGGCAGCGAGCCTACCACATCCGCCATACCTCCGACTTTCGCAAAAGGGGCAGCTTCGGCACTAACAAACAGGACATTCATGTTCAAACTATTTCTCCAGTTTATAAGCCGACGCGATATACTGCATTACAACAATACCCTTTATCGTGCGATAAACCTACCCATTTCAGATGCGTGCTGCAAACCAACGATAATCCAATTCTGGAAATAACTTATCGAGTTCGTAATAACGCTCAACCAATGTTGAATCGGGTACGCCACTATCCAGAATCTCGATCAGCTTGTTAAAGCGTTCGAAGTGCTGGGTAAATCGCTGTATCGCATACTCTTTAGCCTGACCAGTCGTTACCAAGAACGGCCAATCGGAACTTTGCATCAGCATTAATTCACGGGCAATTTGATTCAACAAGTGCCGCTGTTCATCCGAAGGCTCGGTAAATCGTGCAGCCAATCCTTCCATCTTCAGTTCGGCATCGTGAATAGACTCCCACATCCAATGGGTTTCAACGTTGTCCCACGTAAAATGGTTGCCGTTGCTGCCCCACGAACTTTCTGGGATATGCAGCGTTTCAGTCGGCGGATGCTTTTTCACGAAATCACTGGCGGTCGTGAGTTCAATATCAGGAATAGACGCGAGATGGCGGAGAACCTGCCCCAACCAGCGAACCCCCTCATACCACCAATGACCGAACAGTTCGGTATCATAATTCGAGGCAATTACCCCATATTCACCGGTTTGCTTATGATAATCGCGCAGCAAATCACCAACCATATGAGCGAAATGCTCCGCGTGCTGGTCGATTTTATAGGCTGCCCATTCGGGATGATAATAATCCTTCGAGCCGAGGTCAGTCTTATGTCCGGTTACTCGCCAATAGCGCAGGCCGCTTGTCCCCGCTTTCTTATGAAACTCGCGGTAATCTACATCGCCGGGATAGCCCCACTCCGAACTCCAAACCTGCATTCCCGTCTGGTTATTCCGCCCGATAACCGTTACACCTGACGATTGATTGGCATCTGCCCCGGCAACCGTTTCGCTGACATTATAGGGTTGAAAAGTTGTTGCAGGGCGCTTGGGGATTTGTAGGGTTGTACTCGCGGGAACCAGATAGCGGCGCTTGATATACCCGTATGGGCCGATGACATCTCCGGCTGCGACCCCGACAGGCTGCCCGCCGGTAATGGTATGTGTCTCGCTGAAGAACAACTTCAAACCCTGCTCTGCTAAGAAGGTTTCCAACCCCGCGCGGCGCTGGTCGTCGTCTGCTAGATACGCGGGGCGGTAAGCACATTCAGGCAACCAGATCGCCTTCGGCTTACGCCCAAACAGACGCTCATAGGTTTGAACGCCGGTTTTCAGTTGTGCCACAATCGAACTATCCCGCGAAAGGAGCGGCAGATACGCATGTGTGCCAGCGGAGGTTATGATTTCGATGAGATCTTCCTCCTGCAAGCGCCGGAATGAACCGATGATGTCGCGGTTAAAACGCTGGCGAAATGCCTGCTTAATGGTCTCAAAGTCTCGCTGATACTGCCTCGCCAGTTCGAGCAGCCAAGCATCCGCCGACCCCGCAGCCTCAAAATAGTTTTGGTCTTTAATCGCTGCCGCAATTTTATCGTCAATATATTGGTCAAGGTGGTCGAGGACATCGGGCGAGGCAAGCTGCTCGGCAAGAACAGGTGTCATGCCTAATGTGAGGCGGAAATAAACCCCCTGCTCTTTCAGATCATAGAGGGTTTGCAGCAGAGGAATATAGGTTTCAACAGCCGCCTCATGTATCCACTCTTCACCGTGCGGCCAACGCCCTGCTAAACGAACATAGGGTAGATGTGTGTGCAAAACAAAGGTAAATGCGCCTAAAGGTGGCACGCCAAACTCCACAACAAAATTAAGTTTATTTTTCACTGCGAATTGTAACGTTAAGGGAAGGGATGGGCAAATGATGATGCGCTAGGAACAACAACGGAATCGTTAGAGAGATGAAGAAAAGGCAGTCATAAAGCGTACCTACAGCCCCATGTATTTGACAGGAGGCTGTATTACAGGCAGCAGCGATTGTCGACTAATCAGTTAATGGTTGAAGTGGCAGCACCATTGTAAACACACTGCCCTGCCCAACCTCGCTTTGAACGGAGAGATAACCGCCATGCGCTTCCGCCACCGTACGCGCCACGAATAAGCCCTGCCCCAACCCGCGCGGGTCGAGCAGCTTCCCGCTGCGTGTACGCGGTTCACCCCGGTAAAAGCGTTCAAAGATATGTGGCAAATCGCGTTTGGAGATGCCAACGCCTGTGTCGACCACCTGAACAGCGACTTTATCATCACCACTCAGGCCGACGATAATCACAATATGACCTTTGGGTTCAGTATAGCGGATGCTGTTTTGCAGCAAATGCCCCAATGCCCAGCGGAGGCGCTGATCGTCACCGAGGAGTTTGATGCGCTCAGAGTCCTTCACCATAATCTTGACATCAAGGCGAGCTTTCTTAATTTCGGGCTTCATGCCCCGCTCGACCTGCCACACCAAATCCTCAAGATTGAGTGGTTCGCGCCGGACGGAAAAAGCCGTCGCGCTCATTTCACCAATGTCGAGCAGTTCAACGATCATACGATCAAGAATATCAACGTTGCGGCTCAGTGTTTCCAAAAATTTACGGTTCGGGGGGCGATCCTGCGGCTGCCCCATGATGACATCGCTCATCCCTTTGATGACGGCCATCGGGGTACGCAATTCGTGAGAAATCGCTGTTACGAAGCTGTCTTTCAGGCGGTCAGCTAGCGCGTCACGGGTGACATCTCGCAGCACCATCATCGTACCGATGCGCTTACCTTTGCTATCGGCGACCGCTGCCACCTGAGCACCGATAATCATGTTATTAATCTGGACGCGGGCGGGTTCGCCCAAAGGCGCTAACTCCGAGTCCAAGCGCACCACATCACGGAAAGCGTTGAACAACGTGCCAAGTTCACTCGTCCAAAAGTCTTTACGACTGCCGATGAGTTTACGGGCGGCGGCATTCTCGATCAAGACGCGGCCTTCGTTATCCTGCACGATGATGCCTTCATCCAGCGCGTGAATGATGGCATTCAACCGTTCGATGTCCGCATCACGGCGTTTAATGGCCGTCGAGACATCTTCAGTCGCGTTATCAACAGGTTCGGGGGGCGGTGGCACATTTGATGCGGTCGGTGTAGAGCTTTGGCGGAGGCGATGATACAACCGTCCGAATAGCTGCGAGGTCGCGCTGCCTAGATGATCAACCCGCCGAATCACGCCACTTAATTCTTGAGGATCACTGGTACTCATGGTTGGTTCGCCCCGGTTTGTGCAACTCGCTTATTGGCGATGATGCCGGTAAGAATCGTTCGCAATTCATCAAATGCAGGGAGCGGCTTCGGTATCACCGCATCCACCCCATCCTGAACTTGGAAGGTCTTCTGGTCAGCTTCACTTAATGAGAAGGCCGTCATCAATACAATAGGGATATTATGAAAGGTGGCAATCGTTCGCATACGATTCGCGACTTCATTACCTTTTTTGCCCGGCATCCGAATATCCATCAGGGCAAATTCCGGTAAGTCTCCGGTATAGGTACCCGCTTCAATTTTATCCAACCAATCCCACACCTTTTGGCCGCTCTCAAAAGGCAGGGTTTTGTATCCCCACACTTGAACAACCATCGTAAGCAAACTCAGAATATCGGTTTCGTCTTCCGCAATAAGCCACATAAAAACAGGCTTCTCCTAAACTTGACGGTGAACATAACATGAGTGTTATATTCAAGTATACTCGCTGTAGCCAAAACATGCTTAAAAAATCACAAATTTTTCAACCAGCTTGATAAACTTCAAGAGTTCGCTATAACGGCTTGACCTCAATTGCCGTGTCCTTTAACTACCAGTATAATCAAGAAAATGATGTTGAACGTCGTCGGTGATAAGGAGCCTAACTTGTCTACATGGATGGTTGTTGAGGATGAACCCGATATTTACGAAGTCTTATTGGCAATGTTCGAAATGTGGGGCATCGAAGGGGTGGCTTTCGTAGACGGCGAAGAGGCTGTTTCGTGGATAGACGACGTTGATGAAGGTCGGTTCAAGGGCGAACTTCCTGAGTTAGCGCTTTTAGATATTCGCTTGCCGGGAACAATTAATGGTGACGTGGTTGCAATGCGCTTACGCAAAAGCCCTATTCTAGGACAAGTTGCAATTGTCTTCGCGACGGCCTATCGCCTAAGCCCGGAAGAATACGACGCGATCATGAAATCGACGGATGCAGACCGGTTGATGTACAAACCACTGCCGCGCTTTAATGAACTCCAGAAAATTTTAGATGAAGTTCTGACTGCCCGACGAGCCAAGATTTCGGCGCAAAAACGTAACGTAAAGCAGTAGGTTTGTCGATGGAAAATATTGCACCTGTACGCGCCTTAACCCGTCGGTCACGGCAGCTTCTGCAAATCGCCTTCATCATCTTAGCCATTGGCGTATTGATGGTCGTTGTGGGCGCACTGCTGACGACCATTCTACTCATCCCGCGAACCCACCAACTTTTCGGGTTGTACGATTTCACCGGAAACGCTCTGATCTGGTTAGGCGCAATTGTCATTTTGATTTCACTCGGCACGTTCGCCCGTGCGCTTACGCGGCGTAAAGAAAATGATCTGGCTTATTTAACGGGTGACGTACTGAATGAAAGCGCCTATTTTGATGGGCGGTATTCATTCATCCGTAATATTAACCGTTCGGGATTAGGTTATATCGACGCGGTATTGGTAGGCCCGCCGGGAGCGCTCGTTTTCCGTATTCTGAATAGTACGGGCAATTATGCTAATGAAGTCGCGAATTGGTTAAAACAGGATAAACAAGGCGAATGGCTGCCATTCACCACAAATCCAACCAAGGAAGCGGTCGATGATATCCAACACTTACGTGATTATTTGCTCAAAAACCGTTTAGAGACGGTACCCGTTTTCGGCATCATTGTTTTCACAGCCGGGGCGGGAGCCGTTCAAATTGCCGAAAAAAATCCCGTGGTGCCGATCAGTCATCTGCATTCCTTATTACAAAACTTGAGTGAACAGTATTTAGCTAAACAAGATCGCATACCACAGGAGACTGTCACGGCAGTGCGCCGTCTGCTCCTTGAATAGAGGACTTACGCTATGCCGGCTGAACTCCTGATTGCCCCTGTTGGCGCAGGTAAAACTGAACATGCACTCCGCCTGATACGACAAACGGTTGAAGCCCGGCCTTTTGCCCCGATTTGGGTACTGCTTCCCGGTCGGCGGCAGGAAGATGCGCTGCGCCAACGCTTGATTGACGAGCAATATATCCGGCGGCGAGTTTACTTCAACGTCAGCTTCTTCAATTTTTACACCCTCTATGCGCGGCTGCTGGACATCGTAGGGATGCCGCAGCGCGAACTCGACGACAGCGGACGCATACGACTGCTGCGCGGACTACTGTTAGGACTTCAGCAAGAAAAACAATTAACTGTGTTTCATAAAATTGCTGACAAACCGGGCTTCGCTCAGGTGATGGCAGACTTTATTTATGAACTCAAACAGAATGTTGTAACCCCTGAGCAGTTTGGGGCATATGCCGATTATGGCACAGATAAAGATCGCGACCTCGCCACAATCTACACCCAGTATCAACACACCTTACGCGATAATCAATTGGTTGACCGCGAAGGTGAGGGATGGCTAGCACTCGCCGAAACACAAAAACCGGATAACGAGTTTGTAGGCCAAGATGTCCCCTTAATGCTGGTTGATGGGTTCGATCAGTTTAATGCTTTGCAAACCCGTTTATTAGCTGTACTGGGCAAGCGGGTTCAGCGAATGGTCATCACCTTACCAACCGTTGAAGGGCGCGAAAGCACAGTTGGCAGGCGGTTTCATGAAGTACAGCAGCAAGTCATAACGGCTTTTGAACGTGAGCAAGCACCACTCGACATTCAAACCCCTCCCGCGCTACTTGAAGCCCTCAAACATGAGGCACTCCGACACCTTGCCCAGCACAGCTTCATGAATGGCGCACCGATGGCAGCAGGCGACGGGTGCATCAAATTGATCGAAGCGCCTGACCCCAGAGCCGAAGCATTTTCAGTCATGCGGCAGGTTAAGCAACTTCTCTTAACTGGCACTCAAGGCGACGAAATCGTCATCGCCGTACGCGATTGGGAGTTGTACGCACGACATTTCAATACGGCGGCACAACGCTATGGCATTCCAACCGTTCAACATTACGGGGAGGCACTTGGCAATAATCCAGCGATCATCGCTCTTTTAAATATGCTGGAGTTATCACGTTACGATTTCCCGCGCCGCCATGTCCTTGATGTACTCCGTTCGCCCTATTTTGATGTACCGGGGATCAGTCAAACGATTGCAGATCGGCTTGACGCAATCAGCCACGAACAGCAAATTATTAGCAGTATTAAAGACTGGAATGATGGCATTCAAGCGGCTGCCAAATCCTTCACCGACGAAGATGGTGAAACGCGCGATGCCCTACTTAGAGAGGATGAAGCTGTCCAAATCGAGCAGGCTCTCAATACGTTCTTTAGCGCCGTAACACCGCCCGAAACTGCAACCGTTTACGAATACATCCGGTGGGTTGAAACGCTAGTCGGTTCAGAAGCGACACCTGAGAATGAAGATGAACCGGATGAAGCAGGTGGATTTAGCCTGAATATGGTCAAGCGGGTCAGCCATCAAGCTACCCCGGAGTTCGTAGGGCGTGACATGCAAGCCTTGCATACGCTCAAGAAGATTCTTGGTGGGATGCTGGCAACGGAAAACCTGTTTGCAGAAGTCAAATTACATGCCTTAGCCCAAACATCATGGCATGATTTTTTAATTGAGTTGAAGCGAGCATTAGGGCGAACACCGACCCAGAACAATGCTAACCGAACCGGTCACATCCTCATCACCTCGGTGACGGACGCACGCGGCTTACCACATGAACACGTTTTCATTCCCGGCCTGTCTGAAGGAATTTTCCCACGCCCTACCGCCGAAGACCCGATTTACCTCGACAGCGAACGGGAACTCCTGTGTCAAGCGGGCATCTTACTGGAGACACAGGCTGAACGTGCTGCCGATGATGGGCTTTTCTACGAACTCATCACGCTGCCGAGACGATCATTGACCTTATCACGTCCTACCGTACAAAATGGCGCGTTATGGCCTGAAAGTCATTTATGGCGCGCGGTTAAGGTTCTCTATCATGATGCGGAAACCATCATCGAGCGCTACAAAACGCCTTTGGGCGGCACAGTACGGGTAGAAGATGCTGCCAACTTAACCGAAGCCGCGTTGGCCGTCGCGAATAGCTTTAGCCAACCGCAAGCAAACGAAACCGCGAGTCCTCTTTATAACTGGCTACTGAGTGAATACCCCCAATATTGGGAGGGGATTTTGCAAAGGCGTGCCATTGAAGTTGGGCGCATAAACGATCCTCATTTAGACATCTACAGCGGTCAACTGAGTGATCCCACTTTACTCGATTGGGTAAAGAGGGAGTTAGGCGATAAACGGGTTTGGAGCGCCAGCCAGTTCAATGATTATGGGCTGTGTGGGTTCCGCTTCTTCTCTAAACGCCTGTTGAAATTAGAGGCAGTCGAAGAACCTGAGGCGGGTATGGATCACCGGCAGCGTGGCACGGTTATCCATGCGATTTTGGAAGAGACCTACCGTGAACTCGCCGAGCAAGCGATTAGCATTGTCCCCGACCATATGGGAACAGCGCTTGAGGTATTATGTGCTGTAGCCGACCGCATATTGCCGACTGCCCCGCGCGACTTTGGCTTCCGCGAATCGCCGCTGTGGAAGCAAGAACAAGCGATACTAATGCGAAAAGTCGAAGCCTTAGTTCGTGCAGATTTTTCGGACGAATCGCCCATTGGCAAGCTCTTTAGCGGCGGCGAACGCTTCCCCTATTTACAAGAACAACCGCTCGGCGCTCAACCAAACAAACCGTTACGTTTGAATCTAGGTGATACCACCGTTCAAGTAATGGGTTTCATCGACCGAATCGACCGTGTTGGCGACCGCTTAATCGTGCTGGATTATAAGACTGGCTCGACGCGCATTCCGACCAGTGAAATGACGGAAGGCCGCAACTTCCAGATGATGGTCTATCTCCTCGCAGGGGAAGAAATAGCCGCCCAACAAAATGCTCCCATGACGATGGCGGGTGGAACATTCTTTCACCTGAACCGCAGCACGAGTGGCGCAGTCGACATGGATAAACCAGAAGATCAAACGGCGATTGACGATGCCCGCTTGCGTTTAGGAAAACATATTGAACAAGGACGTGCTGGCAATTTCAGTAGTGTATCCAACCGCAGGGGTGGCGGGGCATGTAACCATTATTGTGAGTTCACGCAATTTTGCCGCGTCAGCATTATGAACCGACGGAAACAAGCATGACGAGTGTGACACTAACTGATGCACAGCAAACCGCGATATACGAACATGAACGCAATTTGATCGTTGTCGCAGGGGCGGGTTCCGGGAAAACCTATGTTTTGGTCGAACGTTTTTTGGGGCTACTGGACAAAAATCCTGACTGGCCGCTGAACTCGCTGGTTGCCATCACGTTCACCAAAAAAGCGGCGCAGGAAATGCGGGATCGCGTACGCCGCGCACTGGAAGACCGCTTTCAACAAACTGCTCATTCGCTGGTTGACCAAGCCATCTGGGCAACGCGCATCGCCAACATGCCCAGCGCTCGAATAGATACCATTCATGGTTTATGCGCCTCCATCTTACGTGCCAACGCTGCCGAAGCAGGGGTTGATCCGGGCTTCCAAGTGATGGAGGAAATTGACGCAGCCCTGCTCCTCGACGACTGCATCGATGCCGTACTCCAACATGCCGCACACGAAAACACCGAACCAGCGGAACTACTGACGCAGTACGACACCTATATCGTCCGGCAAGTATTGGGCAGCTTCGTTAATATGGATGTCCCAGATTTAGCCGATGATATTGTCGCGCATTGGAACACCATCTGGCTGGGAAATGCTCAAACCCTCATCACGAACTTACTGGCAAGCAGCGAGTATCAACAGTTAACCAGTTGGGTACCCAGCACCGGATGGCCTACTGGCAGCGACCTCATCTACGACATCTGGTTACTGTGCCAACCGCTCATTACCTCATTAGCAGATAACCAAGACATCGAATATTGCCACGACGTATTAGGCAAGATTCAGAGCAGCATCAAACTGACCGGCGGCAAGCAGAGTGCATGGGGCGGCGCGGAAATACTCGCCGAAAGCAAAGACGTTCTCAAAACACTGCGGGGCTTGATTGATAAAACCCTGAAGTCTATCGGTGACAAAATCGGGGAGATTGACCAGCGAACGGCGCGATTTGTCCCGTTATGGATGCAGCTTATCCAGCAAACACAGACAACTTACCGGACGCGAAAGGAAGCCGAAAGCCTCTTAGATTTTGATGATCTGGAACGTTTGACGCGCGATTTATTGAGCAATAATCCTGCGGTGCGTGACCGTTACCGTGGTACCGAGTTCAAACATTTATTGGTTGACGAGTTTCAAGATACGAACAGTGTTCAGTGGGAGATTGTGCAAGGGTTGGCGGATATACAACGGGGCGGCAGCCTGTTTGTGGTCGGCGACCCGAAGCAAAGCATCTACCAATTTCGCGGTGCAGATGTCAGCGTATTTGAGGCAGTCAAGCAGCAAATTATCCAAAGTGGCGGACGCGATGTCGCCTTAGCCCAATCATTCCGAACCCACGAAATACTGGTCAACGGGTTTAACGATCTATTCTCTAACCTACTTGCTCGCGATCTCACCAGCCCTGCCCACAAGTATGAGGTCGAGATGGGTGAACCGATGCGTGCTACACGTACTGATGCGCCATCGGACAATCCAGCAATTGACTTCATTTATCTGGATAAAAACATTGGCGGTGATGCACTCGACTCGGAAGCCATGCGCCGTTGGGAAGCACACGAGCTAGCAACACGCCTAAAAAACATCGTTGAAGTCGAAAAACGCCTGATTCATGATAAACAACTACGTGCGCTGCGTCCGATTGGATATGGCGATATTGCTATTTTATTCCAATCGACCAGCAATATTGTCTTGTATGAAGACGTGTTCAAGCTGCTTCAATTGCCTTATGTAACCATCGCCGGACGCGGCTATTACGGGCGGCAGGAAGTATGGGATTTACTGAACCTCTTAAGCGCCCTGCATAATCCTGAGGATAACCTCGCGTTAGCTTCAGCCCTAAGGTCACCGCTGTTCGGGTTGAGTGACGACACCCTCCTGACTTTACGCCTACAACGTGACCCAAACGATGACAAAAAACGTTTATCGCTGTGGAAAGCGCTACTGAACACTGAGAATATCGCGGTTGAAGAACAAAGAAGTGTTATTTTCGCGAACGATTGTTTGCGTCGGCTGCGTGAGCTGGCGGGGCGGGTTTCAATCGCCGATCTCCTTCAAAGTGCGCTGGATGAAACGGGCTATTTGGCAATCTTAACCAGTTTATCAGACGGCAGTCGACGACGAAACAATGTCGAAAAGCTGCTCGAAAAGGCACAGGCCAGCCAACAGGTCACACTCGGCGCATTTTCGCAGTATTTACGGGATCTTTCAGTACGCGAAGTACGTGAAGGTGAAGCCCTACTCGACGTATCCGACAGCGTAACGTTGATGACGGTTCATGCTAGCAAAGGTTTGGAATATCCGCTCGTCGCCCTTGTTGATATTGGTTGGAGCAAAGGTGGGGGCGGCGGGGATGCCGTCATGATCGACCCGCTGTATGGGTTAGTCTGCAAGATTTATGACGGCGCGGAAGATAAGTTAGTCGGGGGTTATGCTTACCAGCAAGCGGAACGGTTACAAGCGCTGCGCGAAACAGCCGAACGGAAAAGGCTATTTTATGTGGCTGCAACCCGCGCACAAGATTACCTCATTTTGAGCGGGCAAGTCTTGCGAAGCAGCAAGGACACATGGTTTGCTTGGCTGAGTACGGCTTTTGAACTTCAAGACGAACTTGAGGCTGGAACAAGGTTACTTGATAAAGACTGGGGACAGCTAAAAGTTACGGTTCCGGCTGAACGACCGTTGGATCATATTTATGTTAGCGATAACACGAACGATACAAGTGGTTGGGAGCAAGAAGCGGTTCGCGAAAACCGGCCTTTACCGGGTGAGAGCAGCGCCCCATTTGTAGGCCGCATCCGCGTCAAACGCAGCGACATGATTCGGCATATCACGGCGACCCAAATTGCGGATGCCGGAAGCGCGTCCGATCCATTTTTCAGGCGTAAGTTCCGGCGCAGTGTATTACAAGATGCGCCAGTTACCATTGACCAAGTTCACCAACGCAATTCCCATGATGTTTCACAGCGCATTATCGGCGAAATGGTACACCGCGTCTTAGGCTGGTGGCAGTTTGACCAAGCGCAGCCCAACTTTGACGCGCGGCTTGATAGCTATGCATGGGAATTGGGTGTCGTGGATAGTGAGCAGCGCCAGAAGGCGGTTGCAAAAGCCCACAGACTCATTGACATGATGCTTCAAAATGAGGTTTATGACTGGCTTCGAAATGCGGTTCACACCTACCGCGAAATCCCCTTCGTCTATCAGAGCGACAAGCGGATTATTCACGGCATCCTCGACGTTTTATTTCAGCGACCGGATGGCACTTGGGTCGTCCTCGATTACAAAACGAGCCACGTAGCAGGATACCAATCGCCGGCTGACAAAAAGTTGGTGAGCGATCATGCGCTACGGTATCATTTACAAATAGGTGTTTACGCAGCGGCAGTCAGCGCACAACTCGGCGGCATCATACCCGAAACTTACATCTACTATATTCGTTATGGGCAGTGTGTCGCTGTTCAAGAAGCCGAATGGACAACTGCCGTGAGTGGTCTCGAAACAATAATTGGTGATTTATTGGATGGACAGGCGGACTAATTATGTTGCAAAGATTAGGATTGCAGCTACCGGATTGGGCCAGTTCAAAACACCCGCATGTACGTTATGAACTCGGTCAAGCAGAGCAAATAACGCGCCGCGCTCGTTATATGCGAGCAATCGGGTTTTCAGTCATCATCGTTCTGCTGTTCGTCGGTGGCTACGTCGTCGGTACCAATTTCCTGCAAAATGTACCGGGGCAAAGCCTTACTGAAAGTATGATGGCGATCCTCTTCTGGCCGACCTTTATCCTGCAACTGATTTTACAATTCGCCGCCATGATCCTGACCGCGAATACCGTGAGCGAGCAAAAACGCCGCTTGACGTGGGACAACCTACGCGCGACGGAAGGCGGCATCGGGGTAGGACTGCGGGCGAAGTGGGCGAGTATTTATTACCGACTGCGGCTGCTGTTGGGTTTAGTTATGGGCATCCGCATCATTCTCGTCATTGGCATCTTATATGATTTAACAGGCTTCCAAGGGCGATACATCGACCTGCTGATTAACAATATCACACCGGAGGTATCACCCATCGTCGGGGCGCTACTCTTGGCAGTGCTTATGACGGCAGCGCTGCTGCTCCCACTCACCTCAATGGGTATGCAGGCAGCCATTGGCCTGCTAATCGCGGTTAATGCACAACAGCGCATTTACAATGTGATGCTGCAAATCATCCTTATTGTGCTGCGTTTACTCATTGTGGTTGGCTTAATATTTGCGACTACCCAATTTATCAATAACCAGCTCGTCTTGGCGGATGCCCCAGCATGGCTGCTGGCTGGCGGTTATGCTGCGTTTGGCGACTGGGGACTGCGGTTTCTGCATGTCGGATTTTACAGCGAGATTTGGGCAACCATTCCCTATACGATCTTTTATGGTGTCGCGCTGCTTGTCTTTGCCTTAGGGCAATCATTAGTTACCGAGTGGATTTTAGCATTGAGCATCCGGCAGGCGGAACGAATTGGCTAATTGCATCATATATTCGTGGGGTAATCGCTCTGATTATGGACGAATAGATGTTGAGCCGTTTCCCATATAATGATAACTAACCAGATCAATTGAAGGGGAAGTGCATGAAAAGCAATCTAAAAGTTCTGACCACCCTCAGCTTATTATTATATGTATTTGCGTTTTCAAAACCGTTTACGACAACGGCACAGGATAGTCTGCCCTTAGCGGCTGACTTAGAACCGACGATTCTTGTTAAGTGGATGCAGCTTTTGTATGACCGGATTGAGGCTGAGAAAATATCCGCACCCGCCGCCTCACGTTTATATGCATATGCTGGTGTGACGGCTTACCAATCCATTCTGCCGGGGATGCCGGATGGGATTTCAATGTCCGGTCAGGTTACTGCCCTACCCGACATGCCGTGGATTGATGAAGAAAAGTCCTATGACTGGATTTCGGTTGAGAACGGTGCTTTATCAACCGTTTTCGCCGGTCTCTTCCCAGAAACGGCAGCCGATACCCAGAACGCCATTACCGCACTCCGCGACGCAGAAGCCAAAGCACGTATCGGAGCATTAGACGAACAGACTGTTGAAGACTCGTTGGCTTATGGTGAAGAAGTCGCAGCCGTTATTTTGGAATGGGTGGCGAGTGATAATTTTGCTGAAACCCGCACGATGACATGGGATATTCCAGCCGGTGACCCATCATTATGGGTGATTACGGCTGAGGGTATGAAACCTGTCGAACCCTTCTGGGGACAAATACGTCCCTTCGCCCTATACTCGGCAGATGCTTGCGCTGTACAACCAAACCTCACCTTTGAAGAAACAGACGGCTCATCGTTTTATCTGCAAGCGCTCGAAGTCAAGGAAACCGGTGACAACTTAACGAATGAGCAGAAGGACATCGCTCGCTTCTGGGTCGATACCCCCGGTGAAACCGGTACTCCAGCAGGGCATTGGATTCTGATCGAAAACCAAGTTATCGACATCTTGGATTTGAAGCTCGAACGTGCTTCGATGATGTATGGTCTAGTTGGCCTCGCGCTCGGCGACTCGTTCATTTCGGCGTGGTCGTTGAAGTATCAAGTCAATCTGCTTCGTCCGGTCACCTATATTCAGAACTATATCGACAAAAACTGGAAGCCATTCATTGCTTCACCCGGTTTCCCCGAATATCCATCCGGTCATTCGGTGGTTTCTGAGGCCGCAGCGGAAGTTTTAACCGGGATGTTCGGAACGGTTGCATTTACCGACCGTTCGGGTCGTAAGCATAATCTGGGTGAGCGCTCGTTCACATCCTTCGAGGCGGCAGCGACCGAAGCGGCGATTTCGCGGTTGTACGGGGGCATTCATTACCGTGCGGCGATTGAAAACGGGATGCGGCAGGGGCGCTGCATCGGGCGAAATGTTTTAGATTACATCACCTTGCGCTCACAACCACAGGGCGAGTAAGGCGACGAGGCAACAAAAAGGGATACGATGTATCCCTTTTTTATTGACCTTTTGTATTAGGTCGTGACGACCGAATTATCGCCGCTGAATGGGTTCGGCACATACTTATCGGCGTGCCAATCGTTGTGCCATTCAGAACCGTTGACCAAATAGCGGAATTGGTATTCCTTTTCTTTGTCAAGCTCAAGCGTGACGGTAAATTGACCGTTCTTCTTGAGCTTCTTCATTTCGGTAGCTTTTTCATCCCAGTTGTTAAAATCGCCAACGAGGTAAGCGTTTTCTGCCTTTACAGCTTCTGGCAGCGTGAATGTGACTTTGCAAACAGGTTTGCTTTTGAGGGGTTGCTTTTTCAGCATGGACATATCTTCCTCCACTACAATACTACACGACTTGCATTTGGGAAATTATTCACCATCTGCGATTGTATCATAGCAAATTTTGCGGTAAAGGGTGTAATGTGAATATATTTTTTCATTTAATGGACGTTGAAAATTGACAAAAGTATTGCTAAAAACCATAACACTTTACCATGCTGTTCAACTTGAAAGGCATAGTATAATCACAACAGCACATCCAAATTGACCCTCATCTAGGAGACAATCCGAATGGTTAAACCAGTCACGCGAATTAACGTGATACCCAATTTACCAGAGCCATTATCCCGTCTACAGGAACTTGCTTTCAATCTTCGGTGGGCATGGGATCATGAAACGGTCGCTCTATTCCGCCGACTTGACCGTGACCTGTGGGAGACAACCGGTCATAACCCGGTACTGATGTTAGGGATGATTAGCCAAGAACGCCTTCAAAGCGCGAGTGATGATCCAGCGTTTATGGCAAACCTCAACGCCGTATCCGAAGCCTTTGACGAATATGTGAATTCAAAAGACACGTGGTATGAAACGCATTACAGTGACATCAAGAAGCCCATACTCGCCTACTTCTCGATGGAGTTTGGCATCACTGAATGCCTGCAAAGTTATTCGGGCGGTCTTGGTGTCCTCAGCGGTGACCACCTTAAGAGCGCGAGTGACTTAGGGCTACCGTTAGTCGGCGTAGGGTTACTCTATCAAGAGGGTTACTTCCAGCAGTATTTGAATGCGGACGGCTACCAACAAGAACTCTACCCCATCAACGACTACTCAGTTTTACCTGTCACCCTTCAACGCCAAGCAGACGGCACACCGATTAAGATTTCGGTGCCGATGCCGGGGCGCGAACTATACGCCCAAATCTGGAAAGTACAAGTCGGGCGTGTTCCACTTTACCTGCTCGATTCAAACGTGCCGGAAAACACCCGTCAAGAAGACCGCATTCTGACCGACCGGCTTTATGGCGGGGACAAACGGACACGCATCCGCCAAGAAATCCTAATGGGCATCGGCGGTATTCGCGTCTTGGAAGCCCTGAACTTGCGCCCTTCGATCTGCCATATGAACGAAGGTCACTCGGCCTTCTTAGCGCTTGAACGCATCCGACAGTTGATGACTGAGAAGAAGCTCAACTTCTATCAAGCGAAAGAAATTATGGCATCCAGCCATATCTTTACAACGCATACGCCCGTACCGGCGGGGTTGGAGCGCTTCGGCTTCGACCTGATTGATGAACACTTTACGGATTACTATCGCAGCCTCGGCCTTTCGCGCGATGAGTTCCTGAACCTCGGACGCGAAAACATGGGCAGCTATGAGTTGTACTCAATGGCGGTTATGGCCTTGAATCTTTCGGCGGGTTCAAACGGTGTGGCTAAACTGCACGGCGAGGTTTCCCGCAATATGTGGCAGTGGCTGTATCCAAATGTGCCGGAACATGAAGTGCCTGTCGACTCTGTAACCAACGGCATTCATGTGCAAACATGGGTCAGCCGTGAAATGTCTACCTTGCTCGACCGTTACCTCAACCCGGCATGGCGCAGCGAGGAAGAGCGCGCCGATGTGTGGGAAGCGGTCGCGACGATACCGGACGCGGAATTGTGGCGCACGCATGAACGCCGCCGTGAACGGTTGGTGGCCTTTACCCGCACACGCCTACGCGGTCAGCTCGAAAAGCGCGGCGGCGCGTTAAGCGAAATCGAAGCGGCTGACGAAGTACTCAACCCTGATGCGCTCACAATCGGTTTTGCGCGGCGTTTCGCGACCTACAAACGGGCGACCCTGCTGTTCCGTAATCCAGAACGGCTGAAGAAAATCTTAAACAACCCTGATTTCCCTGTTCAGATTATCTTCGCCGGTAAGGCACACCCCCACGATACGGGTGGTAAAGACCTCATTCGTCAAATCGTCAATCTGGCACGGGAAGCGGATTTCCGTCATCGGATTGTATTCCTCGAAAACTACGACATGAATATCGCACGGCATCTGGTACAAGGGGTTGATGTGTGGCTGAATACGCCGCAGCGCCCCAAGGAAGCCAGTGGTACCAGCGGTATGAAGGTCATTTACAACGGCGGCTTGAATTGCAGCATCCTTGATGGTTGGTGGGCAGAAGCCTATACTAGTGATGTTGGATGGGCGATTGGTAATGGTGAAGAATACCCCGAAGCGGAGTGGGAACACCAGAACTATGTCGAAAGCGAAGCCCTTTATAACCTGCTGGAACAGGACATTATCCCGTTGTACTACACGCGCGGACGTGATGGTTTGCCACGCGAGTGGATCAGCCGTGTGAAGAAGTCGATGGAAACCCTTGCACCCGTGTTCAATACCCGCCGCATGGTGCAAGAATATGCCAGCAAGTTCTACATGCCTAATTATAAGAACGTGCTGTCGATGGGCGAAAATAATCTGAAAGATGGGTTGGCCTATACGAACTGGCGTAATAAGTTAAGCGGCGCGTGGAAGCTCATCAAGATTCGCGATGTACAGATTTCCAAGACCCAAATCAAAGTTGGCTCGGACATTGAAGTGACGGCTTACATCGACCTCGGACAAATGACACCCGACGAGGTGCGCGTTCAAGTCTATTACGGCAAGCTGACCACATTGGGAACTATCAGCGAACAAGCCGAGGCCATTGATATGAAGGCCAGCGGTGTGGATAACGATGGCATCTGTAAATTTACGGCGAAGGTGACTTACGATACCAGCGGCGAACGCGGACTTTCTGTTCGTGTAATGCCGTATCATCGTTATTTACACACGTCGTTTATCCCCGGTTTGATTACGTGGGCGAGCTAACCCAGTAACGAGAAAGATTTGTATAAAGGCGGTCGAGTTGACCGCCTTTTTCTATCCCCGTAGCAGGCGTGTTATATCACGCAGTTTGGGCGCTTGACCCGCCAGCAGCGTTTGTACACGAAATACGCGCCCGGCAAGCCAGATCATCACCATATCTAAAGCGATCAGTAAGGCGAGGCTTAGAAGGATTTGCCATGCCGGAACGGTGGTGATTGAAATCCGCATCACCATTGATAAAGGTGCGGTTACGGGAATCAGGCTCAGGATGACAGGCAGTGGTGCATCTGGTGAGGTGGTAAACAGCCCAATGAAGTAGAGCGGAATGGCAGCGGGCAGGGTGAAAAAGACAGCGAATTGGGGGCCTTCTTGCATCGAAGTTGAAATTGCCCCGACAATGCCGTAAGCCGCCGCGAAGAAGAGATAGCCAAACACGAAGTAGAGCAAGAACAACAACACCTGAAACGGGGTGAGGTTCAGGCTAATGAGTGCCATCACCGCTGTTAAGCCACTTCCAGCGGCTAACCGCCCTAACCAAACAATAGCGACCAACCAGACAACGATTTGTAGGAAACCTAAGAAACCAAGCGCGAGGATTTTGCCCGCGAGGAGTTGCGTGGGGCGCATGGATGAAATCAGGATTTCGATCAGGCGGGTTTCTTTTTCCTCGATGACCGTTTGCATCATGTAGCCGTTGGTGGTGAAGACCGCCAACATGAGCAAGATCGCGAATAAGTAGGCTACGGCAAAGTCAGTGCCAAAGTTGCTCTGTGTTCTACCGGAAGAATCACGCTGAAGGTTGATTTCCCGAATACGCATCGGGTCAACCAAACGATTGAACACATCTGAATCGATGCCTTCGGAGAGTTCTTGTAGGACGAGGCGGCGCACAGGCGCGTCACTCGTTTGCCCTAAATTGAGGCGCGGTGTAACGAGTGTTACATCGCCAGTACTCAAGTAGTCGGCGGCGATGACGTAATAGAGGCTTATTTTACCGGCATCAAGCGCAGCTTCCGCAGCGGCTTCGTCATCAAACCGTGTGAACCGATTTCGGAGCGCACCGGGGTCGTCAAAGCGGCCTGATAAATCGACATAGCCTACTTGCCCGGCATTCCTAAAAAAATCACCCGCAGAGGTTATGACTTGGGAGGCCGAAGAACCAGACGAACCGGGAGATGCTTGGTTGTTATTGGCATTCCGATTATTGATGAATTGATAGCCAAAGAAAACGACAAAGGCGATCAACGGAACGCCGAACGTGGTGAAGATATAACCTCTACGCCGAAAGTTACGGCGAACCTCGTACAGAAAAACGTGCGAGACATGCTTAAACATTACTCGTTACCTCTGGCTGAACCGGAATGTGAAACACCCATTTCAGGAGACGACCAAATGACCCGTATCAATTGGCGGATACCAATGCGTTTGCCATACAGGAGCAAGCCCCAGCGGAACACGCGGGCGGATGCCCAAATGACAAACAGGGTTGTTACCAGCAAGATCAATAAGCTGACCGCGATCTGCCAGAACGGGACGCTGCCGAACCCCATTCGCAGCAAGATGGTAATGGGTGAGGTAAAGGGAATGAAGGATAAGGCGAGGGCAAGATTGGAGTTCGGATTGTTGATGAAGGTCGTTAAGAAGAAAAATGGGATGACCAATATCAAAGAAATGAGCGACGCGAACTGGCGGCTTTCTTGCTCCGACCCAACAACCGCGCCGATGCCCGCCATCAAACTCGCCAGTAAGAAGTAGCTGACGAGAAAAAAGATTACAAACACGACCATTAAATCGAGCGGGAAGCTGATGCCGTTTAGAAATGGGAACTGCTGCCCCACATTTATCAAGATTAGCCCTGCCCCGCCCCACACAACTAACTGAGTTAAGCCAAGCACACCGAGACCGAGGATTTTCCCCATAAGTAACTGCGTCGGTGTGATGCTGGTCACGAGGATTTCCATAATGCGGTTGGATCGTTCTTCTACAATCCCGCCCATGAGGAATCCACTCGTGACATTGGAGGACATGAGAAAAACAAACGAGAAAATGAGCGGGATGAAAACCAAAGCGGGTAAATTAGCTTCGGTCAGTGTTCGCCCTGAGTCCAAAGGATGTATCGTTAGCGTAACCGGCTGCTGAATACGGTCAACCGGGAAATCGGTTTCAACGCCACGACTCAGGTTTGCGAGCAGAAATGATTTGAAGGCATCTTGCAGCACTTGAGGAAGACTGTCATAGCTGTAGCTTTGAACTTCACCCGTGCGTAAATAGTTCTCCGGTAGGAGGAAGTAAGCGCCGATGATCTTTTCGTCTAGGGCGGCGCGAGCTGATGTTTCATCCGCGTAGGGTTCAAAGCTCTGTGGGGCATCTGACACGGTAACAGGGTCAGCCAGAATGCCGGACTGGTCAACATAACCATAGGTCATATTTGCGCCTAGTGTATTATCACTATCGGACATGACGACGAATACAACCGCCCAGACGACAAAGGTAAAAACCGGAACACCAAAGACAGCAAACAGAAAAGAACGTCGTTTGAGGTTAAACAGATATTCACGTTGGGCAACAAGGAGGGTCTTATTCATGCTTGAGCGCCTTCTACCACGCGAATAAAAATATCATTCAAGTCTGGAACGGCCATTTCAAAGCGCTCGATATGCATATCCGGTGAGGCAGCAATCGCGGCTAAAATGTGGTCAGCAGTGGCCTGTGGTTCGAGGTGCAGCAGCACGGCTTTACGCCCATTCTGGAGGGGTTCAACTTTCGATACGCCGGGTAACGATGCCCACTGGCCTTGCCCTTCCACGATAACCGCGTGAAGGGCGTACTGCTGGCGAATGGTTTCTACCGCACCATACAATTTTTGCTGACCGCGATTAATCATCAAGAGGCGGTCACACATTTCTTCGACCTGTGCCATCTGGTGCGTACTCATCACAATCGTGCCGCCACGATTTTTAAAGTCAAACAGTAAGTCTTTAAGTACGAGCGAATTCACCGGATCGAGGCCGGAAAACGGCTCATCAATGATGATGAGATCGGGTTGATGTAAAACGGTCACGCCGAACTGAATTTTCTGCTGCATCCCCTTACTCAGTTCGCTCACCTTTTTCTTGGCTTGATCGGCCATGCCGAGGCGTTCTAATAATGCGAGGCTGCTCTGCTGGGCGTTCGCGCGGGACATGCCTTTCAGTGTACCGAGGTAGACCATCATTTCGAGGACGCGCACATTGCGATAGAGGCCGCGTTCTTCGGGTAAATAACCAATCCGGTCTTTGGTGGATTCCGTCAACGGGCCACCCAACACGGTAATTTGACCCGTATCCGGTTTAAGAATATCCAAGATCATCCGCATGGTGGTCGATTTCCCAGCGCCATTTGGGCCGAGCATCGCAAAGATTTCACCACGATAGACTTCAAACGAGAGGTCATCAACGGCACGGAAACTACCGTAGCTTTTGCTAATGTGGTCAACGCTGATAGCAGCGTTCGAATTCATACAACCTCCTTAGAGAAGAATAGGCATTCTCCTCACGATCAATATACGCAACGGTCAGGAGAGAGTTGCGTGGTAATTGTACTATAGCGAATCGGGAAATTGATGGTATTGTAAGAATAGTTCGCTTGTTTCGGTGATGATAGCATGTTATGATCGAGACAGGTTGCCAAAATAGTAGCTTTTACAAATACTTCCTTACAAAGAAAGCTGATTTCTTTCGCAAAATAGGATTGAAATGGCAATTTAAATATGAACAATAGGTATTGAGGGAAAAGCTCAATACAAAGCTGTTGCACCAGCATTGAACGTGGTGTTAAAATAAAAATATAGTTGAGATAGAACCCACTTAACCATTGTCGATATGGTGAGTGAAAACTTTTGATAATGGACTCTACAAACACTCGAACGCCTCGGAGGATTGCATGAAGAAGCATATTCTGGTCGTGGACGATGAAATCGGTGCGCTGACGCTGATTGGCATCATGCTAGAGCGCGGCGGTTTCGGCGTTCTTAAGGCTAAGGATGCGCGATCTGCGCTGGGTGTTCTCGATCAAAACACACCTGACATGATTATTTTGGACGTGATGATGCCGGGTATGGACGGTATTGAACTATGTCGCGTCGTCCGCGAGCGCACAGATACAGCCAGTACTCCTGTTTTGATTTTATCGGCACGCGGCGATGCAGAAAGTATAATGCGCGGGATTGAAGCTGGCGCGAATGATTACCTGCCGAAACCGATCTTGCACCATGACCTCGTGGCGAAGGTGCGGGTGATGCTGGAACAGGTTGACGGCGCTGCGTAAACGCCTAATTAAATAACCCTTTAAAGCGCACTCCAATGGGTGCGCTTTTGATTCCACCACCTAACCTGTTTGACCGTAAAGGGAACGGTAGATGCTGTAGAAGCCATAGATGCGCTGAACGTAGGTACGGGTGCTATCAATCGTGATGGCAGTCATAAACTGGTCAGGGTCGCCACCGGAGAGGTCAAGCCAACTAATGGCGCGACCGGGGCCAGCGTTGTACCCAGCCAGCGCAGCCAATGCATTCCCATCAAAGCGACCGAGATTTTCGGCAAGGAAGAACGCGCCAAACTCAATGCCTGCGTATGGGCGGAACAAGTCGGTATGTTGATAGTTCGGCCAATTGAGTTCATCAGCGATGTATTGGGCGGTGGCAGGAATGACCTGCGTCAGACCTTTTTCACCTGCGGCAGCGGTGGCGTAGGTGTTAAACAAACTCTCGTGGCGAATGAGTGAAAACACCAACAGCGGGTCAATTGAGTAGCGCTGGCTGACATCCTCAACGACTGAGAGATAGTAAGCGGGATAACGGAGACGTGCGAGATACGGCGGTGCATCTAAAGTCGAGACGTTGGCGGCGCGGATGACATTCGCCCCAGCTAACACCGAGGGGTAATAGGCACCAATGCCGCGCAGGAAGATGGCGAGTTGGTAGGATGCGAGGCCATCGCTTTCAAAGGCGGTGATGACATCACCAAACTCGACCTCTGCTTCGGGATACGCACCAACCGTCCAGAGTTCGTTACCCCGGATCAGGCGTGGGTCAGACTGAAGGGCGGCTGACAGCGGCCAGAGCGCCCCTTCTTGGGTGATACTGAACTTCTCGCGCATCCAGTTTTCGGCTTCAGCAATCTGGGCATTATCGTCAAACTGAAAGTTATAGCCTGTTGGCTTGGCGAAGGAGTCACGACCCGCCACAATATCGCTGGCGCGGGCGCTAAAGTAGCTATCCGGCGCAGCAGCAGCCGCGAGTTGGAATGCCTGTGTCGCGGTTGATTGGTCACCCCGGTTACTGGCTAACTTGCCAACCCAGAAATAAGCGGAAGCCTGATCCTCGCCAGTAGTTGTGGTGGCAAGGCGGGCATAGAGGCGTTCCGCGCCTACGGGGTCATCGGTATTGATGGCAGCAGAAGCCGCCAAGAATAAACCGCTGCGAGCTTGCTCGGAATTGGGGTAAGCATCGGCGAGGCGCTCGAACACATTACGCGACTCAGAAGGATTATCATTCGTGCCGTAAAGGTAACCGACACGCCACAGGGCTTCGGCGGCTTCTGGTAGGTAATCGTAAGTGTCTGCGATGTTGAAGTAGGATTCAATCGCGCCGGGAATATCACCTGCCAAGAATTTGGTACGCCCCTGCTCTAATAAGGCTTCGCCAAACAGGGGGTCAGTTTTGTAGGTGTCGATTATGATCTGGAAGGCGACGTTGGCAGCCGACGAGTTCCCAATTTCACGGTAAGCACGACCGACAAGGAGATGCAGATTGGCCGGAATGGACGAAAGCGGGTTCTGAGTGGTGTA
>Ga0209460_1000618_pt1 | contig 30249 bp, 39 predicted proteins | sample EBPBio132013_DNA_FD_185868 | JGI IMG/M metagenome (GOLD analysis project Ga0209460, IMG submission 185868) | Wastewater treatment Type I Accumulibacter community from EBPR Bioreactor in Madison, WI, USA - Reactor 2_5/13/2013_ DNA (SPAdes)... | ecosystem: Engineered > Bioreactor > EBPR >... | reverse complement strand
GAGGACAAGGCCAGTATGCGGCTGGCGACGATCATCCTGATGACCGTCCCCGGTGCGCCGAGTATTTACTACGGGGATGAAATTGGCTTGGCGGGTAAGCACGACCCCGACTGCCGCCGCACGATTAATTGGGATAACCGCGAGAGTTGGGATAAAGAGGCGCTGGCTTATCACAAGCAGTTGATCAGCCTCCGTAAGTCACATCCGGCGCTGCGGCGTGGGGTGTATAAGCGGGTGGCGGCGAATGGATTGACGTTCGCTTTCAGCCGCGTGTTGGATGACGACAAGCTGATTATCGCGGTGAACGCAGGGGATAAAGCGCAGAAGGTTGAACTGCCGGTGAATGATCTGGTGGAGGATGGCACGACCTTAAAAGCGATATATGGTAAGGGCAGCGTGAAGGCCGAAGGCGGTATCGTGACGGTGACTGTTCCAGCGCGGGATGGCATCATTTTGGCGGCGAAGTAGGCAGCTTATGCGTGTACTCCTTTTCGGCTTCGGATCGCGCGGGGATGTGCAGCCATTTATCGCGCTGGGTAAAGGGCTAAAGGCTGCTGGCTATGAGGTGGCGGTCGCCGCTGCACTCAATTTTCGCGGTCTGGTGGAAGGCGCGGGTTTGGGATATGAACCCATCCGCGTCGATATGGAACGCTTTATGCAGGAGGACATCGGCAAGGAGTGGCTGAGTAACAGCAGCCAGAACCCACGCGCCGAACTCGCTAATATGCGCCGGATGACCGAAGCGATTGCTGACGATGTGGCGGATGACATTCTGGCCTGCTGTTCCCGCGCGGACGTGTTAATCAGCGGTTTGTTAGCGGTCGAGTCCTTACATACGATTGCCCACGTCCAAAAGAAAATCCACATTCAAGGGCTGCTCGCGCCGTTCGCCCCGACGGCTGACGGACGCGCGGGGTTGCAAGCGCTTTTGCCGCGTCACTACAACATCGTGAACCGCTGGTTCGGTTACGCCATCGAGGCCATGTTGTTCACCGCCCTGCGCCATCCTTCGGCGGTGGTGCGCCAGCGGTTGGGCTTGCCCCCGGTCACACGGCGGGATTTTATGCGGGCGTGGAACCAAACGCCGACGCTGCTGGGTGTCAGCCCGCTCATTATGCCGCCCCCGCGTGACTGGCCGCCGCATATCCACGTAACTGGTTACTGGTTTCTGCCCGTTCCGGCGTATGAGCCGCCGACCACTTTACAGGCTTTCCTCGATGCTGGTACGCCGCCGGTTTACATTGGCTTCGGCAGTATGTCTAACCGCGACCCTGAAGGCACGATGCGGGTGATCGTCGAAGCGCTGGCGCAAACCGGACAGCGCGGTGTGGTGTACAGCGGTTGGGGCGGGCTGCACAGTGCCGATTTGCCCTCGAATATTTACCTGCTCGACGGTGCGCCGCACGACTGGTTATTCCCGCGCATGGCGGCGGTCGTGCATCACGGGGGGGCGGGGACGACGGGTGCAGCGCTGCGGGCGGGTGTGCCTTCCAGCGTGGTTGCCCACATCGGCGACCAGTGGTTCTGGGGGCGGCGGCTGCACGAAACCGGCGTGGGTGCTGCGCCGATGCGGCGGCATGAGTTCGATGTGCCGCGCCTAACGGCTACCTTAAACACTTTGATCAACGACTCTACCTTACGCCAGCGAGCCGCGCAGATGGGCGAAGACATACGGGCGGAGGACGGAGTTGCGAATGCGGTGGCGGCGTTTCAGGGAATTGTGAACCAACCTCCGCCGAAAGACTGATTCTTACGCCCTTTACAGATACTTTGTGAACCATTATGATCTCGTATTCTTGTAAAATGGAGGAGAGATCATGACCACTGCTACCCTTCCACCTTTAAAAACCGGATACACCGACCGCCCCACAACCCTTGCCGACCTTGAGGAAGTCGTCGCGCTGATGAATACCTGCGCCGTGGCGACGACCGGCGCAGCCGATGAAACGGTCGAGCAGGTGCGGACGTATTGGGAGATGCCTAACGCCAACTTGGAGGCGAACCAGCGCGTCGTCCTGAATCCACAGGGCCAGATCGTCGGTTGGGTTGAGCTAGAGGATGGCGATGTGGTGGTCATCCACATGGATATGTTCGTCCATCCTGACTACGAAAATGAAGGCGTGGGCGAATATCTGTATGCGTGGTCGGTCGAGCGTTCGCGTGAGCGGGTCGCCAACGCGCCGGAAGGGACGCGGGTGGTGATGCGGGCATACAGCCGTGCGGCGGACGTGGACGTGTGGTACAGCGGCTTGCTGCGGGAACAAGGGATGCAGCTCATCCGGCACTTCTGGCACATGGATATGAACTTGGATGTGCCGCCCCCAACCCCACAGTGGTCGGAAGGCATCACCCTCAAAGAGTATGAACTCGGTACGGATAAAGAGCCAATATTTAAGGTCCGGCGCGAAACGTTCCGTGACCAGTTCGGGGATGTCGAGCGCCCGTACGATGAACACTTCGCGGAATGGTCACATTATTGGGAGAGCGAGGGAGTCCTCATTCCCGGCCTGTGGCTGCTGGCGATGGATGGCGACAAGATCGTGGGGATTAACTTGTGTAAGCCGGAACACAATGGGGATGCAGATCGCGGTTGGGTGTCGAGCTTAGGCGTGATGCGTGACTACCGCCGCCGGGGGATTGGCGAGGCGCTGCTCTATGCTGCATTTGGCAAAATGTACGAGATGGGCAAGAAGCGCGTTGGTTTGGGGGTGGATGCCAGCAGTATCACCGGCGCGGCGACCCTGTATAAGCGCGTGGGGATGCGCGTCGAAAAGCAGTTTGACATGCATGAACTGGAACTACGCGCGGGTGTGGATACCACCACGACTGGCTGAGTTATTGGTCGACCTGATTCCAATAGGTGAGTTGATACTGCCGTTCGCGCTGGTAGCCGAGCCGCCGTGCCAGCGCGAGTGATGGCGTATTCCCGCTGTTGCAGTTCCAGAAGGTCTGGCAGCCCTGCTGTTCACACGCTTGCAACAGGGTAGCACAAACGAGCGTGGCATAGCCCTGATGGCGGCTGTCGGCGCGGGTAAGGAGGGCGCAGGTTGGCTGGTTGAGATCATCCACCCACGCGCGTCCGGGGAGGATACCCGAAACAACGCCCAGCGCCCGTAAACCTGCTGGCTCATCCAGCCCAAACGCGGACTTCAACCGGTCAGGCAGTCGGGCGGGTATTGTTTCGTGCATATCTGTTAAGGCTTATTCCCCATCAGTGGGTGGTGCGCCGCCGAACGCGCTGGCACTGCCTGTACCGCCGCCGATTTCGTTGGCGGGTGCTTCGGTCGGTGTCGAGGTGTCCATGCTGCGGACGACCTGCCCTTGCCCCGAAGTGTTCAGCGGATTGTTACCCCCGCCACCGGACGACGCGCCTCCACCACCACCTGATGAACCTCCGCCGGATGCGCCGCCTGCTGTCCCGCCGCTGACGGCTTCATTAATCGCGCCCCCTGCGGCAGCGCCAACAGCACCGCTGCTCCCGCCGCTGAGGGCCTCGCCTACTGCGCCTTGAGCAGCTTCTCCAACCGCACTTGTTGAGCTGCCACCGATAGGATCACCGCTCTCGTTATCAGCGGCTGCAAGATCACCCACCGCGCCACCGATTCCCTCGCTGTCGCTGCTGCCGAATATATCGTTGATTGCTCCGGCGATGCCGCCACCGACTGCACCGGTCAACCCGCCATTTCCGCCAGTGTTATTCAAAATGTCATTGATCGCACCAGCGATACCCCCGCTAATCCCGCCGCCAGCCAATTTGAGGCTGCCGGTCGCTTCTTCCTCACCGCCGCGCATGATGCGCCCGATTTCCCCGGTTTTGAGCGCGGACGAGTGCAAGGCTCTTTCCAAGCGATTCAGGCGCGGCAGCAGGACGTTATCCATATCGCGGTAGAAGTCGTTGGCGGCATCACTGATCCACCCCCCGCGCTTCAAGTTTTGAACGGTGTGGGCGAGTTCATGGGCCAGCCGGTGCAGTTTTTGATGCTGCTCCTCAAACTTTTGGGCGACCTTAAGCAGCGCCTGATAATCGACCTGTATGGTATCGCTCATAATTCACCTCTAGCAAAATGACGACTTGTTAAAGACTGAATGTCACCGCAGCCACTTCTATGCTCTAGTTTATAGCATTTTCTCATAACATCGACTGAGCGGTTCGTTGACGTATATCCCGTAGCAGGGGATGAGCTGGTAGCCGGCTGATTGATACAGGCCGAGGGCTTCTGTCTGGCGCAAGCCGGTTTCCAGCCGCAGCGCACGGTAGCCGAAGCCGCGTGCCTGTTCTTCCAGTGCCGATAAGATCAGCCGTGAGATGCCTTTGCCACGCATCCCCGGTCGCACGTACATGCGTTTGACCTCGCCGACGGTTTCCTCATCCATCGGGCGCAGCGCACCACAGCCGACCGGCGTGTCATCCTCCCACGCCACGACAAACACGGCGCGGGGAATCATCACGTCCTGCGGCTTGAACGCGCCCGCGCCATCCCCACCGTGCGAGTCGGGGTACTGCCGCGCGAGTTCAGCCGAAAGGTCGCGAATGAGGTCGGTGGCGGTGGTGCTGGTTGGCGTTTCCGATTTAATAATGATGGTCATCGCTCTTGCCCCCTATAACGCAAATAAAACATGCCCGTTTCTACGAGCATGTTACTTGAGAATAGGGAATTATGACGACTTGTGAGCTAATGCGCCAACACAGCCATTTGTTTGCACGACTTGGCACATTCACGGCAGACCGCCGCGCACGCCAACATCTGCCGGTCGTCGCCCGCCATCGCCTCGCACTCCGCCGCGCAGGCTTCACAGGCTTTGGCACAGATGCCGCAGACATCGAAATGGCGAGATGACTTCATGAGCATCAAGTTCGCGCTGGTCTGGCAGAGTTCCGCGCATTCCAGCAGGGTCGTGATGTGGGTTTGCGAGGCGTGTTCGCCGCCCATTTTGAGGCAGTGTGGGACGGTGACTACGCAACTGCTGTAACAATCAAGGCAGTTTTGAATACACTCTGCCATATCGTGCGACATACTGGGGTAAGGATCAAGTCGCTGCATCGTGATTCCCTCCTACCGTTATCGGCTGATACCTTAAGAGTAGACGATGACGCAGGGAATTGATGGGTCAGGCGGCCTATTTTGCGTAGGGAACAAAATTGTTTGTAATGTGCGGCGGTTTTACGCGGTGCTGCTGTAGAAGGCGGCGCGTACTTTCACATCGTTGAAGTTGGGATAGTCGTATTCCGCCATCAACTGATGCAGGCTGATTTCGCGGCTGTGTTCCATGCCGATCAGCAAGTCACCCAGCACAATATCCACCACCAGCAGCATACGCCCGAAGTTTTCGTACTGGCCTTGCAGCGCGGCGAACAACACAGCGAAGACACGGTCGCGCAGTTCGGTGTCCATAATGCCGCTGCCCGGCCAGCTCACCGTCCATTGGTCGTGGTAGGTGCCGATACGCAGCACATCCAAGCGCAACTGTGCCAGTTGGGCGATGGCGGCCTTGCGGTCTTGTGCGTCCACCAAGCGGTTCGTACCCCGGTAGGGCGCGTTCGGCAGTTGGACATACATCTGCCCCGGCGCGGTTTGCTCGACCAAGCGGAACAAGCTGCGTCCGGTCAATCCTAGCCCTGTCGCCAGCGAGATGGCGCATTTGCGATAGTAGCGCACCCGTGCCGCGTCTTCGGCGTGTTTATCCAGCCGCCACAGCAGCGACAGGAAGTCGCCAAAGTCCAACGGCAGGCGCGGCGGTTCATCCGGCCCATAGGTGGAGGTGAGTTGAGAGATACGGTTGCGTTCGGCAGGATTAGGCATAATCGACTTAGCTTGATTCGCAAATAAGACGGCAAACTAATGTGACTATACAGCAGTTTGGGGGATACGCCAAGCGGACTGAACAGAGGTAGACAAAATCAAAACAAGGGAGGTGTCTCCCTTGTGTATTTTCAGATTGGATGATGTGCGGGTGTTATTCTTTACCGAGGATGGCTTCCATCAGGTCATCGAGCGTGATTTCTTCCGCTAATGACTTCGCGTCCACAATGGCACGCGGGCAGAGCATACTTTCCAAGTCGGAGTAGATTTCTTCGGCACGAACGCGGGTTGTCTGGCGCATCGGGTACTGCATCGCAATGGTGAGGATTTCGACGGCGCGTTCCTTTTCGCCTTTATCCACCATCACTTCTGCCATTTTGACGAGTGTATCCATAATCATGAGCAATGCTTCATTCTTCATTGCAATTTTTAGCGTTTTGTGAAAACGCTCGAGCGACGGGTCGTTATAAGTGTCCATTTGTCTATGAATACCATAATATGTTTTGCATATTATAGCATAGCCTCGCTGCCTTGCGGCGAACTTACACTTGCGAAGTAATGTTCATCATAACAATTGGGTCGAAAATAATGGGGGATGTGGATTGCTCCGCACCCCCCATTATCGTTTGAGAATTACAGGTTACGGACGAGGTTCGAGAAGATGTTACCAATCGCCGGGCCAAGCAGGGCGAGGATGACGATAACAACAACGGCGACCAAGACGAGGATCAACGCATATTCTACGAGACCTTGACCTTCTTCACGGGGCATGTACAACATGATGAGTTCTCCTGAAATGAATGATAAACAACTATCTTTACAATAGCATCAGAATTAATTTTGGGTCAATACGATAAGAATTAAGGTTTCGCAGTAGGACTAAATTCCCACCCCTAAATAAAAGAGACAGCCTGCGCTGTCCCTTAAGTATTTATGGACTTATTCGACTTATAAGCGTCGAACGAGGTTCGAGAAAATGTTGCCGATGGCCGGGCCAAGCAGGGCGAGGATCACGATCACGACGACGGCGACCAGCACCAAAATCAGCGCGTATTCGACTAAGCCTTGACCTTCTTCACGAGGTTGATAAATCATTTGCATCTACTCCAATGGATAATTGTGTCTGACGATAATGAGTTGAGAGAATAATCTCTTGAATACCTTGATGGTATCATGACTTTAAGATGAAGTTGATTGAGGAAATTAATTTTTCGTAAATTTATCGATTTAAGCGTTAGGCAGTTCGACTTTCGGAATCGCGCCTAAATGTGCTTCGAGGGCTTGAAGTGGAGCTTGCAGACTCGGCTTTTGCATGTCGGGCAGCGCGGCGACGGTAATCACCCAATAATGGTCATTTATATTGGTGGCGTACACCGTATTCAATACGCGCTGGCTGGTACCCTGCCGCAGCAGCGAGGCGTATTCTTCGTTGGCGTGGAATTGCAGCGTGAGCAGGGTCGTTTCGAGGCTCATCTGGCGACCGTCGAGGCGCAGCTTAATCTGTTTGCGGGCGGCGGAGTCGAGGCCGTTTTGGTCAGCCGCTTGGATAACCGCTTTGATGCGTTCGGCGTACCCTGCCACCCAGCCAGCGATGGGTGACTGGGGAATAGGGGGTCGATAGGTTTCACCGCGTAAGGTGAGGCGCAGCGCCCCCCAGAATGCCCGTAAGTAGCGACCGAGTATCATACAACCTCAATGTCAGCGGCGGCGGTGACGGCGCACGTACTCAAACCCTGCGCCCACCAAGACCACGATCTGCACACCCAGACCAACAACCAACCACGGCGGCGTGGTAGACGTGGTTGGCAGTATGCCAGCATTCACAACCGGCGCACCGGTACTGACCATCGCCACCGATTGAATGGTCGGGCTGGGGGCGGGTGTTGGCAGCAGCGCCACCATATTATCCGGCATGGCGTTCGATGTAGCGACCATCACCAGCGGCGTGACGGTCGCGGCTTCGGTCGGCACCTGTGTTGGGTCAGGTTCAAGTACAATCGTTTCGTCGGGATAGGGTGTCGGGTAAATGCTGGTCGCCGTCGGCTCGACGATGATGGCTTCCGGCACGTTTTCATTAGGTGTCGGGGTGAAGGTTCCGGCCTTCGGTGGGACGAGGAAAATCTCGCCTTCTTTCAGGCTGCGGTAATCGGCTTCGGTCATGCCGTTGAGTGCCAACATCCCCGGTATGTCGTTCCATGTATAGCCGTAGATGAGCGCGATTTGACCTAAGGTATCGCCACCCTGAATCTGGTGTTCGATGTTGCCGTGCGCGTCCACGCCCACCACATAGGATGGCGGTGCTTGCGGGGCGCTGCCTTCCCCACCGCTGCTGCTGCCAGCCGGTACGGGTGGGACGTAAGCAGGGCCACCGGGGTCGCCAAACACGATGACGAAGCTCGTGCCTGCCGCACCGGAGGCCGAAGCGACACCGACTTCTTTATAGCGGGTGTTGACCAAACCGGCGTAGTGAATGCCGGAATTCACCCAGAACACCCACGCACTGTCCGGCCCGGCCATACCGCCGCAGTAAATATTCTCGCCGACGTTACCGGTGCTGTAGCCCGCTGATAGTGCGCGGCTGCGGGGGTTGGAGCCGTCGGGGTGCGTATGGGCGATGGCACAGTCGTTGTTGACCAGCCACTGCGCCTGTTCCTGCGCGGCTGCCACCAAAGAGCCGTTGATATTGTAGCTTGGCAGCCCTTTGCCGGTACGCAGCGCGTTGATGCGACCGACAATATCGCCAGCAGCATCCTGCGCGTGGGCAAGGCCGACCGCCAGTACGAAGGTGAGGAAAATGATGGTTAATCTCTTCATAGGGCGATATTCTATCACATTCTGAAAACGTCAAGTACACGTCTAAAAACAGCCTGTTTTTTAGCAAAGATGAGAATTTGCATCAAAATCACAACCACTTTCGTTATTAAGGGTTTCTTAAAATACAAACCGCGACTTCGTGGTACTTTAATAATAAAGATGCGGTTATTGACCGGAGGGTTATCATGGGCGACAGTAGTTTTGTACAACTGATACTGGTTATCGCTGTTGGGTACTTATTTGGGTCTATTCCCACGGCGTATATCGTCGCTAAAACCAAAGGCATTAACATTTTCGAGGTCGGCAGCAAAAACATGGGCGCGACCAACGTCGGGCGCTCGCTGGGCTTCTGGTGGGGTATCCTCGTGTGGGTGTGTGACAGCGCCAAAGGGATTATCGCCATCGCCATCGCGACACTGATTATGCCGCAAAACTGGGCGACCGCAACGGCTATCGCGGCGACGGCTGCGGTGATCGGTCACAACTGGTCACTGTTCGCCACACTGCTCACCGGCACCCTTCAAGGCGGTAAAGGCGCGGCCATCTGGTTCGGCACCATGTTCGCCATCGCCCCGCTGCAACTGCTGGTCGCAATCTCGGTGCTGGGTGTCGCCATCATCGCCATCACCCGCTACGTGTCGCTGGCGGTGTTGAGCATGTGTGCGCTGGCGACGGTGTGGCTGCTGGTGCTGATTACCCAAAACTCGATGCCGGTCGAATACATTTTTTACATCGCCGTTGTCGCCATCATGATTATTTACCGCTTCCGCGAGAACATTCAACGGCTGCTGACCGGAACTGAACGCCGCTTGGGCGATCCGGCATAAGTTATTGCGGTAAAAGTTGAATAGGATTAGCGAACAGCCGCAGCCAGTTTGGGAGCGGCTTTTTGATGCGTTGGCGCTGGCTAGGCGGTTGGCGAGTGGTGGCTACGGCGCTGCTGAATAGAACGCCATACCGTGACGCAGATGACCAGCCAAAGCGCGGCGACCGAATAACCGGCGATGACATCACTAAAATAGTGTACCCCCAGCGCCATGCGGCTGATTCCAATCAGAATGATGATTAACGCGGCGAGTAGGGTTACAACTAAACGCTGGGCATTGTTTTTGAGCAGCACGCAGATGACATAGGCCAGCATACCGTAAGCGATGAAGGACATCATGGCATGACCGCTAGGGAAGCTGTAGTACTGCTCGATCACCAAAGGGCTGGCGAAAGTTGGGCGCGGGCGTGCAAAAAAGAGTTTGAGCGCGGCATTCAAGATTTGCCCGCCGCTGATTGTCACCACCCAGATGATTAAACCGAGCCGCTGACGCTTCCACGCGAAAATGAGTCCGACCACCACACTCCAGACAAACAGAATCGTGCCACCAAATAGGCTGATGAGCAGGTAGATGGACGTGCTGGTGGTGGTCGCGCCACGATGGAGTTCATTCGCGAGGGCGATGTCGAACGCTACAATCGACTCGTTTTCCGATACGCCATCCACAAGGTTCCCGAAAATGAGGATGCTGACGATACAGATCAGTAACCCGACGACGACATAGGCCGTTACGTAGGGACGAAGACGTTCAGGGATGCTTTTTTCAAAATTCCGTAACCAATTCATGGAGTGACCTCAACTTACAAAAACGACTGCCCACAGCAGTCCCTATTGCTGTATATATCACAACCATCACGATAAGCGCATTGGTCAACCGGCTCATTCATTTTCTAGACCAAAATAAAACGAGAGGCTTCTTAAAAGCCCCTCGTCCTTATAAGCATAGGCCGTCGATACGACTACGACTCGGCCAAACCCTTGTTCGGCACAACGGACGGTAAATCAGTTTCGTCGTCAAACTCCTCCGGCTTGGCGTACCCAACCATCTTGTGATGATCTTCGTCCCACAGGCGGATATGGAGTGAACGCACACTTTTCCAGAAGGTCATGGGTTCAACCGATTGGAACAACTCACTGTTGTTGTAGCATTCTTCCAGCTCGTAGTTCGGCACGCGCGGGCTGAGGTGGTGAATGTGGTGGAAGCCGATGTTGCCGCTGAACCATTGGAACAGCTTCGGCATCTTATAGTACGAGCTGCCGTGCAAACCGGCCTGCGAGAAATCCCATTGGTCGTGGCGTTCCCAGTACACATCCTCGAACTGGTGCTGCCAGTAGAACAGCCACACACCCGCCGACGACGCGATGGCGATGATCGGCAGTTCCACCAGCCAGAATTCCTTGAAGCCGATGAGTGCGCTCATCACAACGACAATGACCGCCAGCATGATATTCGTGAAGATGACACTGCGCTTTTCACGCGGGTCGGTGGCGGCGTTCATCGGGTAGAAACGTTGCAGAACAACGAAGTCCAGTGTCGGGCCGATGACGAAAATGACGAACGGGTTGCGGTACAGCCAGTAGCTGATGCGCTTCCACTTTGGCATCTTGTAATATTCTTCTTTGGTCAGAGTCCAGATGTCGCCCGTACCACGGCGGTCAAGGTCGCCTGCGGTGGCGTGGTGGATAGCGTGGCTGTGCCGCCAAGCCCAATAGGGGGTCATCAAGAAGATGCCGGTAAAGATGCCAATGAAGTCATTCCACTTGCGCGAGGGGAAGAACGAGCCATGCCCCGCGTCGTGGAAAATAATGAACATCCGCATGGTGAAGCCAGCAGCCGGAAACGCCAGCAGCAATGTGATGATGTACGACACTTCTAAGCTGCGGTACATGAGGTACCAAATCACGAAGAAGGGAACGATACTGGTGAGGCATTGAATGATGCTTTCACGCCAGTTGGCTTTCGCAAACGGCGCAACGTCCCTTTTCCAGACTTTGGGGTCTATCTCGGTATGCGCGGGATTATGTGAAGCAGATGCCATTACATTTACTCTCCAAATGAACTGCACGGACAAAGACAAACTGGGAACCGAAACGGTGATACGCGATGGCATTCTCCTCAACGTATCCCCCTCACTTGCCGCGCATTATACCTGTTTGCAAAGGTCTGAACAGCAAGTATTGAGATTTACTCATGTGGAATAACGCATTAACAGTGGTTAAGTTGCGGAGGATATGACAAAAGTACGGAAAATGATGACAAAAGGGACACCGAGCGATGTCCCTTTGATGTGTGTGGTTTGATCCTTAAGCAGCAGTGGGTGTGGGGAGTTTCTTTGACCAGTCGCGCAGCTTGAGCGACAGCATAATCAGGAACACGCCGAAAACAATGGCATAGATGCTGACAATCGACAGAACCGCGAGGATACCTTCCCCCGGCCGCAGGATCAGAAACACGCCAAAAATGACCGAGAGCAAGCCCATCAACCCCAGCCAGAACTCGCCTTGAATTTCCTTCCGCAAGCGGATGGCCGCCATAATTTCGAACGCGCCGGTCATGATCGCCCAAACCGCGATGACATACAGCAGAACGACGGCTGTGATGCCGGGATACACGAAGGCCACGATACCCGCGAGGATACTCACGAACCCTTCCAGCAGGTGAATCCACCAGCCCTCTTGCGTCCTATTCTGAACAGCCGACCACACCGCCGCGATGCCATCGACCACCGCATACGCGCCGAACAAAAGGATCAAACTCGCCAGCGCCATACCGGGGGCGACGAGAATGATGATGCCAAAAAGGATGGCGATTACACCACGCAGCGCGACCAGCCACCAGTTCCGTGCTAACAGGGTCAACATGCTACAGCCTCCTATTTAGTTAAAAATAATAGTGCTATGCAAAATATAACACTTTTTAACTGTCAATATAGAGACAAACGGCCAAAAATAAGTAGTACCACCTAGAACTGAACACGTGCTGAAAGATGAGACAAGTCGAAAGAGTGTCTTAGAGAACGATTGGTAAGCGGCAGCAAACCCCGCGTCCGGTGATAAGATGAGTGCGTTAACGCCTGCTATTCCGTGAGGGTTTACGATGTTCAAGAAAATCATTCTGCTTGGCATTTTCCTGTTCGCGCTCACCAGCGTCGCTTTGATGCAAGAGACCCCAACTCCAACGCCCGCCGTCCTCGGTGCGGTGAACGCCGTCACGCCCACACCACTCCCGCCGAAGCCGCCAGACCCACGCCCCGCCATTTGTTCCGCCCCCTATCAGGAAGGCTGGCAGCGGCATCAAGTTCAAGGTGGCGAAACGTTAGCTTCATTCATGACCGGCATTACCAATTTGAGCGTCACCCAAGCCGCCGCGCTGAACTGCATCGACGACCCGAATGCCCTGCCGATTGGCTCGTTCGTGTGGCTGCCGCCGGAGTCGGAAACCTCAACCACACCGCCAACCTGCCCGCAGTTGGTACGTGCCGAAGGTGAAGTCGGCTGCGTCAATCCGTCGCGCGGCATTCAAGGGGCGCAGCAGTTGTTCCAGAACGGCATGATGCTGTGGCGCGAGGACACCGGCGACATCTGGGTCGTCAGCAATGATGAAACCGTCGTCCACGTTTATGAAGACACCTATATCGAAGGCGAACCGGACCCGACCGCCACACCGCCCACAACCTTCTTCGCGCCGGTACGCGGCTTTGGTAAGGTATGGGCGGCGATGGGCGGCGAAACCAGCATCCTCGGTTGGGCGACCGCCCCTGAAGGGCAAGTCAGCCTGACGGTACAAGCAGCGGGACGTGTATCGTACACCGAGTACATTCAATTACCCGATGGGGAAATTTACGCCGTGACCATTTTACCGGATACGAGCGAAGGCTGGTGGGTGCCGCTCGCCCTTAGTTAATGATTTCTGCGGACAGAATCGTGCGTGTTCCCGGTGTAAAGTACAGGCGGTAACGCGCACGTTCGTTGAACGCTTGATGCGCCGCCTGTGGTAAATGAAACATCAACCCGCCCATGTGGAGTGCAGACCGCCCGAACGTCGAACGATAAGGAGTCCACTGTCCGGCAATCGCTTCAACCGGACTATCAAGGTCTTGGGCGAAGCGTACCCAAATTGCCACCAGTATCGAGATCATACAGGCTGCACCAAAGACGATCATCAACCATTCCGCTTCAAAGAGCAGCCCGCCGAAGATAACCAACACCAACACGACCGCAGGTAGCTTCATCGCTTGTAAACGGCGGGTGTAAACCTGTTCACGCTGTTTGGCGGTCATGACACCGAGGCGGTTCGCGGTTAAATCAGCGGCGGAAAACCCCAATTCGCCCGAAAGCATCAGGTAGGGGTTTGGGTTAAGCATTTGGTTCATTGAACTCCATCCAATACTCTTAACCAACCTTTCGATTTTAGGCCGCTTTATCCTCACGACATCCCCTACAAACTGGGGGGATAGCCTCTTGCCCCCGTGCAAGCAGTGGTCTATACATCAAACTTTAATCCTTCAAGTTGTCGACTACACGGGTCAACATGACATTAATCTCATGTCTAATTCGGGCGGTTTGGTGGGGATAACCCGGCTAAACCCTGTTTGCGGTACAATACCTAAATTCGGAACCTGTGTATTATTGAGGCGGGATAATGGAGTCCGGCGTACTGGTAGCCATCGTGATAGCGGTTGTGGTTGTCGCTGCGGCAGCGTTTGTTTGGCTGCGCCGCAGTACCACCGACAGCGCCGATGGTACGAATACCATCGCCAAATCCCCTACACCCCCCCAGCCGCTTGATGCGGTATCCCTGAACGCCGCGACCGAGGTGCTGCCCATTCCGGTATCCGAAGTCTCGCCGGGTGTGCTGGCGGTGCTGGATATTGAAGATGGGCCAGATGCGTTTCTGGCTGGCGTGAACATCGGTCGGCACATCGACATCCGCGAACGGCGGGTGACGATTGGCCGCAGCCCCAAGCAGAGCGATATTCAACTCTATAACGTGGACGATACCAGCAGCGTCAGCCGCCTACACTGCACGCTCGAATTTCATAAAACACTCAAGTGCTTCCTGATTACCGACGAAGGCTCGTCTTCCGGCACGCGGGTAGAAGGCCGTTCGATTGCCCCACACAAAGGGCATTCGCTCAAGGACGGGGATTTGATCGTCCTCGGTATACTCGATAAGCAGGGCGCGGCTTTACGCTTCCGCACCACCTACGACGCGCCGACCGACCGTTTACGTATAGAACCACTCACCGAGCCGAAAGATACCATTCGCCAGCAGGTCGTGGTCATCGGGCGCGGCACAGGCACACTCAGCCATGACGTGTTCCTCAGCTACAGCCGCCGCGACCGCGACACCATGCACCAGATCACCAACGCGCTCACAAGCGGCGGCTTTACCGTGTGGAGTGACGAACGCCTCGAACCCGGCAGCCCAAGCTGGAAAGACGATGTGCAGCGGGCGATTGAAGGTGCTGGTTGCGTGATCGCGATTATGTCACCGGATGCGAAGGACTCGGAATGGGTGAGTGAAGAACTTAGTTATGCACGCATCCACAAGCGGCGGGTGTTCACGGTGTTGGCACGCGGCGACGAAGGCAACGCCATTCCCTTTGGCCTCACCGGCATCCAGTGGATTGATATGCGCGGGGACTATGATGAGGGGATGCGACAAATCATGCAGCAGTCGGCGCTGGCGCAAGTCGTCGGCGCGGTGCGTGAGCATCTTGGCAAATAGAACAGCCGCCTACACGATAATGAGGGCGGCTGGCGGTATAGCTGCTTACTGAGCTTTGTCTTTTAGCCTTTAACTGACAACTAGCTCGGCCATGTATAGCGTACGGTATAGCTAACCACCTTTTCCTCACCCGGTTCGACGGTCACACGGAACTCAATGGTGGCGCTGTCCATCTGGGTGAACGGGTCACTGTTACCGAAAATCTCCCAATTACTCCAGCGGTACAGGTGTTCTGGTATACGCACTTCAACCGACTCGTCTTCCTTACGGTTGCGGATGTGAATTTCGAAGCGTTCCTCAATAATATTCGAGCTGATGAAGCGGAAGTCCGTTTGGGTGCGTTCGCCTACGATGTCGAAGGCGTTGCCGAGGTACAGCTTCACCGTTTCGCCTTTGGGTGTGTGGTCGATGCTGTTCTCGCCGATCAGCAGCGCCGAACCGTCCACATCTTCCTGATACACCCGCACGCGCCCTGCGGGGAGCGCCGCATCGAGGTTGTTTTCCTCGCCCGTGGTGAACTCTAACCAGTTCTGCACATCGGTGATGCCGGTTTGCCCGTAGTACTGGTCGGTGATCGGGCTGTAGTAGCCGTAGAACGCGCCGCCTTCGTAGACGAAGAAGGTGGTCGCCGGAATACCAGTGCCGCTGACGAACTCCACCTGCTTGGTTTCGTTGTCGGCAACCGTCACCGGACGCTGAATTTCGTACAGTTTGTACTCGTTAAACTCGCGCTGTTCGACCTGCGGCGGTGGTGCGGAAGGAGCCATCGAAGCAGTTTGCATCACCATGTCATACATTTGGGCTTCATTCTGTATGCGGTTGACATCACCCGCCACCAGCTTGACCTTCGCGCCTTCAAAGGTCGCGCCGCTGGTATTGGTGAGCGTCACCCATCCATTGAGGTCGAGCGCTTGGTTGTCGTTCGCCAGCAGTAAGATGTAATCCGCTGTCCAGTTGATGCCGCCTGTCAGGTAGGTCAGTTCGACCTGCTGCTCACCGCCGAGGCTGTCCAGCAGCCAGCGCAGCGTCGGGCGCGTAATGAGTCCATCTGGCAGCGCGGGGAATCGCAGGTCACGAACGTTGCTCAGGCTGACGACCGCTACCTCGCCGCTTTCGAGCTTCAGGATAATCTCGCCGTTGTGACCGCTGAGTAATTGCCCGCTGAAGGTCGTCCCGTCGTTGGTGACGATCTCAATTTGCTGGTCGAGGTAGCGTTCCAGCAGCGCTCCACTGCCCACCAGATCATAGACATAATTTTGTTCCAGCACACTCGTGCCGTTCGGGTCGGTCAGCGACTTGAAGCTCACCGAGGTCGAGTCGATGCTCGCCGCTACATCGGTGAAATCCAATGTACTGATGCCCGCTTGCAGGTCGAACGTGCGGCGGTCTTGCACCAGCGCCGTTCCCTGATTGTAGATGGTCAAGTTCACGCCGTCCGGCTGTGGGGTCGCGGGTGTTAGCAGCACGGCTGTTGGGTCGATGCTCGCCGCCGTTGGGGTCGCGTCCTGTGCCTGCATCACCGGCACGCTCAGGCTGCCGAACACACTTGCTAGGACTAATCCCGCACCGGCGGTTAGAAAAAATACGGTTGGTCTACGCATATTCGAACCTTTTCAAATACCCATTGTCGCTTGTTTTATTCCCCCTCTCCAAGCTGTAATCAGCAAATTGGAGAGGGGGCTAGGGGGTGAGGTCTAGGCTAATTCGGCCACGTATAGCGCACGGTGTAGGTGATGACCTTTTCCTCGCCGGGCTGCACCGTCACGCGGAACTCGGCAGTGGCGCTGTCCACTTTGGTGAATGGGTCGCTGCTGCTGAGGATTTCCCAATTGCTCCAGCGGTACAGATGCTCCGGCACGCGGATTTCCACCGCTTGATCTTCCTTGCGGTTGCGGAGGCGAATTTCGAAGGTTTCCTCGATCACGTTTGACGACAGGTAGACGAAGTTCGTCTGGGTACGTTCGCCGACCAGATCAAACGAGTTACCGAGGTAAATCTGCACCTGCTCGCCCTTCGGCGTGTGGTCAATGCTGTTCTCGCCGATTAAGAGTGCTGAACCATCAACATCTTCCTGATAGACACGTACACGCCCTGCTGGGAGCGCCGCGTCAAGGTTGTTCTCCGCGCCTGTGGTGAACTCTAACCAGTTCTGCACGTCCGTGATGCCGGTTTGCCCGTAATATTGGTCGGTGACCGGCCCATAGTAACCGTAGAATGCGCCGCCACCTTCGTAGACGAAGAAGGTGGTCGCCGGAATGTTCGTGCTGCTGACAAACTCAACCTGTTTGGTTTCGTTATCCGCTACCGTCACCGGACGCGGGATTTCATACAACTTGTATTCATTAAAGTCACGTTGTTCGACCTTATCGTCCGAAGCACGCTCGTATTCCGCCATAACCGCGCCGTCAGCGAAACCCATATCCTGCGGCTGCGGCAAACGGTTGACATCACCGGCGACCAACTTGAGCTTGGCATCTTCAAAGGTCGCGCCGCTGGTATTGGTCAGCGTAATCCAGCCATTCAAATCCAGCGCCGAATTATCGTTTGCTAGCAGGAAAATATAATCGGCTGTCCAGTTCAAGCCGCCAGCTAAATAGGTGAGTTCCACCTGCTGGTCACCGCCGAGGCTGTCCAGCAGCCAGCGCAGCGTCGGGCGGGTGATAAGGCCATCCGGCAGCGCGGGGAAGCGCACATCGCGTACGTTGCTCAGGCTGACGACCGCCACCTGCCCATCTTCGAGTTTCAGGATGATCTCGCCGTTGCGACCGCTGAGGAGTTGACCGCTGAAGGTCGTGCCGTCGTTGGTCACAATCTCAATTTGCTGGTCAAGGTAGCGTTCGAGCAGCGCCCCACTGCCGACCAGATCATAGACATAATTTTGTTCCAGCACGCTCGTTCCGGTGGGGTCGGTGAGTGACTTGAAGCTGACCGAAGTCGAGTCGATGCTCGCCGCCACATCGGTAAAGTCGAGCGTGCTGATCCCCGCTTGCAGGTCGAACGTGCGGCGGTCTTGTACCAGCGCCGTTCCCTGATTGTAGATCGTCAGGTTCACGCCGTCCGGCTGTGGGTCTGTTGGCGCGTCCTGTGCGCCGGTTGTGCCGACGACCATCGCCGCCAGCATGACACCCGCTAACAGCACCGTTACCCGTTTAAATTTTCGCATGGCATCCTCCACTTGATTGAGCGTGCTTCAAACTTGATTATGTCGTACCCGTTCTATTCGTTCATTACACTTCTAGCTCTAGCACCGTGCCGTTCACATCCAGCGTGTAGCTGCCGCTGTCGAACGTCCCATCCAGCGTGATCGTGTCGCTGTAGGGGTTCAGTTCCATCGTACACATCACGTTCGCCGGAACGACGCGGTAAATCTTGACGTTCACCGAGTCATCCGTGCGCGTCTGCTCCACCTGCACCGGGAACTTGCAGCCGTCCGGTTGGTAGCCTTCGACGTGCAGGGTAACGGTTGCGGGTAGGCTGGCGCTCACTTGAATGGTCACGGTTTCCACGATGGTCAGGCTTTCGACACCATCAGACGGTAAAGCGGCCTGTGGTTCGGCTGGCTCGACCGTCACAATTTCCGGCTCCGCGATCACCGGTGCGCTCGCCGATTGAAAGCCGAACACCGCCGCGAAGCCAAAAAAGAACGCTAGAAGAACTGCTGGAAAACACCCGAACATATTTTGGTTTTCATTCATACTCATCTTCAATCTCCTTAACCTGTTTTCCACAGTGTATATGCATAGACGATGAACCCGCTAATAAGGTTCCAAACTGGCTAAAATTGTTCGCATATAGAGAAATTCAGACAAAATAGGGTCATAGTAAATGGGATTGTTTATGCAACCGCGATATAATCCCCCATGCTTTCTTTAAGGAAGCAATTAACAATTTATGGGAAGGATGCCATGAAAGCAGTTCAAGTGCGCCAATGGGGTGGATATGATGCCACCGTCGTTGAAGATGTTGAACGTCCGCAGCCCGCAGCCGGGGAAGTGCTGGTTCGCGTTCGGGCGACCAGTGTCAATCCACTCGATTGGTCTATTCGTGAAGGCTACTTGCAGGAGTATGTCTCTTTACCCTACCGTTTGGGGTCAGATGTCGCTGGTGACATTGAAGCCATCGGTGAAGGTGTAGAAGGCTTACAGGTCGGCACCGCCGTTTATGGCATGAAGGGGCTGCGCGGGGGTGGCTACGCCGAATATACAACCATGCTGCCCTCCGAACTCGCTCCGAAACCGGCTTCCCTCAACTATAAAGAATCAGCGGCTGTCCCCCATGCGGCGCTCACAGCATGGCAAGCCCTTTTTGACATCGCCCAAATTCAAGCCGGACAAAAAGTGCTTATTCACGCGGCAGCGGGCGGTGTCGGTCACTACGCCGTCCAGTTCGCCAAGCTGAAGGGTGCTTACGTCATCGGCACCGGTTCCGCTAAAAATGAGGAGTTCGTGCGCGGTTTAGGCGCGGATGAATTTATTGATTACCCGAATATTCCGTTTGAAAGTGTTGTTAAAGATGCGGATGTGGTGTTTGATACCGTCGGCTACGACACCACCGTCCGCTCCCTCCAAGCGTTGAAGTCCGGTGGCACGCTGGTGTGCATCGTCACGCCGCCCCCGCCCGAAGTCGCCGCCCAGTACGACATCAACGTTAAGTTTTACGGCGCTCACCCCGACTCGGCCCAACTCAGCGAGATCGGCAAGCTCATTGACGAAGGCAAGGTCAAGCCGTCGATCAGCCAGATCCTGCCTATTGACCAAGTGCCGGAAGCCCTGCAGATCAGCCAGAGCCGCCACGTACGCGGCAAGCTCGTCCTGAGCCTCGAAGAATAAATCCACCGCCATCACCTGACCTCTATAGATGTCTGATGTAGGGGCGCACGGCTGTGCGCCCTTCACGCCCGACCTGATCTCATCACCACGCCTCATCCGCGTTACCCGGCACAAACAACGTCTTTTCGTAGGGACGAGATACATCTCGTCCGCGCCACTTCCCTCACCACTCATTTTCTTGTAGGGGCGCACGGCTGTGCGCCCTTCACGCCCAACCCTCCCTTTACCGCCTCTCCAAACCCCTCCATCCACGACTACAAAATGGACAACAGTTGAGCAGTCTTTGAACTGTTCAGTGAATACCCCTTCGCCTGATAATCAGCACAGTCGTCACTCCCTATCCAACGCTACAGCGAAAGGTTTACGGTATCGAATCAACAGATGACCCCTGTTTTCGGCACGTCTGGGCGGAGAAAAAAGATGTGGCGAAGGACTAAGCCGGTCTCCATCTTTGGATGGATGAACCCCATATCAAAGCGGCATATATTGCATTTAAGCATAGCAACCCTACGGATCACCATCCGGCACCGAACCCCAGAAACAAAATCTCATATTCAGGAGGAAAGAAGTTGAACAGGGCAACCAGACAACGTTTAGTGAAGCTCGGCACAGTGGCGGTCATGGCAGTCGGTGTTTTCACCGCTGGCATCCTCAACCGCCCCAACCGCACACTGGCGCATGGTGGGGAAAACAACACCTACATGATTCAGGCGGGCGGCTTTGGTGAGGCGAATGTGGAAGTGTTGGCCTTCTCGCCCACCTATTTACAGGTGCATCGTGGCGATACCGTCATGTGGCACATCACCAGCTTGCACAACATGCGCTTCGGCGAAAATGAAGCACCGGCGCTGATCGTCGAGGAACTGAACGGCACACCGACCCTCGTCGGTAATCCGCAGGTGTTCTTCCCCACGCTGCAAAATGGCGGCGCGTATACCGGCGGTGAGGCCAACACCGGCCTGCCACCGACCGACGCGCTCAAGTCAACCTTCACATTGGTGATGGATGTCGAACCCGGTTTGTACACCTACCGCTGCGATATTCACGGGGGTATGACGGGCATCATCGAGGTTGTTGCCGACGAAGAAGCCATCCCCACGCCGATTGAAGTGGCAGCACAGGCCGATAAGGAACTGGACGACCAGATCAACCCCGCCATCGGCGCGTACTTCGCGGCTGCGGCGACCGCCCCGACCGAAGCGGTTGACGGTGTGTTTACCATCACTGCCGGTACAGGTGGCACAGGTCGCGCGTCGTCGCTGACCTTTAATGCACCGCTGGCCTTCATCAACGCGGGTGAGCAGGTTAAGTGGGTCGTTCCGGCAGACAGCCCGACCGCCCACTTCATCAACGCCGCCCCGTATGATCCGGTCGCCGTTGCCGACATCATTCCGCAGCCGAATGAAGGTGGCGCACCAACCCTGTTGGCTGGCCCCGGCTTCCTCGGCACCACGGCTGATGGCGCGACCGTCGCGGCAGGTGAGAGCTTTAACAGCGGCTTCCTCGCCCCCGGCCAATCGTACTCGCTGACCTTCGCCGAAGCGGGTGTGTACGCCTACCTGTGCCACGTTCACCCCGGTATGAGCGGCGTGGTGATCGTTCAGTAACAGATCGTCACGGTGGGCGGAGCATAGCCTTCGCCCACCGGTTAGAAACCATTCGAGAAGGGTTGGAAATAGTGGATATTTGAGCCTGTCTGTTGTCCCTGCAAATCGAACATTCTCGCTTGTGTAGGGACGCGAGACAGCGCGTCCGTCTGCATAAAAATCAACTTTTCAAACGGCTTCTTAGCAAAGGTTCATGAGAAATGTCCGCCTCATCTCGCTTCCTCATCCCCGGTATGCTCGTCACAGGTTTGTTGACGGTGCTGCTGGTGGCGCTGCTCACCGTCGTCCGTCCCGTCAACAGCGCACAGCCCATCGCGCTCGACCCTGCCGCCGTGAAAGCCGGTAAAACCACCTTCTTGACGGTCTGCGCGGGCTGCCACGGCCCGCAGGCACTGGGCATCAACGGGCTGGGTAAACCGCTGGTCGGCAGCGCCTTCTTTAACGCGCACACGGATGCCCAACTGCTGGCCTTCTTACAGGTTGGCCGTCCGGTGGATGACCCGCTGAATACCACCGGTGTGGTGATGCCTGCGCGGGGCGGTCGTCTCTCGTTAACCGATACCGATCTGAGTAACGTGATTGCCTATATCCGCAGCCTGAACGTGGCGAAAGCCCAACCGGTCGCAGACTGATCTCGTTCGGTTGTCCCGACCTAAATCCGTCTTTAGACGGATATAAGGCAAATGCCTAAACCCTATAATGACAATCGTTGAACAGTAACGGGTGACACAATCGTCCATCAGATTTGAAAGATATTCTAGGAGAAATAGAAATGAAGACCTCGGTCAATAATTTCCTGAAGTTAGCTGCCGGCGCAGCTCTCGCCATCAGCGCCTTCGGCATCGGCCCCGCGCTGGCGCAAGATGCCCCGCCGCTGCCCGGTGAATTGGTTCTCGGCGACCTCAGCACTCCGCGCGGCATCAGCTTCAACGCCGACGGCAACCTGTTAGTAGCGATCACCGGTAACGGTGGTGACTTCGCCCTGACCATGAAGGGGCCGGAAGGCGAAACCGTCGTGAACGTTGGCTTGTCGGGTGAAGTCCTGTCAGTCGCCGCAGACGGCACCAGCACCCCGATTGTTCAGGGTTTGCCCAGCTTCGCGGCTGAAACCGAAACCATCGGTCTGTACCGCGCGATTGAACACGAAGGTTCGCTGTGGCTGGTCGTCAGTTCCGGTGGCCCCGGCCAATACTGGGCGGACTCAGTTGTCGAACTCGACGGCGAAACCAAGATGCTCAAGCAGGTGATCCCGTTCTACCCGTACGAAGTCGCCAACAACCCTGATGGCAACGAAATCGACAGCAACGTCACCGATATTGCGTGGGACAGCGACGGCACGATGTACGTGACTGACGCGGGTGCCAACACCCTGTTTAGCTGGACGGAAGAAGCCGGTATCGAAGTCGTCGCCACTTGGCCCGAAAACTCGGTTCCGACCTCGGTAGAAGTCGCCGAAAATGATGATCTGTACGTGGGCTTCCTCGGTGAAGGTTTGGCCCCCGGCGCAGCCAAGATTGAACACTGGTCGAATGGCGAATTGGTCGAAACCTTTGAAGGGTTGAACACCGTCACCGACATCTTGCTGGACGGCGAAATCCTGTACGCGGTTGAATTGGTACTGTTCGGCGAGCAAGGCCCCGGCCCCGGTCGCGTGGTCACCGTCACCGCTGATGGCGCAACCCCGGTTGCCGAAGGCTTGATGGCTCCCTTCGCGATTGCCAAGAGTCCCGACGGCGAACTTTACGTCAGCTACGGTACGATTGCCTTCGCCCCCGGTATGACGGGCGGCGTGGTCAAGCTGGCGCAGTAAGTCGAGAGTAGTAGTAACACCGTCAGGGAAGCCTAATGGTTTCCCTGACTGGATCGCCAGTACACAAAAGAACAGCATCCGAAACCGAAATGATCCAGCGTAAGAAACCACAGATTATGCAACGCATTACCACCCTCATCCTCATCATGCTTGCCCTCAGCGGCTGCACCATTGATCTCACCCGCTTTATCACCGTGCCCCACCCTGCGGATCACGTCGCGCTGGTGGGGGATGCCGTTCACGGTGAGGATATTTTCAAGCACGGTGCGAATGAAGCCCCGCCCTGCACAAGCTGTCACACGCTCGGCAGCAGCGCCTTCAGTCTTGGGCCGCAGCTTCAGGGCATCAGCCAGCGAGCCGGGGAACGTGTTCCCGATATGAGTGCCGAAGCATACCTGCTCCAGAGCATCATTGATCCGGCGGCCTTCGTGGTTTCCGGCTACCGCGACATCATGTACCCGCAGTTTGGCGAAAAACTCAGCCAGCAGGACCTTGCAGATTTGATCGCTTACCTCGAAACGCTATAATCAACGCCAATAAGTTGATTATGGGTGCGGCACTTGAATACCTCGACAAACCAATTTATCAGTGAACTCCAAGCCCGACCGGATGTGGTGGGCATTATCCTTTTCGGCTCGTGGGCGCGGGGCAACAACCGCCCCAACAGTGATGTCGATTTGCTGGTGATCGTGACCGATGGCTTCAAGCGCACGGTCGAGTACCGCGACAGCCAAGCCTTCGAGATCATCTACACCACGGCGGAAGCGGCACTCGCTTTCTGGCAGGATAATTTGAACGACTGCGCCGGTTTCTGGCAGGTCGCGAGGGTTGTGTACGACCCCAACGGCACCGTGAGCCACCTCAAAGCGCAAGCCGACGTTTTACTCGCAGCCGGTAAGCCACCCTTCGACGCTGACAGCATCCCGCAGCTCCGGTTTGACGCAGACGACGGACTGACCGCCATCCAGCACCTGCTGACAACCGATCCCGCGACCGCCAATATGCTGCTTAACCAGAAAATATTCGCGCTCACCGAACTCTTTTTTGACCTCCGCCAGCACTGGACACCCGCGCCCAAGCAGCGCCTCGCCGCTATCCGGTCGCTCAATCCAACCTTCGGCAGCCTGCTCGAAACCTTTTACAGCGACCGCCTACCCCCCACCGAAAAACTCGACGCGGCACGCGCCATCACCCACATCGTCTTTACCACCGACAAATAATCTGTTGGGGCGCATGGCGTACACTCTCGTCACCCACCCCAAACACCACCACGTCTGTAGGGACGAGATACATCGCGTCCGCCCTCCCGTCCCCACCACCCATGATCGCCGCCCTATTGACACCAAACGCGAAATATTGATACCGTTATGAATAGGTTTTGGTGCAGCAGGATACAACTATGACCGGTATGGAATTCGCGGCTCTTGCCCCTAACCGTGACACGGTGCTTTCGGCGGAGGATGCCCGAAAGGTGGCGCGTTTTTTTCAAGCCCTCGCCGACCCGACTCGTGTGCGTATGCTCACGGCGCTGGCGCATGGCGAATGGTGTGTGAGTGACCTGACCTCCGCTTTGGGCATGGATCAACCCGCCGTTTCGCACCAGCTCAAATACCTGCGCGAGATGAACGTCGTCCGCTGGCAGAAGCACGGGCGGCATGTCTATTACACCCTCGGCGATGAACACCTGCGTGACATCCTCATCAGCAGTATCGCCCACTTGGACTGTGGTTGACGAATCCGCGCCTTTCGTGCTACGATGCCGGACAACCAATAGCAGCGCCTGAAGCGTCGGGGACGTGCTCATGCATCGAGTGATCGAGCGAGCGCCCCATTCCAACAACCACCAGCGCTCCATCATCAACTCGGATGAAGGGGCGTTTTTATTTGCGGGAAAAGGGAACAGGGAGAGCATTTGATGACTGAGAAAAATTATCCGATTATCGACTTTGACCCCACGCCGGAAGCTATCATCGAGCCGCGCAAGGTCATCAAGCCGATTGATATTCCCGAAACCTGTGTGCTGTGCTTCTTTCAGGACGTGCTGACCAGCGTCTGCCGTGATGGTGGGCGGCGCGTCATCGCCGAACTCGGCAGCGAAATGGGCAAGAACCCGATTTACGAGTTGGAACTCGGTAACGGGAAGGTCGCGGTCGTGCATCCGGGCGTGGGTGCGCCGCTGGCGGCTGGCTTTCTGGAAGAACTCATCGCGCTCGGCTGCCGCAAATTTATCGCCTGTGGGGGCGCGGGGGTGCTGAACGCCGAACTCACCGTCGGGCATGTGGTCGTGCCAACGGCTGCCATCCGCGACGAAGGCACCTCCTACCACTACCTGCCGCCGGAGGCCGAAGCCTTGCCCAGCGAGGCGGGTGTCGCGGCCATCATCGACGTGCTGACTCAGCATAACGTCCCCTACGTGACGGGCAAAACGTGGACGACCGACGGCCTGTACCGCGAAACACGCGGACGCATGGAGAAACGCAAAGCGGCGGGCTGCCTGACGGTCGAGATGGAAGCCTCGGCCTTCTTCGCCGTCGCCGCGTTCCGTGGGGTCGCGTTCGCCCAAATCCTGTACAGTGGGGATGACCTCAGCGGCGACCTGTGGGATCATCGTGATTGGATTTCCCGGACATCAATACGCGAGAAGCTGTTGTGGCTGGCTGCCGAAGCGGTTTTAAAGTTATAAGCGCATTTTAATATTAGGGACTACAATTAGGGGAGCGTTCCAACACCTAACCAATTGATGTCAGTTAAGGATGAGCCGCCATGCCGATCATGTATCCGCACTTGCTCAAGAAAATTCCGCTGTTCGAACTCCTTGATGATGACGAAGTGACTGTTCTTTCCGAACAGCTTGACCAGAAACGGGTTTACGCCGGACAAATGGTGTTTAATCAGGGCGACGCGGGCGGCACGATGTACGTCGTTCAATCCGGCATGATCGAGATTTTCGTGAAGGACGACAACAACGAACGGGTCATCCTCAGCACTATTGAACCGGGTGGCATTTTTGGTGAACTCTCGCTTTTGGATAACGAGCCGCGTTCGGCTGGCGCGAAAGCCTTGCAGGACACCTTCCTGTTTGTGATCGACCGCCACGACCTTGAGATGCTGTTCGAGAAGCACAAACACGCCGCGCTGGACATCATGACCATGCTCAGTCGCCGTATCCGCGAGGCCGACATCCTCGTTCGCCAGCGGGTCGTCGCCCGGAACGCCAACGAGGAAAGCGCCCTGCCAGTCAACTTCGGCACGCGCCTCTCGGACTTCCTGACGCTGGTCGCGGGCGACATCCGCTTCACCTACTTTTGCGCGGCGTGGTTCTTCATCTGGATTACGATGAACACCAATATCATCCCCGGCCTCGCACCGTTCGACCCGTTCCCGTTCGGCCTGTTGACCATGATCGTCTCCCTGCTGGCGATCTTCCTATCGCTGTTCGTCCTCATCAGCCAGAACCGCCAGACCGAACGCGATAAAGTGCGGAACGACATCGAGTACGAGGTGAACGTCAAAGCCGAACTTGAAATCCGTGACTTACACAATAAAGTAGATAAAATGGAAGAACTGTTGGTGGATCACCTCAGTAAGATTCATTCCAACGTTGACCGTATTCATACCGGTACCATGAGCAAGGTGAACGATGAAGAACAGCAGTAAGGATAGCGATGAGTGAGGCGTTAGCACAACTGCGGGAAGCCGCCCACGAGCGCGATTGGTTTATCCTGCAAGACGCGCTGGCCGAGGCGCTGGGCGAGGTGGAATATTTCGCGGGGTTGGAAATCGGCCTGACCCGCGCCCACGCTCACCTGCCCGTGTTCGAGGCCGCCCACCCCGACGCGAGTTGGGCGCGCGCCCTGCTGGTGTGGCTGGCCTCCTACGGCACGCCGCCCGCCGACCTACCGATGGACGCGGGCTTACCCCACGCCAGCCCCGGCGCGAACAATTACGTGACCGCGCTGGTCGAGATGACCCGCAGTGCCGAGCGTAAAACCCCCTACGAGAACCGCATCCGCTTTCTGGCGAACGCCATCGGCAACCTGATCGTCGCCGACCTCGCGGCCTACTGGTACGGCGAGAACCCCGATATGTGGGACTTCCAGCAGGAACACGGAGCCGAACTGGACGACGAAACCGGACAGCCCATCAGCCAAACGGTATATGCCGCCTTCTGGTTGGATGATGCCGTCGCCGGGCGCGACACCGCCGCGTGGCTCGCGATAGCGGATGCCTTAGCGAAAAGAGCTAACCGTGAGCATTGAAACGTTTATGTTCGCTACGTTAGGCGTGGCTTGGGTCTTAGCTTTGGCGGTGGCTATAGGTGTCCTTATTTGGATAGGAATAGCCGTTCGGAGATTGATGCGTTTCCTCCGTACCCGTTACGGCTTTGCACCATTCGCGAAGTCGAAGCAGCTCCGAGAGCATTCATTAACGGCGGGTTTAAAAGACTTAATCGCGGCTGGAAAAGCTGAAGACGCTGTGCAAGCCTACCAAAAATTTACGGGCGAAGATGAAAACCAGGCACGGATTGTTATCAATCGCCTGATGGCTGAACCTGACGCTGAACGCCAACAGAGCATAACAGGGCAAAAGTAATTGTATGTCCGATTTTACACTAATCTCACTCATTATGATTTTGGGTGTGATATTGACGATTTTCATGGTACTGAAAGCGGGAAGAATGGCTTATCGGCATGATAAAGCCATTGCATCCACCAAAACAAAGAAGCACTCACAAAATTCTGCTGATGAGGTATCCATGAAAGGCATCGAACGGCTCATTGAAGATGGGCACATCGACGAAGCAGCGGACGTTTACCGGACGGTCACCGGCATCGACGAGTACGCGGCGCGGGATGCGATTGCCCGACTGCGTGAGAAGAGGCAGTAACGTGCAACTTGAAGGCTTTATTGTGTTCGGGTTCGCAATCATCTCATTTCTGGGTTTTGGGGCGCTGGCTGTAGCCGTGATTATGATTGTAGTGGCTGCTTTCCGCGCTTTACTCCGCAAGAAACGAAAGCGATCACCGGATTTAGGGTTGGCTGAAGGCTTAAAAGACTTAATTCGGGCGGGTAAGGCAGAAGAAGCCCTGCAAGCCTACCAAAAATTTACCGGATATAATGAGCAGCAGGCGAGAATCGAGCTGCAAAGACTGGTGGATACATTGGAAACCGAAAATCAACAGATTAAATGATGAGTTCGATATAAAATGCCGATTGATGTGAACCCAACTACGGTCTTTGACATACTAATCATTGTCTCCACGCTCATTGTTCTAGCTTTCTCCTTCATCATCAAAGACATAAACCGAAAGCGTAAACTGGCTTCGGAAGAATCCGAAAAAAAGCGGTCGCTCGAAGCTCTGAATATACCCGATAAGGGCATCGAACGGCTCATTGAAGAAGGGCACATCGACGAAGCAGCGGATGTTTACCGGACGGTCACCGGCATCGACGAATACGCGGCGCGGGATGCGATTGCCCGACTGCGCGAGGGAAAAAAGAGGTAACCCGCTATGGAAGCTGTAATTGTCCCCTTTATCTGCGCCGTGATCGTGGTGGCCTTGATCGCCATTAATTACGTGGCCGTCACCCGACAGGAGCGCAACCAGCCACCCAAAGAACCCGCCGAAATCGACTGGGATGCGATCAACAGCGAGGCGGTGCAGGCTGCGCTGGAACGCGGGAACAAAATCCAAGCCATCAAGGAATATCGTCAACTGACTGGATACGGCCTTAAAGAGTCGAAAGACGCGGTGGATTACGCTGAACGGCATCCCGACGAGCGCTTCGAGCGATCCGCCAAGAAGAAAAAGGCGGCGGCTGACAACTCCGATGCCGGTATCCGTGATCTGATCCTCGACGGACGCATCGACGAGGCGGTTGAGGTTTATCAGCGCTTTGCCGGGGTCGATGCCTACACCGCCCGGGACGCGGTGGACGAAATCGCCCGCGAACTGCACGGGAACCTGCCACCGGACGACACACCATTCCGATCATCGAAGAACTAGCAAAGCGACCTTATGCCCGGCATCCTGCTCATCATCGGTACAGCGGCACTCGCCTTCATCACCACCAATATCGACGACATCCTGCTCATCATGCTGTTCTTCGCGGGGGTCAACGCCGTGTTCCGCAAGCGGCATATCATCGTCGGGCAGTACCTCGGCTTCGGCGCGATTATGATCATCAGTTTGCTCGGCTTCGCGGGGGCGTTGATCCTGCCGGAGAGCATCATTGGGCTGCTGGGCATCATCCCGATTGGGATGGGCGTGGTGATGCTGTTTCGCAAAGACGATGACGAGGATGCCGACGAAGAGGCCGAAGAAGTCGCCCACGCGCAGCCAACGACCGGTTTACTCGCCAGCCTCATCAGCACCCATACTCTGCGCGTCGCCGGTATCACACTGGCTAACGGCGCGGATAACGTCAGTGTGTATGTGCCGCTGTTCGCCAGCCAGACCCCACAGGAAGTCGCCTTGACGATTGCGGTGTTCGGCGTGGGTGTTGGGGCGTTATGCTATGCGGCTTACCGGTTGGTGCGCTACCCAAAGATCGCCAAGCTGATCGACCGCTATGGCGAACGCCTCGTGCCGTATGTGTTTATCCTCCTCGGCGTGTATATCCTGCTCGAAAGCCTGATGGGGTAGTCGTTAAGTCATTGGTCTACAGTCAACAGATGACAGTCTAAAGGCAAATGTAAACGTCAAAGTCTTATGGCGGCAGTGGCGGCGGCGGCGGCAGTGGAGCGCCAATTCAAGTTATCAGTTATCAGTTTACAGTTGTCAGTTAAAGACAGATGCAATTCGGTAAATTCCGCGAAAACTGCGAAAA